>Ga0247816_10000433_pt1 | contig 23668 bp, 23 predicted proteins | sample UWRJL209509C1_FD_179930 | JGI IMG/M metagenome (GOLD analysis project Ga0247816, IMG submission 179930) | Plant litter microbial communities from Arlington Agricultural Research Station in Wisconsin, United States - UWRJ-L209-509C-1 | ecosystem: Environmental > Terrestrial > Plant litter >...
GCATCCTGCAAAGCCAGGGTAAAAATCCGACCTGGGCCGGCCTGATCCTGGCGATGGACGAACTGAACGACCGCCTGGGCGCCGCCTGGAGCCCGGTCAGCCATCTGAATGCCGTGTGCAACAGCGCCGAACTGCGCGAAGCCTACGAGGCCTGCCTGCCGGCGTTGAGCGCCTACTCCACCGAGATGGGCCAGAACCGTAAGCTGTTCCAGGCGTTTGAAACCCTGGCCAACAGCCCGGAAGCGGCCGGTTTCGATGTGGCGCAAAAGACTATTCTGGAACACTCCCTGCGAGACTTCCGCCTGTCGGGTATCGATTTGCCGCCCGAGCAGCAAAAGCGTTACGCCGAAGTGCAGAGCAAGCTTTCCGAGTTGGGCAGCAAATTCTCCAACCAATTGCTCGACGCCACCCAAGCCTGGACCAAGCACGTTACCGATGAAGCCACCCTCGCCGGCCTGACCGACTCGTCCAAGGCGCAAATGGCTGCTGCTGCCCAGGCCAAGGGCCTCGACGGCTGGCTGATCACCCTGGAATTCCCCAGCTACTACGCGGTGATGACCTACGCCCACGACCGCGCCCTGCGTGAGGAAATCTACGCGGCCTACTGCACCCGTGCGTCGGACCAAGGCCCGAATGCGGGTCAGAATGATAACGGCCCGGTGATGGAACAAATCCTCGACCTGCGTCAGGAGCTGGCCCAGTTGCTGGGTTTCGCCTCGTTCTCTGAACTGAGCCTGGCCACCAAAATGGCCGAATCCAGCGACCAGGTGCTGAGCTTCCTGCGCGACCTGGCCAAGCGCAGCAAGCCGTTCGCCACCCAGGACCTGCAACAACTCAAGGCCTACGCCGCCGAACAAGGCTGCCCGGACCTGCAAAGCTGGGACAGCGGTTTCTACGGCGAAAAGCTGCGTGAGCAGCGCTACAGCGTGGCCCAGGAAGCCCTGCGTGCCTACTTCCCGATCGACAAGGTATTGAGCGGCCTGTTCGCCATCGTGCAGCGTCTGTACGGGATTGAAATCGCCGAGCAGAAAGGCTTCGACACCTGGCACCCGGACGTTCGCCTGTTCGAAATCAAGGAAAACGGCCAGCACGTCGGCCGCTTCTTCTTCGACCTGTATGCCCGCGCCAACAAGCGTGGCGGTGCCTGGATGGATGGCGCCCGCGACCGTCGTCGCACCATCGACGGCGTACTGCAAAGCCCGGTGGCCAACCTGGTGTGCAACTTCACCCCGGCCGACAGCGGCAAGCCTGCCCTGCTGACGCACGATGAAGTGACCACGCTGTTCCACGAATTCGGCCACGGCCTGCATCACCTGTTGACCCGCGTCGAACACGCTGGCGTGTCCGGCATCAACGGCGTGGCCTGGGATGCGGTGGAGTTGCCGAGCCAGTTCATGGAGAACTGGTGCTGGGAGCCGGAAGGCCTTGCGCTGATTTCCGGCCACTACGAAACCGGCGAGCCACTGCCCCAGGACCTGCTGGAAAAAATGCTCGCGGCGAAGAATTTCCAGTCCGGCCTGATGATGGTGCGCCAGTTGGAGTTCTCGCTGTTCGACTTCGAACTGCACGCCACCCACGGCGACGGCCGCAGCGTGTTGCAGGTGCTTGAAGGCGTGCGTGACGAGGTGTCGGTGATGCGTCCGCCCGCCTACAACCGCTTCCCAAACAGCTTCGCGCATATTTTTGCCGGCGGTTATGCGGCGGGTTACTACAGCTACAAGTGGGCCGAAGTGCTTTCTGCCGACGCCTTCTCCAAGTTTGAAGAAGACGGCGTGCTCAACGCCGAGACCGGCCGGGCGTTCCGCGAAGCGATCCTGGCCCGTGGCGGTTCCCAGGCACCGATGGTGCTGTTCGTCGACTTCCGCGGACGTGCGCCGTCGATTGACGCACTCTTGCGCCACAGCGGCCTGAGTGAGGACGCGGCAGCATGAGTGACGGGCCTGTGAAAACCAAAAAACGCTTTATCGCCGGGGCGGTCTGCCCGGCGTGCAGCGAGCCGGACAAGTTGATGATGTGGAACGAGGACGACGTACCGCACCGCGAATGCGTGGCCTGCGGTTATTCCGACACGCTCAACGAGCAAGGTCTGTCAGTGCCCAAGGAGTTGGGTACGCGGGTGAATACTTCGGCGTTGAAAGCGCCGAACCCCAAGGTGCAGGCGGTGCAGTTTTTCCCTAATCCAAAGCTGAAAAAAGACTGACTGGCCAGCGCTCCCTGAACCGATGGCTCAGGGGGCGATTACCAGGGCGGTTTTTTCCGCCGCCGCGTCCTTGGCGGTGTCTGCTGTATTCAGCCAACTTTTCATCGAGCACAGTGCAAAGGCACTCGTGCTGCAGTCGCCATTGGCCAATGCCGTGCGCAATTTGTCGATATCAGCCTTCATCATGTAGCGAACACCGTCCTTGAAGCCACTGCTGGCGCCAAAGCCACCCAAGGTCATTTCGTTCAGCGCGTCCTCCTTGCTCCATCCCTGAACCACCACCCGATACATGGCTGCCATCAAGCCGGTGCGGTCTGAGCCGTGCTTGCAGTGCATTAATACCGGGCCGTTGGCTTGTGCGCTCTGAATGGCCCGAAGCGCTGTCAGCACGTCACTGTCGTCGACATGGTTGGTGCGATAAGACAATTGCACCTGGTTGATTCCCGGTGATTTCAGCCAGCCAGAATCAGATTCAGGCAAAAAGTTAATCACGGTAACGATCTTGAGTTTTTCCAGTACAGGAACAGCACCGCTATCCGGCAGCGCGCTGCGATAGAGCGTGGGTGTCATCTGATACAGGTTGTACTGGTTGCCTACCGGCTGGGCCCATTCCAGTGAGCGGATGGGCGTGAGTTCTTCGGCCTGAGCATGGGCAGTGGCAAGCACCGCCATGAACGCCAGGCTGAGGGCAGGCAGCAATTGATTCTTGAACATGGGGGATGTAACCGGATAGGGAGGGCTGATGGGCCAAGAGTCGCGTAGAGAGGGTCAATGTCCTGTGAGGTACTCGTCAAAGAATCGTGAATCCGCGCTGTTTTTCCAGCTGAATCGATTAATCTGAAAGGTTAGGCTGCTATCATTTGTAACTATTGATTGCCGCTGCGTTCTATTTCCTTGGGTTCTTTGGATCCCATCTGCTGCCAAAACGACAAGCCGCTCCCTGAAGCGGCCGATAAATCCGTGAACCACATGATGAGGTGCCACCATGTCTGATCAAGATCGAGACAACCCCCGGCGTGAGTTTTTGCGCAAATCCTTGACCTTGATTCCGGTGGTCACCGTTGCCAGCACAGGCCTGGGCGGTTCGATGCTGATGGCCGTCCCCGGGCCTGCTCAAGCCAGCCCGGCCACCGCTCCCGCCAGCGGCAAGGCGTATGAGCCGAGTTATTTCACTGCCGAAGAATGGGCGTTTATCAATGCCGCCGTTGCGCGCTTGATTCCTGCGGATGCCCAAGGCCCTGGCGCCCTGGAAGCTGGCGCGCCGGAATACATCGACCGGCAGATGAACACCCCGTACGCCGCCGGCGCCTTGTGGTTCATGCAGGGCCCGTTCAACGCCGACGCGCCGCCCGAGATGGGTTGGCAGAGCAAATTGGTGCCCAAAGAGATCTATCGCTTGGGTATTGCTGCCACGGATGCCTGGTCGAAGGCGATGAACGGTAAGCTATTTGCCGAGCAAGACAGCGCTACCCAGGAAAAGTTGCTCCAAAGGCTGGAAGCCGGTGATGCGCAGTTCGACGCCGTACCGCCGAAGATTTTCTTCAATCTGCTGCTGCAAAACACCAAGGAAGGGTTCTTCTGCGACCCGATCCACGGTGGCAACAAAGGCATGGTCGGCTGGACCATGATCGGCTTCCCCGGCGCCCGCGCCGATTTCATGGATTGGGTGGAACGCAACGAGCAATACCCCTTCCCGGCTGTTTCGATCCGTGGCGAGAGGGCGTAACTGTGGCGACCATCATGAAGAAAGTGGATGCAGTGATTGTGGGCTTCGGCTGGACCGGCGCGATCATGGCCAAGGAGCTGACCGAAGCGGGCCTTAACGTTGTGGCGCTTGAGCGTGGCCCGATGCAGGACACCTACCCCGACGGCAACTATCCCCAGGTCATCGACGAATTGACCTACAGCGTGCGCAAAAAACTCTTCCAGGACATCTCCAGGGAAACCGTGACCATTCGCCATAGCGTGAATGACGTGGCCATGCCCAACCGGCAGTTGGGCGCGTTCCTGCCAGGCAATGGCGTGGGTGGCGCGGGGTTGCACTGGTCGGGCGTGCACTTTCGTGTGGACCCGATTGAGCTGCGTATGCGCAGCCATTACGAAGAGCGCTACGGGAAAAATTTCATTCCCAAAGACATGACCATCCAGGACTTCGGCGTCAGCTATGAAGAGCTGGAGCCGTTTTTCGACTATGCCGAAAAAGTCTTCGGCACCTCCGGGCAAGCCTGGACGGTGAAGGGCCAGTTGGTGGGCGAAGGCAAGGGCGGCAACCCTTACGCGCCGGACCGCTCCAACCCGTTTCCGCTGGAGTCGCAGAAGAACACCGTATCGGCGCAGCTGTTTCAGAAAGCCGCCACAGCCGTGGGTTACAAACCCTACAACCTGCCGTCCGCTAACACCTCGGGGCCTTACACCAACCCTTACGGCGCACAGATGGGGCCGTGCAACTTCTGCGGCTTTTGCAGTGGCTATGTTTGCTACATGTATTCCAAGGCGTCGCCGAACGTGAACATCCTGCCGGCGCTGCGCCAGGAGCCCAAGTTCGAACTGCGGCCCAATTCCCACGTGCTTAAGGTCAACCTCGACAGCACCAAGAGCAAGGCCACCGGCGTGACCTATATCGACGCCCAGGGGCGCGAATGCGAACAGCCGGCAGACTTGGTCATCATCGGCTCTTTCCAATTCAACAACGTGCGCTTGATGCTGCTGTCGGGCATCGGCAAACCCTACGACCCGATCACGGGCGAGGGTGTGGTGGGCAGGAACTTTGCCTACCAGAACATGGCCACCATCAAGGCGTTCTTCGACAAGGACGTGCACACCAACAACTTCATCGGCGCCGGCGGCAATGGCGTGGCAATCGATGACTTCAACGCCGACAACTTCGACCACGGGCCTCATGGCTTTGTCGGCGGGTCGCCGATGTGGGTCAACCAGGCCGGCAGCCGGCCGATTGCCGGCACGTCCAACCCTCCGGGTACGCCGGCGTGGGGCAGCGCCTGGAAGCGTGCCACCGCCGATTACTACACCCACCAGGTGTCGATGGACGCCCACGGTGCCCATCAATCCTACCGGGGTAACTACCTGGATCTGGACCCGGTTTACCGTGATGCCTACGGCTTGCCGCTGCTGCGGATGACCTTCGACTGGCAGGAAAACGACATCAAGATGAACCGCTTCATGGTCGACAAAATGAGCAAGGTCGCCGAAGCGATGAACCCCAAGGCGATAGCCCTGCTCGGCAAAAAAGTCGGTGAGCATTTCAACACTGCCGCCTACCAGACCACCCACCTCAACGGTGGCGCGATCATGGGCACCGACCCGAAAACCAGTGCCTTGAACCGCTACTTGCAGTGCTGGGACGTACACAACGTGTTTGTCCCGGGCGCGTCTGCTTTCCCACAAGGCTTGGGCTACAACCCTACGGGCCTGGTGGCTGCGTTGACGTACTGGTCTGCTCGCGCCATCCGCGAGCAATACCTGAAAAACCCCGGCCCGCTGGTTCAGGCATAAGGAGCGATGACCATGAAAGCATTCGTTATCGCCTCCCTGGCCTTGTTCAGCAGTTGCTCGGTGAGCGCGGCTGAAACCGACCTGGTCAAACAGGGCGAATACCTGGCCCGTGCCGGTGACTGCGTGGCCTGCCACACCGCCAAGGGCGGCAAACCCTTCGCCGGTGGCCTGCCGATGGAAACCCCGATTGGCACCATTTACTCCACCAACATCACCCCGGACAAAACCGGCCTGGGCGACTACAGCTTCGAAGACTTCGACAAGGCCGTGCGCCATGGCGTCGCAAAAAACGGTAGTACGCTTTACCCGGCGATGCCCTACCCGTCTTACGCGCGTGTCAGCGAAAGCGACATGCAGGCGCTGTACGCCTACTTCATGAAGGGCGTGGAGCCGGTGGCGCAGGCCAACAAGGACAGCGACATTCCCTGGCCTCTGAGCATGCGTTGGCCGCTGGCCGGCTGGCGCTGGATGTTTGCGCCAGCGGTTGAGGACTACAAGGCACAGGCAGGCGCCGATCCGGTGATCAGCCGAGGTGCGTATCTGGTGGAAGGGCTCGGCCACTGCGGCGCGTGCCATACGCCACGGGCGCTGACCATGCAGGAGAAAGCCCTGAGCGCGACGGATGGCAACGCGTTTCTGTCGGGCAGTGCACCGCTGGAAGGCTGGATCGCCAAAAGCCTGCGCGGCGATCACAAGGACGGCCTGGGCAGCTGGAGCGAAGACCAGTTGGTGCAGTTCCTCAAGACCGGTCGCAGTGATCGCAGCGCGGTATTTGGCGGCATGAGCGACGTGGTGGTGCATAGCATGCAGTACATGTCTCAGGACGACCTGACGGCCATCGCCCGTTACCTCAAGAGCCTGCCTGCGGTGGACCCCAAGGATCAGCCGCATCAGTACGACAAACAGGTAGCGCAAGCGCTGTGGAAGGGCGACGACAGCAAGCCGGGCGCATCGGTGTATATCGACAACTGCGCGGCCTGCCACCGTACCGATGGGCACGGCTACACCCGAGTGTTCCCGGCGCTGGCGGGCAACCCGGTGTTGCAGACGGCGGACGCCACCTCGTTGATCAACATTGTGTTGAATGGCGGCACGTTGCCGGCGACGCACACGGCGCCCTCGACCTTCACTATGCCGGCGTTTGCCTGGCGGTTGTCGGACCAGGAAGTGGCGGATGTGGTTAATTTTATTCGCGGTAGTTGGGGGGGTGACGCTACGCCGGTTAATAATTCACAAGTTGCCGATATGCGTAAAAAGTAGAAGGGGTGTAGAGATTTAAACGGAAAAATTAATGAAGAGGCCCGACTTATATTGTGTTTTATATAAGTCGGGCAATCTGTTTTTATGCAGGTAGGCAGATTTTTGCGAACGTATTGGCCAGGGTCAAATACAGGGCTTTATCCTCTTCGTCTAAATCGCCGTCATTGTCCATGTCAGCAGGGCTGGACGTTGTGTCGTAGTATCCATCCATCTTTGATGAGGAAGCGTACATCGCAAAAATTACTTCATCCTTGGTAGACATACCGTCTTCGGTAGGAACTTTAACCTTGGTAAAGTATTCCAGAAGAATTTCCGGACTATTGTCTTTTTCAAAGTCGTCACATGTCAAACGCAGTTCAAACTTTGCCATATATATATCCTTGGGGGTTTTGGTGATTTGGAGCGCGATCATAAAGGCGTTTTAAAGTTCGAATCCATGACTCGTGTGTGGCGATTTATTTCGTGTTAGTTATAAGTAGGAAGTTGAACTTCTTCTTGTGAGGCTGACGATTCTGAGGTTGCCCGTCCAACGGTGCTCGCTGAAAATGTCATTGTCGGATACTGTATATGGATACAGCTATCGAGGTCCTAGCATGAACACGCCATTGCCTCCGCGCGGACGGGGCACCGCCACCAACCCGCACAATCGCTTTGTGCCGAATGTCTCGGTGGCCGAGGACGACGGTTGGCATCAGGAAGTGCCACCGACACAAGGCACGGAAGTCCGTATCGAGAAGGCGAAGACCATCATCACGCGCAACTCCTCGCCGGATATTCCGTTCGATCGCTCCATCAACCCCTATCGTGGTTGCGAGCATGGGTGCATCTACTGCTATGCGCGGCCCAGTCACGCCTATTGGGACCTGTCGCCGGGGCTGGATTTTGAAACCAAGTTGATCGCCAAGACCAACGCCGTTGACGTGCTGGAACACCAGTTATCCAAACCTGGCTATATCTGTGCGCCCATCAATATCGGCTCCAATACTGACCCCTACCAGCCCATCGAGCGCGAGTACAGGATCACCCGGCAAATCCTGGAGGTACTGCTGCGCTATCGCCATCCGGTGACGATCATCACCAAGGGTTCGCTGATACTGCGCGACCTCGACCTGTTGACCGAGCTGGCGCAACAGCGGTTGGTGGCGGTGATGATCAGCCTCACCAGCCTGGACGATGAACTCAAGCGCATCCTTGAGCCGCGTACGGCGGCGCCCAAGGCCAGGCTGCGGGCGATTCGGGTGATGCGCGAGGCGGGAATACCGGTGGGTGTGCTGTGTTCGCCGATGATTCCGATGATCAATGACTGCGAACTCGAAAGCCTGCTCACCGAAGCCCACGCTGCTGGCGCGCAAAGCGCGGCGTACATGATGCTGCGCCTGCCGCTGGAGGTGGCGCCGTTGTTCGAGGAATGGCTGGCGGCGCATTATCCGCAGCGCGCGGCTCATGTGATGAGCCTGGTGCGGCAGGTGCGAGGCGGCGAGGTGTATGACAGTCGCTTCGGGGTGCGCATGCGCGGTGAAGGGCCGTTTGCCGATTTGCTGGCGCAGCGGTTTGCCAAGGCGATCAAGCGGCTGGGGCTCAATCGCCGGGAGGGTTTTAATCTGGACTGCACGGCGTTTTGTCCACCGGGCAGGCAGATGGCTTTGTTGTAAACTGGCCGGTGTAGAGTGTAATGCGGCGTAGGAATAGTCGCGTTTTGATATCACTGAAAGCCGCGAGCTAGAGCGGTTCATTCAGTTTGAGTTAAGTTTCGGCGGGTACCTTGTTCATCGAGTGACTAATGAGTCGGATTCGCACCTTCAAGGGTTTTCCAGCCATTCCACGGGTGCGACGCTGAACTGAACAGAAAACTCCCCTGCTCCAACCAAGAGGATGAATCATGAGTGACAAGGATAAACAGCCTTCGGCTGCGTCGGCTTCAGCCCCTCACGAGGCGGAGTCCGCCGATGCGGCGCTGCAGCATATCGTTGAAGGCTTTTTGCATTTCCATAATGAAGTTTTTCCACAGCAGGAAGAACTCTTCAAGAAACTCGCCACGGCTCAAAGCCCCCGCGCGATGTTTATCACCTGCGCCGATTCGCGCATCGTTCCGGAACTGATCACCCACAGCTCCCCGGGCGATTTGTTCGTGACCCGTAACGTGGGCAACGTTGTGCCGCCTTATGGGCAGATGAACGGCGGCGTTTCAACGGCCATCGAGTACGCGGTATTGGCCCTTGGCGTGCAACACATCATCATTTGCGGCCACTCTGATTGCGGCGCCATGCGCGCGGTACTCAACCCCGACAGCCTGGAAAAAATGCCCACGGTCAAAGCCTGGCTGCGCCATGCCGAGGTCGCCAAGACCATGGTCCAGGAAAACTGCAATTGCGCCAACGAAGGCGAAAGCATGCAGGTGCTGACGGAAGAAAACGTAATCGCCCAATTGCAACATTTGCGCACCCATCCGTCGGTGGCCTCGCGCATGGCCAACGGGCATCTGTTTATCCACGGCTGGGTCTACAACATCGAGACCAGCGAGATCAAAGCCTACGATGCGGATCAGGCAGCATTCCTGCCATTGAACGGTACCCAACCGATCCCGTCGGCGACGCCTAAAGCGCGCTTCTAAAACAATCCCCTGCCGGGTAATGCTATGGCTGCCATGGACGCAGCCAGGCATTGCCATGCCCGGCGAATGCCTCGGGAGAGTCATCATGCGTGCTGCTCAATTGAAAGCTGTACTGCCACGGGAGCTGCTGGCCTCTGTGGTTGTGTTTCTGGTCGCCCTGCCGTTGTGCATGGGGATCGCCATCGCATCCGGGATGCCACCAGCCAAAGGCCTGATTACCGGGATTATCGGAGGCCTGGTGGTGGGCTGGCTGGCGGGCTCGCCCTTGCAAGTCAGCGGCCCGGCGGCGGGATTGGCGGTGCTGGTATTCGAGGTCGTACGCCAGCATGGCATGGCCATGCTCGGGCCGATCCTGTTGCTGGCGGGCTTTCTGCAACTGGCGGCCGGGCGTTTGCGCCTCGGGTGTTGGTTTCGTGTCACTGCGCCGGCCGTGGTGTACGGGATGCTGGCGGGGATTGGTGTGCTGATTGTTTTGTCGCAAATCCACGTGATGCTCGACGGTGCGCCGAAACCTTCCGGGCTGGATAACCTGGCGGGCTTCCCGGCGGCGTTGGTCCAGGCCATTCCGACCCTCGGCGGTGGTCTTGGCTGGCAGGCGGGTTTGCTCGGGCTGTCGACGATTCTGGTGATGTGGCTGTGGGATAAATTCCGCCCGCAAAAGCTGCGCTTCGTTCCGGGCGCCCTGCTCGGCGTGGGCTTGGCGACGGTCACCAGCCTGGTACTGGCGTTGCAGGTCAAGCGTGTGGAAGTGCCGGAAAACCTGGCGGATGCCATCGACTGGCTGCGCCCCAGCGACCTGCTGAGCCTGGCCGACCCCAACCTGCTGATCGCCGCGTTTGCGGTGGCGTTTATCGCCAGCGCAGAAACCCTGCTCTCGGCGGCGGCAGTCGACCGCATGCACAACGGCCAGCGCTCCGACTTCGACAAGGAATTGTCGGCACAAGGCGTGGGCAACATGCTCTGCGGTCTGGTCGGCGCCCTGCCCATGACGGGTGTAATCGTGCGCAGTTCGGCCAACGTGCAGGCGGGCGCTACTACGCGCTTGTCGACGATGTTCCATGGCTTGTGGCTGCTGGCGTTCGTGTTGCTGCTGTCGAGTGTGCTGCAGAGCATTCCGGTGGCGAGCCTCGCGGGTGTGCTGGTGTACACCGGGATTAAGCTGGTGGATATGAAGGCGTTTCGGGGGCTGGCGCGTTACGGCCGCATGCCGATGTTTACCTACGCGGCGACGGCTTTGGCGATCGTCTTTACCGACTTGCTGACGGGTGTGCTGGTGGGCTTCGGGTTGACCCTGGTCACGCTGGCATTCAAGGCCTCACGCCTGAAAATCAGCCTGATCGACTTGCCTCAGGAAGGTGAAATGGAGTTGCGGCTGACGGGGTCGGGGACCTTTTTGAAGGTGCCGGCGTTGACCCAGGTGTTGTCGACGGTGCCGGCCGGGACCACCTTGCATGTGCCCCTCAGCAATCTGAATTACATCGACCACTCCTGCCTTGAGTTGCTGGAGGAATGGGGCCGGGCCAATGCGGCCAAGGGCTCGAAGCTGATGATCGAGGCGCGGGGGTTGAAGCGCAGGTTGGAAGGACGGGAGCGTACGACGACCGGGATAGGATCGGCGCCAGCCTGAACACTGCATGACTCTGTGGGAGCCGGGCTTGCCCGCGATGGCGGTGTTGACTGACACACCGCCATCGCGGGCAAGCCCGGCTCCCACATTTAATCTACATCAGCCGGGAAATTTACGCCGGCTGATCCAGCTCCAGGCCCACGCCCAGCTGCCGCGACAGGCACGGCCAGCGCTTCCAGGCGGCTTCTGTGTCGGGGCTCTTGAGTTTGTCGCGGTACGTCTCGACCGACTCCAGGGCAAAGCTTTCTTCATTGAGCATCTCATCCACCGCGTGGTGCACCGCTTCATCCAGCTGATTGGCGAATGTCTCGCCGATCAACTGGTGGGCGATAACGTTGGCCACGGTGGTGTCCAGTGGAATCAACGGCTGGCCAAAATGCTTGATATACAGATCGTTGACTTCCTCTACCAGGCGATGAGCCAGGTAAGCCTCATCCAGCAGGCCGTCCAGGCCTGCATGGCCGGCGAGGATCGCCGGTGGCTGGAGAAAGAAATGCTCGGCGATTTTCAGCACCGGTTTGATCTGGCTTTCGATGCCTGCTTCGCGCGCGACTTCGTTGGCAGCATCCAGCAGGTCCGGAACCTGGTCGATGTAGGCGGTGACAAAGCGCGTCATCACACCTTTGGCGTCGACGTCAGGCAGGGAAATCGCCGGATGCAGGTGCGGTAACTGGACTTCCAGCTGCTGAGCAAGCTGGCCAGTGCTGGTTTCGTGTTGATGGGCACGGGAAATCTGCTCGCGCAATGCGGCGGTGTTCATGAAAGCTCCAGGAATATGGGCGTAAGAAAAGGGAGAGCATAAGGTAGCTCGTTTATACGAGCGCCTCAGACGCATTCGTCATAATTATTTCATGGTTATGCATTGGCGTTATATCAAGTTGCCATCGTTCGTCGGATAACCCGCGCGAGCCGCACTCTTATGTGGCCCGTTCGTCCATTTTCGTTCATTTGCCGGATGACATTGCGGGGCGCTGGTCCCTGTCTATACTCGGTTTTGTACGCAATTAGCTGATGACGCCCGACTGCATAAGCAGGCAAGGCTTAGCGGTTGTAAGCATTATGGAAGCCGCTCCCTTGGCCGCAGGTGCAAACCGGCGGGATAACAAGAACGATAAGGGGAACCCGCAATGACGCGACATCCACACGTTTGGATGGGCTTACTCTTGTGGTCAGTATTCAGCCAGGCGCAGGCCGCCTGGACGACGAATATGGCGCCAGGGGCTACTGAAGTCAGTCACGCCGTTTTCGACCTGCACATGACCATTTTCTGGATCTGCGTAGTGATCGGCATCGTCGTGTTTGGCGCGATGTTCTGGTCGATGATCGTTCACCGCCGCTCCACGGGCCAGGTGGCGGCCAAGTTTCATGAGAGTACGACGGTAGAGATCCTCTGGACCGTGGTGCCCTTGCTGATCCTGGTGGCGATGGCCATTCCGGCCACCAAGACCTTGATCAATATCTACGACAGCACTGAATCGGATATCGACATCCAGGTCACCGGCTATCAGTGGAAGTGGCACTACAAATACCTGGGCCAGGATGTCGAGTTCTTCAGCAACCTCGCCACGCCCGCCGAGCAGATTCATAACCAGGCCGTCAAAGGCGAGCATTACTTGCTGGAAGTCGATCAGCCACTGGTGCTGCCGGTGGGCGCCAAAGTGCGTTTCCTGGTGACTGCCGCCGACGTGATCCACTCCTGGTGGGTGCCAGCCTTTGCGGTCAAGCGCGACGCGATTCCTGGTTTCGTCAACGAGGCCTGGACGCGGGTCGAGAAGCCCGGCATCTACCGTGGCCAATGCGCCGAGCTGTGCGGCAAGGACCACGGCTTCATGCCGATCGTGGTCGAGGTCAAATCCAAGGCCGACTACGACACCTGGCTCGGCGAGCGCAAGGAAGAAGCCGCCAAACTCAAGGAGCTGACCTCCAAGGAATGGACCCTTGAAGAACTGGTGGCCCGCGGCGACAAGGTCTATCACACCACCTGCGTCGCTTGTCACCAGGCTGAAGGCCAGGGCCTGCCGCCGATGTTCCCGGCGCTCAAAGGCTCACCGATTGCCACCGGTGCCAAGGAAGATCACCTGCACCGCGTTTACTTCGGCAAGCCCGGCACCGCCATGGCGGCGTTCGGCAAGCAACTGTCGGAAGTCGATATCGCGGCGGTCGTGACCTACGAACGCAACGCCTGGGGTAACAACAAAGGCGACATGGTCACCCCTAAAGACGTGCTGGCTTTGAAACAGGCGGAAAGCAAATGACTTCCTTCATTGCGTATTCCCTGAACCGTCCCGCCCACTCGTTTGCAGGAGAAAGGCCATGAGCGCTGTGATCGATGACCACGGTCATGCCGGTGACCACGCTCACGGCCCCGCCAAAGGCCTGATGCGCTGGGTACTGACCACCAACCACAAAGACATCGGCACCATGTACCTGTGGTTCAGCTTCGCGATGTTCCTGCTCGGCGGCTCGTTCGCCATGGTGATCCGCGCCGAGCTGTTCCAGCCGGGCTTGCAGATCGTCGAGCCTGCGTTCTTCAATCAGATGACCACCATGCACGGCCTGGTGATGGTGTTCGGCGCGGTGATGCCGGCGTTTGTCGGCCTCGCCAACTGGATGATCCCGTTGATGATCGGCGCGCCGGACATGGCGCTGCCACGCATGAACAACTTCAGTTTCTGGCTGCTGCCGGCAGCGTTCCTGATGCTGGTCTCGACCTTGTTCATGCCGGGCGGCGGGCCCAACTTTGGCTGGACCTTCTACGCCCCGCTCTCCACCACCTACGCGCCGGAAAGCGTGACCTTCTTCATCTTCGCCATTCACCTGATGGGCATCAGTTCGATTATGGGCGCGATCAACGTCATCGCTACCATCCTCAACCTGCGTGCCCCCGGCATGACCCTGATGAAAATGCCGCTGTTCGTCTGGACCTGGCTGATCACCGCGTTCCTGCTGATTGCGGTGATGCCGGTGCTGGCGGGTTGCGTGACCATGATGCTGATGGACATCCACTTCGGTACCAGCTTCTTCAGCGCTGCCGGTGGCGGTGACCCGGTGTTGTTCCAGCACGTGTTCTGGTTCTTCGGGCACCCCGAGGTGTACATCATGATCCTGCCGGCCTTCGGTGCCGTCAGCTCGATCATTCCGACGTTCTCGCGCAAGCCGCTGTTTGGCTACACCTCGATGGTGTACGCCACGGCCAGCATCGCGTTCCTGTCGTTCATCGTGTGGGCGCACCACATGTTCGTGGTGGGCATCCCGTTGGTGGGCGAGTTGTTCTTCATGTACGCCACGCTGCTGATCGCGGTGCCCACCGGGGTCAAGGTGTTCAACTGGGTCAGCACCATGTGGCAAGGCTCGCTGACCTTCGAGACGCCGATGCTGTTTGCCGTGGCCTTCGTGATTCTGTTCACCATCGGCGGGTTCTCCGGGCTGATGCTGGCCATCGCCCCTGCGGATTTCCAGTACCACGACACCTACTTTGTGGTGGCGCACTTCCATTACGTACTGGTGCCCGGCGCGATCTTCGGGATCTTCGCTTCGGCCTATTACTGGCTGCCGAAATGGACCGGCCACATGTACGACGAAACCCTGGGCAAGCTGCATTTCTGGCTGTCGTTCGTGGGGATGAACATGGCGTTCTTCCCGATGCACTTCATCGGGCTGGCCGGCATGCCGCGCCGGGTGCCGGACTACAACTTGCAGTTCGCCGACTTCAACATGGTTTCCTCCATTGGTGCATTCACCTTTGGCGCGACGCAGATCTTCTTCCTGTTCATCGTCATCAAGTGCATCCGTGGCGGCAAGCCCGCGCCGGCCAAGCCGTGGGATGGCGCCGATGGCCTGGAGTGGAGCATTCCGTCGCCTGCGCCATATCACACCTTCACCACGCCGCCGGAGGTCAAATGAACCGGTTGTTGCGTTGCGAACGCAGTCAGTGTGGGAGCGGGCTTGCTCGCGAAGACGGTGCATCAGTCAACATTTTCATTGGCTGTGAAACCGCTTTCGCGAGCAAGCCCGCTCCCACATTGACCGCATTCGCCTCGGGTGAGCGTCATGTCTGAATCCGTGCCCATCAAGCGCCTGGTCACGCGCCTGCTGATCCTGGTGGTGGCGATGTTCGCCTTCGGCTTTGCCCTGGTGCCGATCTACGACGTGATGTGCAAGGCTTTCGGCATCAATGGCAAGACGGCCGGGCAGTACGAAGGCGAGCAGGTCACCGACCCGTCGCGCCAGGTACGGGTGCAGTTTCTCTCGACCAACGCCATCGACATGGTCTGGGAATTCCATTCCAAGGCTGACGAGATCGTGGTCAATCCCGGCGCCGTCAACGAGATGCTGTTCGTGGCCTACAACCCCACCGACAAGCCGATGACGGCCCAGGCGATCCCGAGTATTTCGCCCGCAGAAGCGGCGATGTACTTCCACAAGACCGAGTGTTTTTGCTTCACCCAGCAAGTGCTGCAGCCAGGTCAGCGCATCGAGATGCCGGTGCGCTTCATTGTCGATCGCGACATGCCTAAGGATGTGAAGCATTTGACCCTGGCGTACACGCTGTTCGATATCACCGCGCGCCAACCGCCCGTGGCTGTCCATACCGGCGGCTAGGCGTGCCTGCGGGCTCGATTAGGAGGACGAATACATGTCGACTCATGATACGTACTACGTACCAGCGCAAAGCAAATGGCCAATAATTGCCACCTTGGGCATGTTGATCACGGTGTTCGGGCTGGCCACCTGGTTCAACGACCTCAAGGCCGCACGCCCGGAATCCCATGGCCCGCTGATCTTTTTCGTCGGTGGCCTGCTGCTGGCCTACATGATGTTTGGCTGGTTCGGTGCGGTGATCAAAGAGAGTCGCTCGGGCTTGTACAGCGCGCAGATGGACCGCTCTTTTCGCTGGGGCATGAGCTGGTTCATCTTTTCCGAAGTGATGTTCTTTATCGCGTTCTTTGGCGCGCTGTTTTATGTGCGTACCTGGTCTGGCCCGTGGCTGGGGGGCGAAGGGAGTAAAGGCGTCGCTCACATGCTGTGGCCGAACTTCGAGTTCGCCTGGCCGCTGCTGAATAACCCGGACCCCAAACTGTTTCCAGCGCCCAAGGGCACCATCAGCCCGTGGGGCTTGCCGCTGATCAACACCATTTTGCTGGTGAGTTCCAGCGTGACCATCACCATCGCCCACCATGCCTTGCGCAAAGGCCATCGCGGCGCGTTGAAGATCTGGCTGGCGATCACCGTATTGCTCGGCTGGGCGTTCCTGGGCTTTCAAGCCGAGGAATATATCCACGCCTACAAAGAGCTGGGCCTGACCCTGGGTTCGGGGGTGTACGGCGCGACGTTCTTCATGCTCACCGGTTTTCACGGCGCCCACGTGACCATCGGCACCATCATCCTGTTTGTGATGCTGATGCGGATCATGCGCGGGCATTTCAACGCCGAGCACCAGTTTGGCTTCGAGGCGGCCAGTTGGTATTGGCACTTTGTGGATGTGGTGTGGATCGGGCTGTTTTTCTTCGTCTACGTGCTCTGAGGCGTTCTACCAGGGCACATGCGACACCAACTGGCCGCTGAAGAAACCCCAGGTGATCAGCGCCAGGGTGATCACGGCCAGCACCACACGTACGGTCAAGGCAGTGACGAGGCGGTTGGTTTTGCCCTCGTCCTTGACCATAAAGAACAAGCCACTGAACAGGCTCACAACGGTAGCGATCAGCATCAGGGCAATGGCTGCTTTGAGCATGGTGGGCTCCGGGGCTCTTTTTTTGGAGGGGCGGGCAATGAGATTCAGTATAGCCAGCGCAGCATTGATCACTGCGCCAACGCCATGAAGCGCTTTCGCCCCGGCATCGCGCCGACGTTGGTGGTGCTCGTGTTGTTGCCGCTGCTGGTGTTTCTCGGCTTTTGGCAATTGTCCCGCGGCCAGGAAAAACAGGCGTTGCTGCAAATCTACGCCGAACGCCGCGCCGCTGAACCCATGAGCAGCACCCAACTACAGGCCACCGAAGACCCGGCCTTTCGTCGCGTGCACCTGCGCGGCCAATACGATGCCGAGCACAGCGTGCTGCTGGATAACCGTTTTCGCGATGGCAAGGTCGGCGTCGAGTTGCTGCAACCTTTCCATGATCAGGCCAGCGGCCAGTGGCTGCTGCTCAACCGCGGTTGGCTGCCGTGGCCAGACCGGCGCACGCCGCCTGTGTTCAGCACGCCCGACACACCATTGAATGTCGATGCCTGGGTGTATGTGGCCCCCGGCGAAACCTTCCAACTGCATGCCGACCCGGCCGGCGCGACGTGGCCGCGCTTGCAGACGGCGCTGCACCCCGATGCGCTGTGGGCCGAGCTGGGTCGCAGCGGGTTCGCCTATGAAGTGAGGGCCGAAGCAGGTCCGGCAACCTTTGAAACCAACTGGCCCGTGGTTGCCATGGGCCCTGAAAAACACCTTGGATATGCCGTGCAGTGGTTCGCCATGGCGGTGGCACTGTTCGGCCTTTACCTCTACCTCGGATGGCACAACGCAAAGGAGAAGCACCATGGGAGCGGCCATGAATCCACTCAACATGTCTGACGCGCCACCAGTGCCCGACCGGCGCAAAGGGCGCTGGCAACTGATCCTGATTCTGCTGCTGGTGATCGGTCCGATGGTGCTGGCCACCTTCATGTACAAGCTGCAGTTTTGGGTGCCGGACAGCCGCAGCTACCACGGCGAGCTGATCGGCAACGGCCAGACCCGCGCCGATATCGGCGTGCAGGCAGACGAAGACCGTTGGCAATTACTGGTCACCGCGCCCACCGCGTGCGCCGCCGATTGCCAGCAACTGGTGTACCTCGCCCGCCAACTGCAAATCGGCCTGGGCCGCGATGCATCCCGCGCCAGCCACGCCCTGGCCAGCGCGCAACCGGTGAGCACCGAATACGACGCCAGGCTCAAGGCCGAGTACCCGCAATTGCAGCGCTACTCCCTGGACCTGTCGACCTTCAATAAAGACGCCGCCGCCCAGGGCGGCGGCGAAGCCCAGCTGTGGATCGTCGACCCCCACGGCAACCTGGTGCTGCGCTACGACGCCAGGGTCAAGGGCAAGGACCTGCTCAACGACCTGCGCCTGCTGCTGAAACTGTCGAACATCGGATAAGGACACCGTCATGGCCAAACCTGGATTTCGCCTCGCGTTGTTTGCCACCCTGCTGGCACTGATCGTCGTGTTGCTGGGCGCCTATACCCGTCTGACTCACGCGGGGCTCGGCTGCCCGGATTGGCCGGGTTGCTATGGCTTTATCAGCGTGCCGAAAAGCGAAGCCCAGTTAGCTCATGCGGAGCTGCACTACCCGGACACGCCGGTAGAGGCGGACAAGGGTTGGAACGAGATGACCCACCGCTACTTTGCCGGCACCCTCGGACTGTTGATCGTGCTGCTGGCGGCGCGTGCCTGGAGTCATCGGCATCGTCCGGGGCAGCCGTTGAAGTTGCCGCTGTTCCTGTTGGCCGTAGTGTTTGCCCAGGCCGCGTTTGGGATGTGGACGGTGACGCTGAAGTTATGGCCGCAAGTGGTCACCGGGCATTTATTGGGCGGTTTTGCGACGCTGAGCCTGCTGTTTTTGCTCACCCTGCGGCTGTCGGGTGTGTTGCCGGCGCTGATTGTGCCCAGGCGTTTGCAATATTGGGCAACGGCCGGGCTGGTGCTGGTGATCGGCCAGATTGCCTTGGGCGGATGGGTCAGTTCCAACTATGCGGCGGTGGCCTGTATCGACCTGCCGACCTGCCACGGCCAGTGGTGGCCGGCGGCGGATTTTGCCAATGGCTTTCACCTTACCCAGCACATCGGCCCCAACTACTTGGGCGGGCAATTGGATAGCGATGCGCGCACCGCGATTCATCTGACCCATCGGCTCGGCGCACTGGTGGTCACGGCGGTGTTGCTGGGGCTGGCCTGGCAGCTCAAGGTGGTGGGCATGACCCGCCTGGCCGGGCTTTTGCTGATCGCCCTGGCGGCGCAAATCTGCCTGGGCCTGAGCAACGTGTATTTCCATCTGCCATTGCCCGTGGCCGTCGCGCATAACGCCGGTGGCGCGGCATTGTTGCTGACGCTGGTGCTGGTCAATTACCACGCCCGCACCAGCCTGGTTCGGGTCCGGCATCAGTTGCCGTTTGGCTGGCGCTTCAGCCCGCGTAAACACGTGTCGGGCCTCATAACAATAAAAGGAGAGATGCCATGGCGACCCTGATCGGCGAGCGTCACAGCCAGGCGATCTGGCGTGACTATTTGGAGCTGACCAAGCCCAAGGTGGTGGTGCTGATGCTCATCACCTCACTGGTTGGGATGTTCCTTGCGACGCGCGCCGGGGTGCCGTGGACGGTGCTGATTTTTGGCAACCTGGGGATCGCCCTGTGTGCCGGTGGCGCGGCGGCAGTGAACCATGTGGTGGACCGGCGCATTGACGCAGTGATGGCGCGCACCCATAAACGGCCGCTGGCGCAGGGCCGTGTATCACCGTTTGCTGCGCTGACGTTTGCAATGGCGCTTGCCGTGGCCGGCCTGGCGTTGCTGCTGGCGTTTACCAATCCACTGGCGGCCTGGCTGACGCTGGCCTCATTGCTGGGCTACGCCGTGATCTACACCGGCTTCCTCAAGCGTGCGACGCCGCAGAACATCGTCATTGGTGGTTTGGCTGGCGCCGCACCGCCGTTGCTTGGCTGGGTCGCCGTCACCGGTCACGTCAGCGCCGAACCGTTGCTGCTGGTGCTGATCATCTTCGCCTGGACCCCACCGCACTTCTGGGCCCTGGCGATTCACCGCAAAGAGGAATACGCCAAGGCCGATATCCCGATGCTGCCGGTGACCCACGGCGAGCACTACACCAAGGTGCACATCCTGCTCTACACCTTTGCATTGCTGGCGGTCAGCCTGATGCCTTATGTGATCCACATGAGCGGCGCGCTTTACCTGGGTTGCGCGCTGGTTCTGGGCGGGCGCTTTCTGCAATGGGCCTGGGTGCTGTACCGTGGCAGTCGGCCGCACGCGGCGATCAACACCTTCAAGTACTCTATCTGGTACCTGTTCCTGCTGTTTATCGCCCTGCTCGTAGACCACTACTTATTGTTGAACCTATGACTCGAACTCAAAAAACTGTCTTCATCCTGGTGGCCGTGGTCGCGTTGATCATGGGCCTGACCGTCAACAAAGTGCTGAGTGGCAAAGGCCAGGGCGACCCCACGGCGTTGATCGACGCGGGCATTATCCTGCTGCCGCAAAGCCGCCAACTGCCGCCCGTGACCATGACCAATCAGGATGGCCAGCCGGTGGTGGTCAACGAGTTGAAGGATAAGTGGAGCCTGCTGTTCTTCGGCTACACCTTCTGCCCGGACATCTGCCCGACCACCCTCGCGCAACTGCGCCAGATCAAAAGTGAACTGCCTAAAGACGTGGTGGACAAGCTGCAGGTGATCCTGGTCAGCGTTGACCCCAATCGCGACACCCCGGCGCAGCTCAAGCAGTACCTGGGTTACTTCGATCCGCAATTCGAAGGCCTGACCGGTGCGAATGTGGACGACGTGCAGAAGGTCTCAAATGCGGTGAGCATTCCGTTTATCCCGGCCGACACCAGCAAGCCGAACTACACGGTGGATCACAGCGGCAACCTGGCGCTGATCGGGCCAGACGGCACCCAGCGCGGGTTTATCCGCGGGCCGTTGAACAACCAAAAACTGGTGGCTCAGCTGCCGGGGTTGTTGCAGCGCAAGTAAGCCAGGCGGCAATTTTCAGGTCAGCACAAACCAAATGTGGGAGCTGGCTTGCCTGCGATGCAAACGACGCGGTGTCATAGATACACCGCGGCGATGTCATCGCAGGCAAGCCAGCTCCCACATTTTTTGATCTCCGGTGTTTTGGAGATCGGGGCTTTCAATGCCGGATCAGAACGCCGGCAGGATCGCGCCTTTGTACTTCTCAAGAATGAACGCTTTGACTTCCGGCGTGTGCAGGGCTGCAACCAGCTTCTTCACAGCGTCCGAATCCTTGTTGTCTTCGCGGGTCACCAGGATGTTCACGTAAGGCGAGTCCTTGCCTTCGATGGCCAGGGCGTCCTTGGATGGGTCCAGCTTGGCTTCCAGCGCGTAGTTGGTGTTGATCAGTGCCAGGTCAACCTGGGTCAGCACGCGCGGCAGGGTGGCGGCTTCCAGTTCGCGGAATTTCAGGTTTTTGCTGTTACCGGTGATGTCCTTGATGGTCGACAGGATGTTGGTCGGGTCCTTCAGGGTGATCAGGCCGTTGTTGGCCAGCAGCAACAGTGCGCGGCCGCCGTTGGTGGCGTCGTTCGGAATCACCACGTTGGCGCCGTCCGGCAGTTCGGCCAGGGTTTTGTACTTGCTGGAGTAGGCGCCCAGAGGCTCCACATGCACAGCGCCAACGCTTACCAGGTGGGTGCCCTTGGTTTTGTTGAACTCATCCAGGTACGGCTGGTGCTGGAAGAAGTTGGCGTCGAGGCGTTTTTCAGCCACTTGTACGTTCGGCTGAACGTAGTCGGTGAAGACTTTGACTTGCAGGTCCACGCCTTCTTTAGCCAGCACGGGCTTAACGAATTCGAGGATTTCTGCGTGGGGCACCGGCGAAGCAGCGACCGTCAGGGTCTCGGCAGCGTGGGCGGAAAACGCGGCGACGGCGGCAAAGGCAACCAGTAATTTTTTCATTCAACAAGCTCCTTGTTCGGGCATTGGCCGGCGTGGTGCCGGCAATGGCCGTTATTTTCGTGAAAAGTGTGTCACCAGCTTATCGCCGATGGTTTGCAGAATTTGAACCAGCACGATCAGCATCACCACGGTGACCACCATGACGTCGTCCTGAAAACGCTGGTAACCGTAACGGATTGCCAGGTCGCCAAGGCCGCCGGCACCCACCACGCCCGCCATGGCGGTGTAGCCCACCAACGCGATGGCGGTGACGGTGATCGCCGCGATGATACCGGGGCGTGCCTCGGGCAGCAGTGCGTTCATGATGATCTGCCGGGTCGTGGCGCCCATCGCCTGAGTCGCCTCGATGATGCCGCGATCCACTTCACGCAGGGCGGTTTCCACCAGCCGGGCGAAGAACGTCGAAGCGCCCACCACCAGCGGCGGAATCGCGCCGGCTACACCCAGGGAGGTGCCGGTGAGGAACACGGTGGTGGGAATCATCACAATCAGCAGGATGATAAACGGCAGCGAGCGTATCGCGTTGACCACAAAGGCCAGTACTGAATAGGTGGTTTTCTGTTCCAGCAATTGCCGCGGGCTGCACAGGAACAGCAGGATACCCAGCGGCAGGCCCACCACCACGGTGAAGAACAGCGAGGTGCTGAGCATCAGCATGGTGTCGCCGGTGGCAACCCAGATGTCCGCCCAATCCACCTTGTCGAAGTAATGCAGTAAACCGTCCATTAACGCAGGATCTCCATGTGGACATCGGCCGCGGTGAAGCGGGCAAAGGCCGCTTCCATGTCACCGCCGGTAATGGCCAGGGTCAGTTGCCCGTAGGGAGTGTCTTTGATGTGGTCGATACGACCGGCCAGGATGCTGTAGTCCACACCCGTTTCGCGGGCGACGGTACCCAGCAACGGCGCGTAGGTCGCTTCGCCCTGGAACGTCAGGCGCACGATACGGCCTGGCACGTGAGCGAAGTCGTCGCGCTGCTCGCCTTCATCAATCTGTTCGGACTCTTGCACAAAGCGCTTGGTGGTCGGGTGCTTGGGGTGCAGGAACACTTCGGCCACGGTGCCTTGCTCAACGATCACGCCGGCATCCATCACGGCCACGTGGTCGCAAACACGGCGGATCACGTCCATTTCATGGGTGATCAGCACGATGGTCAGCTTCAGCTCGCGGTTGATCTCGGCCAGCAGTTGCAGGACCGACGCGGTGGTTTGCGGGTCAAGGGCGCTGGTGGCTTCGTCGCACAGCAGGATTTTCGGTTTGGTCGCCAGGGCGCGTGCGATGCCCACGCGCTGCTTCTGGCCACCAGACAGTTGCGCCGGGTATTTCCTGGCGTGGTCGGACAGGCCTACACGTGCCAGCAACTCAGCGACACGCTGGTCGATCTCGCGGCTCGACATCTCGCCCGCCAGGCTCAACGGCAGTGCCACGTTGTCGGCAACAGTCTTGGACGCCAGCAGGTTGAAGTGCTGGAAAATCATCCCGACCTGCTGCCGGAAGCGGCGCAGGCCCTTGGCATCCAGGGCGGTGACTTCTTCGTCATCCACCTTGATCTGGCCGCCGCTGGGTTCTTCCAGGCGATTGATCAGGCGCAGCAGAGTGCTTTTTCCCGCACCGGAGTGGCCGATCAGGCCATACACCTGGCCATTTTCGACGCGCAGGCTGGTGGGGTGCAGCGCGGGGATATCCTTACCGGCGACCCGGTAGGTTTTATGGACGTTATGAAACTCGATCACGTAGCGAACCTTGTGGGGCGCATTAAAAAGGGATCAGCGGTTAGCCGGG
>Ga0247816_10000436_pt1 | contig 23556 bp, 15 predicted proteins | sample UWRJL209509C1_FD_179930 | JGI IMG/M metagenome (GOLD analysis project Ga0247816, IMG submission 179930) | Plant litter microbial communities from Arlington Agricultural Research Station in Wisconsin, United States - UWRJ-L209-509C-1 | ecosystem: Environmental > Terrestrial > Plant litter >...
TATTATATTTAACTCTGTCTTTTTCCAACATTAAAGCTAAATCTGAATCAGACATATCTTTAACTTTAGCAGTTAACACCGGTACTCTTAAAAATAGATATTTACCTAAATAATAAGTACCGTTTTCAAAAAAACGTGGTTTTTTTGAAAATGTGATATGATGAACATTTAATTTTCTAATAAAATCTATTTGTTTCGTTGAAAAAAAATATAACATGGTCATATCTCTATTATACCAGGTATTCTTTGTTTACTATTAGGTAAACCAAGTTTATCTTTAAGAATTTCCTTAGTTATACTTTTTTCATTTAAATTAGTTAAAGTAAAACTTGTAGTATTAATTAAAGATTTTAATTCCTGTTTTGTAATTTTAATATCACAGTAAGCTAAAATTTCATTAATATTTTCAGCAGTCACAGGTTTACCACTATTAATTAGCTCAATAGCTAGAACATGTGCATGTTTATTAGGACCTGTTCTACCCAATATCTCTTTTCAACGGTTGTCCAATTTAGGTTTATTATTGTTTTCAGGAGAACCGTTTTTTTTAGAGTTATTGTCCTTGCCTAAATTGTTATCTTTTTCAGGGTTGTTATCGTTTCCATAATTATTGTCTTTTTCACACAAAGGCGAGGAGTTATTTTTAAAAGTATATTTAGGTTTAGCAGTACTAAAGTAACATTTATTAACAATTAATTGAAAGCTTATTGAATATATTAAATATGTAACAAATACAGTCAACATTAAATTCATAGCACCTAAAAGAGAACTAATACCAGATAAATGTAATCCAAATATAGCTAAATCTACACTTGGACCACTATGACTTTGTATACCTGATAACATGGCAATCAAATTTCTCTTACAAGTTCTTGTTCAAAGATTGTTTTACAAAATAATGTTATAACCAAAGGTGTTAAACTTAAGGTGGCTAATAAAAAAAAAGCTGAGTTAGATAAGAAACCTATTCTTAGCATTTTTAGCCCGTTACGTAGATCTCCCTTTATTCATACCAGACTTAATTTCTCGTATCTGTTCTAACCCTTTAGGAGTAACATGATCCTTGGCTTTAATTATTTCTGCGGCTTTACACCAATCTTTGAAGTCTGCAGATTTTTTACCTACAATATTATGTAGATTAAAAAATGGCATGATTTTTCCATAATTATCTGCAAAATTATACACCAACAAATTCACATATGGACCTCTTGAATCTTTTTGTAATATACCACACCCAAAGTATGAAATTAAACTTTTCATTAGGATCTCATCACGAGAGTGCTGAGTGATTTGAAATACTAATGTAACTTGAAATCCGGCTTTATTAGTTAAAGATTTGCTTAACGTAATCTTGAAACACCCTTCTCCTGATGTAAATCCACTTATTCATTGTTCAGGAAGAATTTCTGGAATTTCCACTAATGGTCTCGCTACAGGATTTAACACAGGAAAAGCTGCTTTTAGTTCATCTGTTAAACCATTGTTTAAGGAAGCTTTAATGGATGCAATTTTTTGAAGCCCTTTCATGGTTAAATGTTCCTTACCTTCCATCAACTCAACTACAGATCTAAAGAGAAGATAATCTGCTAGCTTTTTAGTTATTAAAGGGTATTTATCAAAGTGAGGTAATACTACTTTCATAATTAGTTCTAGAGACTCGATTTTGAATTTATAGGTAGATTTTCCATCCTTTCATATATTTCCTCCCCCAAAATAAGATTTAAGTGCTTGCAAAATATGATAATCTTTTTGGTCCAGAGTGATAGAAAACAAAGCTACCACCATTCAACCAGTCTTATATCTAGGGCTGTTTCTAATTCTAATCATGAAAGAACCTTCAGCATCTGTGAACCCTGTAACAAATCAAGGGTTAAGATCGCAAGATTGTCCAGGTATTGTGATTGAAGAATAGTGACGTATTTTAAGAACTTGATTAGAAGGGATTTTGACTCGATAGTTTCTTTCGAAACCCATTAGAGTACATCTTAAGTGCATTAAATTAGTGCACCAACGACCGTCTACTCGTTGCTCTTTTACAGTAATATTTGGTAATATTACTGACTTAGATCCGCGATTGCCCACATTCTTTTCAGAAGCCTTCTGACTTGTTACCATACATGAGTGATTAGTTCATCCACTTACAGCCTTTCGGCTATAGCTTGGTACCAGAAGTTCTAGGGTGTCCCCGGAGTTTGGTCGTTCTTCCCACATGAATGATGTCCCACATCAATCGGCAGGAGGGTAAAGAGTTCAACCTGTACCTACCCCATTCTCTATTCCACCTGCAAATAAGAATAATACGATACTAGGAATTAAAGATAAATAACTAATATTATTAAGTCTAGGGAATCTTTCACCGATTAAAAGCAAAATTTACTTTTAATCCTACAAAGTTGGTTATTCAACTCCATTGTAGAAGTAGTTTCCTACCTGGACGGACTATGTCTTCATCCCATACTAAGACGGGAGCTTCGCGTGTAGTCTCTGAGGATCCCACTAATAATTTATTTGACTAAATTACTTTGGTTTCCTGCACATTCTCCCCACGTATACATAAGTATTACGACTAATTCAGTCATATTTTAACAAAAACTTTGTAGGTAAATTAATCAGTATTTACCTACCTTAGGTGTCTATGTATCTGTTAACTGGTAGCTAGCTACCACTATTCGAGATATTCTGTGCATATAGCGTAGTCATAATGAAGATATTTACAGATCTCCACGGCATTCCCTTTTTTATTGTAACGGTTTTTTTATTCTTTTACAATGTAAAATAAAAAAACGCGAAGAGGAAAAGATTTATGTTTACAATGAGATAAGTAATTTATCTAAATGGTCTCAACTAAACTCTGTTCTAGATCTGTTCATTTTACTTTTCAAGTGGTCTATAACTAAGAGATTAGCATCTGTGTAATGCTCATTACTTAAGATTAATTTAACCGCTTTACTCCAGTCAAGGTAATCTAGATGTTTAGAAGTGAATAAAGGAAAAGCTTCGAAATAACTAGTAATAATTATCAAGGAGTTACGACTTGTTGCTGCTAAAGTGTAATATTCATTGTCTGTAGATAGCTGTTTTTTAGTTAAAAGTTTACAATTTAAGAAGCCAGCAATTTCACTCATAATCCCGAAGTAGCTCGCATTAGTTTTAGGTTCTATCATTCTTTGTTCTATTCTTAATCTACAAGATACTTTTCCATTTTTTTTTAAAAAAAATTGAGCTCCACCTTCTTTTTTAGTATGTTGTATAGAAAAACTACCATCTGCATCCACAAAACCCGCTAATCAACTATCATTGCTTAAACTACCGAGTTTAATAGGCAGTTTATGAATGTTTGATCCATGGTTTTGGTTTAACCAGTCTATTAAAAGATAAAGTTGGCTTATTTTTGGCGTTCTTAATTCCCCATTAAGCAAACTAACTAGTCTTTTAAGCCCCTTTACAGGAGAAACCGTTAATACACAAGCATTCTCTTTAAGTTTATATGATATGTGTCCATACTGTATTATACCTAGCAGTTTTTTAGCTAATGGTTCATTTTTTAAACTAAAAGTAATACAAAATCTAGGATTATGTTTTTTCTTAGTTAAATTTTTGGATATTCAAATATGTCCATCACCTTCGAATAAACCGGCTAGATAACTCCCTTGGCTAGATCTAGTGTTGCTTTGCGATACAGAGCATAGCAAGCTGTTATCTCCGTAAATACTTTTCTCTCCTATTACAATGGGTCCCTTTTCTTTACCTAGTTTATTCCCCGGCCTTCTTTGAATACGATCTAAGTGTTTTCAATCGAAGGTTGTTCTACTATTGTTCATACTTGTTTTTAATTCTTCTATTAAAACAAGATTAGTTTCTTCATAGTGTGTTTGTTTAAGTATTAACACCACTACTTGTTCTCAATTCTTGTAATCTAAATATTTAGAACTAAATAAAGGGTATGTACTAAAGTAATTTTTCACAGTAGTTATACTTTCTCTACTTTTGGCAGTAATGTTAAAGTATTCATTACCATTGTTTCGTTTTACTATGGCTAAGTTTATACCTAAAAACGAAGCTATTTTTTTAAAGATAGGTTCATAGCTTTCTTTAGTAATAGGATCAAACATTCGTTGCTCAATTCTAAGTCTACAAGCAACTCTTCTTTTTCTTGTGATTTTTCCTGCGGCATCTAGAGCCTTTTGATCATTTATTATTCCAAAACTTCCGTCTGCATCCACAAAACCTGCAAATCAACTATCACTACTTAAATCACCAGAGTTAACTGGATACTTATTAATATTTAAATTTCTTTTAATATTTATAGTATCAATAAGATCATTGAATTTAGATAGTTTAGGTGTTCGTAAATAAGAATTCATTAAAGAAACAACATATATAACCCCATCAATTGTGTGGAAAACTAATACACAAGCATTCTCTTTTTTTTTAATCCTAATTCAACCAAAGCCTGTAGCATCCTTTAAATGTTCAGCTAAAGGTAAATCTTTTAAATTAAAAGTTATAGATATTGAAAAAATTGCCTTTTTAGACTTAGGACTGCTGATAAATATATGTCCATCACCTTCATATAAACCTGCCAAGTAAGAACCAAGAAAGCATCAAGGGCCGGAGTCCTTGTCCTTTGATGACACTGTTGAATATTTCCTTGAGTTAGTAAAACGGTCATTTGGATTAAATCGGGGTAAATAATTTATTTTTTGTTTTGCCCAAACTTAGTTATTTGAAGTGGGTTACCCACAGGTGCTTTACTCGTGATCTGAACACTTCCTTATTGTTTGTATTTATTTATTTTTCAATTTATTGATGAATAACTAATATATTTATTAATAAGAACCTTGAGCACCAATTCATTTTTTGCGCTCCCTAATTTTTTTCTAGTAATTTATTTTAAATAAAGGGGAGGGCGATAAAAAAATGGATCCTAAGTTCCGACTGTACATTCGCGAGCATTTCAGCTCTACGTAGGTGAACCAATCTGTAACGATGTGCTTAGCCACCGACGGTCTTCAACTAAGGTGTTGTTAACCGTTTTCACCATGTCCGGCCGTTATATATAAAATCGTGTTTTGCTAAACCATTTTCCGATTAATAACGACTAAGTGAGATTTACGACGAAGTAAACTTTCCTCGATTTACTCACGATACTACATCAGAGATTAATATCAGGACCTCCTAATCCTAATGGAAGTAAGAAATTACCAAAACCTCCTATTAAAGCTGGCATGACCATAAAAAATATCATTATTATAGCATGAGCAGTAATAATACTGTTATATAATTGATTATCAGCAATAAACTGAACACCGGGCCCTGACAACTCTAATCTGATCAAAACAGAAAAGGCAGTACCTATTAAACCTGCAAATAATGCATATATTAAATATAAAACACCTATATCTTTAGCATTTGAAGATAAAAATCATCTTTCAAATCACATACTTATAGAGGATACAATTATATTTAGGTTGTATTTATTTTTGTTAGATAAAATAATCGTGCTTTTAATTAAATTAGTCACGGGTATAACATTCGAGCAAACAGTCATAGAATTTATAGATTTCCGCGTATAATATTAAAACAATCTTTTAATTACGCTAATATAATTTAATAATTATAGTTAAGATTGTCACATGAGTTAATATATAACCCCCCCACTTTTCCTCCCCCCCCCAGCCGCTAAGGCGAAGGCCTGCTTCCAACCTGTAATGAGTAGTAATTAGTGGAAAGGGGGGGATTAAAAACAAAAACCTAAAAACAAATATTATTTTGTTTAGATAGGTAGAATCTAGGCTATTTTTATAAAATATTTTGGGGTCAATGGATACAAGGATACACCTTAATTTTAGATAAAACTGCCTTATATAACTGTTCTGCCTATTGAGGTATATCCTATACTATCTAACGGTGTTTTAGTAAAATTACACTTTTAAAATCTCCTCCCCCCCTTTCCACTAATTACTACTCATTACAGGTTGGAAGCAGGCCTTCGCCTTAGCGGCTGGGGGGGGATATAGAATTATAACCTATAAGTGTCAAGAAATAAGTGATTTGAACACTTAACCTCTTGTGTCGAACAAATGCTCTACCAATTGAGCTAATTTCTTTTTTTTGTGGCCCAAAAATTTTACTATAAATATAATGAAATTTTCCCTTACCCTCCCCCCCTTTCCACTAATTACTACCCATTACAGGTTGGAAGCAGGCTTTCGCCTTAGCGGCTGGGGGGGGAATAAAAACAAGGGGATTTGTTATACTTTTTTTTTTTTAATTTTTCATAACAAGTTAATTGTAATCTAACAATTACTAAGTTTATTATATTTTAACCACTATATATTAATAAAAGAACTGTTAATAAAGTAAGATATGTAATAATGATGTCCCCATATTCTCCCTTATTATAGGAATCTATAATTTTTTTATATTCATTAAAACCTTTTCGTATAAAATTAATACTACTAATAATTAAAAGAGGAGTTTTAAAATCTGAAAATTTAAAATTAGTATCAAGTATAACGAAATCAATATTAAAGTAATATAAAATTAATGTTAATACAGATAAAATTAATGAGAATAAAGGTAAAACATATCTGAATAAAGTGCTTAAGATACCAAAACTAAAAGGAATATTAGGTGTAGCTATTAAAGGTAATATATAATTATGTATGTTTACTGTAGGCACAGTATAATCAGGGTAATCTCTGATTGCTCTTTCAATAAACCCATTCCTTGTAAGTACAGCCTTATTTAAATGTATTTGGTATTGGTCTCTCAAATGACTGTATTCTGGCATATGAGTTCTTTGCTGGAATACTGTTATTAAACGGTTACTCTCTCTAATCAAAATATCGTAATCTGATCTAGTCACATGCAGATTAGTGTTAAAACGTACTATAGCTCCACTATAAGCAGGACTTATTGAATAAACACCATCCGCGTCATTTGTTTTTAAACAAAGAGTAGGTGCAAATAGTGGTGAAAGTGTGTCTCCCTCCCCTTTCCACAAATTACTTTATATATATAAGTGGAGTAGAGGGAGGGGTAAACCATGGTATGACATAAAATCATCCACAAAAACTATAATTACAATAAATACAATTAAGAATAAACTATAAATATACCTAATATTCAAACTCTGTAAAGGCAAGCTAGTAAATGCGTGTGGTTTAGGTGGGTTATGTAAAGCTCATTCTAAACCAGGACTAAATTTCTTAGATAAAAAAAAATAAAGCTTCAGATACTATAAATAAACCAACACCAATGTTTAATCCTCTTTGGACAGAAAGGGTGTGGTTACCCCCTGTATGTAAACAACTTAAATTAGCATAATTACACAAGATATTGAAACCCAAGTCAAACCCAATAAACCCTTCCCCCCCTTTCCACTAATTACTACTCATTACAGGTTGGAAGCAGGCCTGCTGGGGGGCAATAAGGAAGAGATTCTTAAGAGAAACCTTTGGTTTTCTCTTGAGTCTCCGAAGGAATAAAGCCAGCCATTGTTCTTCTTTTCCCTCGTCTATACCACATAAAATTATCTCGGTATAATTTTATATAATCAAAATTTTTATTCGACTATACCACATTAAATTCTCTCCCTCTATAGCATTTGTCATATAAAATTTATTCGACTGTACCACATTAATAATACCACTCTTTGTTTTTAATTATATATGATTTCTTCGACTATACCACAAAAAATTATCTCGCTATAAATTTATAAAATATAAAATTGTTTTTTATTCGACTGTACCACATTAAATTCTCTCACTCTATTTCCTTGGTCATATTCACAATTTTTATTCGACTGTACCATAGTAAAGGGAAACACAAAAAAAAAATCTCCTAGTTTACACGTAAAAAAGGACGTATCCTTCTGCTATACCAAATGAAGACTAAAACCAATTTAACCCCCCCAGCCGCTAAGGCGAAAGCTTGCTTCCAACCTGTAATGAGTAGTAATTAGTGGAAAGGGGGGGAAGGTAAAAATTCCGTTCTAGGCTTCATAGGTAGACATAATTATAATGGTAATAATAACTATCACTGTTAAAATATTCTTCTATTAAATCCTCATCAATATCCTCATCATTAGGGACCTTAATTGGATGATTAGCTTCCTCTGGTGGATTAGGCCCCTTTGGTGGATTAGGGCCACCACCTCCCCAGTTAGGATCACCTGATGGGTCAGGATTATTCCCACTTTCCATTTTAACTATATAACTACATAGTTTTTGTATTACAGGGATAACTATATTTGTTAAGGTAGAATCCACCCAAAGGGTAGTATCAAACTAGGAATATATTTATTATGGTAGATATATCAATTAATATAGTGTATAACACAGGAAATTTATTTTTAATTCAGGTATTTTGTTAACCAAGTATTGTTTAAATAATGAATTATATAATAATAGTATAAATAGAATAATATCAGAGTTACTATTGCTATAGATAACGTATAAAGTTATTATTAATAATACATTTTTGGTTAATTCCCCTTTCATAATTGCTATATATTCACTGTACAGATAAACAATAATAGCATAAATAACTGGATATTTATTTTCCAAGCCGCTCTGCGGCTTGGAGAATAGAGTAGTAATATATAAATTAAAAATATCTCTAATCGTAAATATATAATCTACAGCTTTATATAAAAAAGGATATTTTGCAAATAAAATAGTAACTATTGAACTGAAATACAATGTAAGTTTATTTAAAATAAAGTTATTATAGATAGATAATAAATACTTACACATAGTTTTTAGAATATTTTTTAATAAAGCATTATACATACTACTATGTTGTAGAGAATAAGAGAATGCATATGGTTTAGGTGTGTTATGTAAAGCTCATTCCTGAAAAGCTCATTCATGAGAGTATGAAATGGATTTATCTCGTCTTAAAGTGATTGAATTAGATAATAATAATAAAAGTAGTGTTACTAATTGTCATGGTTAGCCAGGAGAGAAATTTGAATTCCCACTATTGATGCATGAAATTAATGTTCTACCAATTGAACTATCCTGGCTTATATAGCATATAAACTAATATGATAAGGATAAAAAGTTATACCTTCTATATGTCGGATTATTTCTAATATTATTTTTTAGTGGGCTTTAATCAAATATAACTTTAATCTTCTCCCAAATTGCTGTACAAATATAATAACTACAGGCCAAAGCCAGGCCAAAGCCAGGCCAAAGCCGTTTACTATAAATATAAGGCAATTTTCCCTAGTTATAATAAAGGGGATTTGTTATATTATTTTTTTATTTTCATAACAAGTTAATTGTAATCTAACAATTACTAAGTTTATTGTACTTTAACCACCTCCCCCAGCAAGCTTGCTGGGGGGATGGTAGTTATTAAAAGTCATATCTTTAATCCTAAATGACCAGTTTCTTAGGATCCTCAATAGTATATGGATACAAACAGAAATAATCATACAACATCTACAAACAAGCTTATTTGTTTTTTTATTATTTTTTCTTGATAAAAACTTTCAATTTTAGAAATCAAAAACCCTCCGGGTTTTGGATTATAATTAAAATAAACCATTTATAAGCTCCGACTGTACATTCGCGAGCATTTCAGCTCTACGTAGGCGATCCAGTCTGTAGCGATGTTTATAGCCACCGCCGGTCTTCTACTAAGATAGCCATTAACCGTTTTCACCTTATCAAATCATTTAAGATTAATGTTTTGCTATAACATTTACCATTAAAATTTATTAATGATTAGGTGAGATTTTCACTCACGACACCTATTTAATGTCAATATAAAATTCCTGCTTCCAACCCGAGATGATGATTATTTGTTAAATGATAGGCTAGTGCACGTCATAAACCAACTGCTAAAAATGCTGTACCGATCATTACATGTAATCCGTGGACAAAATTGTTAAACTAAAGGCTATTTATACTTTATTTCCATTTCTTATTAAAATGGTTCAGACTATGTCATCAACCATAAAGTCAGGTGTATTAATCAAGCACTGAACTTCAAAGTCGCGGGATTTTCGTGGTAAGATTATTGTTAATAAAGTACTCACTTACTAGTCGTTGAACCTTCATGTACCTGGTTTAAAACCATTAATATATTAACATTGACACAGGTTGCTCAGTAAAAAACCCATTAGTTTATTTAATTTATATGTATCCCGTATAAATAGTAAGCAATAGTTAATATAATAATTTTATTGATACATGCTTGGCTGCATATTGACCTTAATACAACTCATAACTAAAAAAAGTTATGGTGAAGTAGGAGTTCCATGCAATTTAGCCCGTTTTCTATTAAAAACTTTAATATAGTTTAGCGCTTTACTTGCGTAGCAACGAATTTACTTCTAAAAAAAATATATAATTTCTCGTAGATTATAATATCCTTCCAGAGTTCATCCCCTTTTTAACACGAATAATTTCGTGTATACCTTTTTGAGTTAAGTGTGATTTATTTTCAATTAGATTAGCTACTTTACAAAAATCATTAAAGTCCAAAGATTTAATACCTGAAATAGGGTTTACTTTTAATAGTGGTATAATTTTTTCTGAAATATCTAGATATCTATACACAACAAAGTTTATTAAATTAGGCCTAGTATTAACTTTCTCTACTATACCACAATGCAAATAGTCTTTTATTGTATTCATTAGATCCAAGTCACGTGAGTGTTGACTAATTGAAAAAGTTAGTAAAACTTGAACAACCACATTATTCTTTTTCATCGTTTTTATGTAAAAACAGCCTTCTCCTTCAATAAAACCTACTAATCATAAAGGAGATTTTATAACCTGTGAACAAATAATAGGTCTTTCGACTTTTTTTATTTCAGGAAACGCCATTTTCAAGGAATTGGATAAACCTGTATTCATAGAAGCTTTAATAGACATAATTTCTACTAAATATTCATAATGTAGATGTTTTTTTGTAATCATTAAATTAACAATGGCAGAAAAAAGAATAAAATCAGCTTTTTTTTGTGTTAGTAGAGGATATTGTTTAAAATGAGGTATAATTACTTCGCTTAAACTTTTTAGAGATTGAACAGAGTAAATAGCAGTAGGCTTTCCTCGACGTACTCTTGTTATAATAGTACCTAAACCAAAGAAATCCCGAATCATATTTAATAATGCAATATCTCTATTATGTAATTCTATGATAAACACTGGAACTATACGTATGTTATGTTTTCTAGTTACGTCTTTTCCTACTTTAACTGAAAAAGAAGACTCTGCGTCCGAAAAACCTGTAACTCAAAAAGGTGAAAGTTTGTTTGCAACATTTTTGGCGTTTTCTTCATTACAATTTTTTATAGGGGCTAGAATTAACCCTGTTCCAAAATAAAAACATGATCCAAAAGCTCCATCTGATATAGTAAATGATGAAACTGAATATTCTACCCCCTGTAAACCTGTAAATATAACTGCCAATATAATAGTATAAAGTAAACCATATAAAGTTTTACCTCTTTTTCCGTTTATTAAAAAATGATGTCCATATGTAACAGTAAATCCTGAAGCAAGTAGAATAATTGTATTAATTAAGGGTAGTTCAAACAACCTGGATCTAATCAAACTTTATAAGCGAAAGCTTGGATACAGGTTAGATCATATCACATGTAAACATATTAGAAGGTAGCCGCTGAGTTACGGAATGACCTATTAATTATCCCTTCGAATAGTCTAATTAACATTGACTTGCTATAGATAAAAAATGACCGAAGCCTAAGGTCACTTTTAATAGTTTACATAAAGGCGTGTGATCGTTGAGGTTCTGATTATATATTGAGATATATAATAATAATTATGGCTAAGTACACCCATAATACTATAACCAAACTAGCCCTTTAAGGAAAAAGAGTAGGCCTTAATATTATTATTTATCATATATCTGCAAAGACATAAACATTACCTGCGGATTACTAGAATTGAATAGCCTCTCTTTTACTAGTTATTTCGTACAAAACCTGTTAACGAATATACCAGTGTAGACGTTCTTAAAGCTTCCCGCATATAGCCTTTTTAACATCGATCGAAACCCGATGCCCCTTTGATTTTGTTTATAACTTTATTCTGATTAGAACATTTATTATTCACTCCCCCGCCTGGCTTTGGCCTGGCTTTGGCCTGGCTTTGGCCTTAGCGAGAGGGGAGGGTTCAATTTCAGATTAAGTATAATTATTCAATAGTTTGTTTTAGTTTTCTTCTACATTCACCAGATGCTAATAAAAAAGAATATAAGACTATCTTAGCTTATATCACTTCTTCTTAAATTCATTGTACTTTTAATAACTTTTATTTTATTTAATCCATCATTCGTTTTATGAGTTTTTGCTTTCATTAAAGACGCTATTTCTAAGAAAAGAATAAAATCCAACTGTTTTGAACCATATAAAGGATATTTTTCAAAAAAAGGTATAATATTTTGTATAACGTCATTGAAACCTGTAACTACATAACAGCATGCAGGTTTTTTCGAGTTTTTTACAATAAACCCTGCCTTCATATAGTTAACAAAACTGGTTAATAAATCTACATCTTTAGAGTGTTGTCATACGCTGAAGCCTAATCTTACATTATATCCCGTAACAGCCGATTTACTCTTAGAAATAGGTACATAAAAACTACCATCTCCATTAATAAACCCGCAAAATCAATTAGGATCAGATATATCCATATGTTTGTGAGCAGGTCTTGGTACTGGTTTGGTATCAGGAAATGATTTTTCTAAAACATCTGTCAAACCTTTGTTTAAACTAGCCCTTATATTTACAATTTTTTGTAAACCCGATAAATTTAGATGTTCACCTGCATTTATCAGCTCAACCGCTGACTTAAATAATAAAAAGTCTATCCGTTTTTTAGTAAGTAAAGGGTTTTTCTCAAAATGAGGTATTATAGCATTAACTATATGTTTAATCGATTGAACAGTAAATAAATAACAATCATCCTTTTTACTAAATGTAATAGTACCTACACCAAAAAAGTATTGAATCTGTTCTAATAGTTGTAAATCCTTCTTATTAAGAGAAATAGAGAAAATAGCAGTTACAGATCAACCTAATTTAGTATCTTTCTTTTTACGGATAGATACTATAAATGAAGATTCAGCATCAGAAAACCCAGTAACTCAAAATGGATTAAGATTATTAGTATTTGGTGATATGTAAATACAAGAAGATAAACATAAAAAATATTCCATTGAATCATTTTCAAAAGGGTCAAGAGCCTCAATTCCCATAGGTGGTCACATAGCACCTAATTCAACTGCAGGAGAAAGAGCACTCGTTTTTAAAAAATTATATGTTGCTTCGGTTTTCTCTTTTTTTTTCTTTTGTTAAAAAAAGAAAAAAAAAAGAGACAGAAAAGCACATTATAAATTTTTAATGTTTTAATTTTATACACAATTATGTTTATATACAAATGTTAGTATCTTCTATTTTTATTCATACCACCTTTTATTTGTTTTATTAGATCTAGCCCCTCTCGAGTTAAATGAACTTTATTTTTCATAAGCAGAGCCACTTTTTTGAAGTCTTCATAATTCTTGGATTTTATACCATGTAATTTAAATTCTTCAAAAATAGGAATCACTTTATCAAAAACATCTGTAAATTTTTCAACTATAAATTCACCATAACCTGGTTTAGGTATATATCTACCACAATTTAAAGTAGAAATTAAACTTTTTAGGAATTCTTCATCTCTAACATGTTGAGTCAAAATAAATCTTAATCATACAGTTTCCCCTAATTTAGATCCTGGTGATTTTTTTAATGCTACAAAGAAGCATCCTTCAGCATCAGTAAAACCAGCTAACCAGTGTAGACTTTTTATTTTTCTATCTTTAATATCTGGTTTTACAATAAGCTCTATGTTAGGGAAAGCTAGCTTTAAACTATCTGATGTTTCTTGATTATTCATCACAGCTTTAATTGACATAATTTTATTTAAACCTTCTATAGTTAAATGTCTTCCTTGTTCCATATAATTTACTACTTGTTTAAAAAGTATATAATCAGATTGTTTATTAGTTAATAAAGGGTATTTATCAAAATGATTAATAATAACTTTTAAGTCTTCAAGATCATATACTCTAAATTGAACAGATTCCGCTCCTAATTTAGTTATTTTACCTACCCCAAAGAACGATTGAATTTGTTCTAATAAGGCAAGATCCCTTATATGTAAACCGATTTGAAAACCAGCTTTTACTCTATATGCTGTCTTATATCTAGGGTTGGAACTAACACCTACAAAAAAACATCCTTCCCCGTCAGTAAAACCAGTAACATAATAAGGATTCAAGCCATTCGTAGAATCATAACTTAATTTAGAAGACGTTGCTTCACTAGAAAATAAAGATATTTGGCGATTAGAATCAAAAACTTTAGTATACAGTTTTTGTATAGATTCAATAATAGTATTAACATATTTTATATAATGTATAAAAACCAAGTTTCCCTGGCACCTAGAATACACCTTACAGTATTTTTTACATACTGAGAAACCGTCTACTCGTTGCTCTTTTACAGATATGAGACTATCTATTTTAGATCCGCGATTGCCCATTCCTTGGTTTGCACCAAGAATATCTAATGATGTTACTATACCCCCAGGCATTAATGGGGCCACTTTATAAGTTTCCTTATGAAGCTTAGTTATTAGAGCTTTAGGGTTTCCCCGGAGTTTGGTTTCTATCCACAAAATGCTATCTTTATGGAAAAATGTTCAAAATATGGCTAAAAAAAATAAAGCTTCAGATACTATAAATAAACCAACACCAATGTTTAATCCTCTTTGGACAGAAAGGGTGTGGTTACCTAAATAAGTCAATGTGTATTTGCTATACAAATTATTGGACTATATCTTAATTAATAGGTTATCATACTTAACGTATTAAATTTTTGCGTTTAGTCTCTAAGGATCCTTAAGATAATTATCGATCTCCAGGTTTCCTGCTGATTGTCTATTGATTTATCTTTAAAATTTTGACGTATTTATATATTATACTTACGTATTTAAAGCTTTAAGAGTTTCCAGCATATGGTAAAATTTAAAGAAGGCACTTAAGTAATCCTACTATTTTTATACATTTCTTTTGCTATTCATATTGGATTGTAATAACATTATTTTTTCTTTTCCTGTTTCTGTTAAATGTTCTTTATTTTTAATCATATGATAAATTATTACCCAGTCCTTAAAATCCTTTCCTTTAACCCCTATTAAAGGATATTTATCAAAATATACAATTAGGTTTGTTAATTTGTCTAAAGATGTTAAACTAAGGGATAATACTTTATCTTCCTTGTATGATAATACAATACAATCTAAAAATTTAGCTAATTTTTCCATAAAAGGTACAAATGTTGTATTTGTTGGTGTATCAAAAGATCTTTGATCTAATCTAAATACAAGATTTATACTACCACTTCTAACTCTTTTTCTTGTATCAGATTTAGGTTTAGATTCTAAAACTTTTACTCCAAAATGACCATCTGCTTCTACAAATCCTGTTAATCAACTATTATCACCAAAATCAGATAAATCTAAAGGACTATTTGGTATATTATGACTATATTTAAAATTAAAGAATTCTATTAAATAATTAAATGTTATATTTTTTGGTGTTCTAAATTTTCCATGTACTAATTCAATAATTTTTAAAATACCTTTATTATCACCTATTATATATCTAATGACATTATTACCAGAATGTTGAAATCTACCTATACCCCCTAATCTTGTTTGTAATAATATATACATTTCTATATTATTTCTATGACCAGTAAATACAATTCTTGGATTAAGAATTCTATTTAAAGTAGTTTTACCTTTAGATGGTATAGATATATGTCCATCTCCTTCTATTAACCCTGCTAAAAAATAACCTAATTGATTATCAGTAAAATTAATTGTGTCTTGTATGATATTTAATTTTAGATTATCTATATCTTCTTTAGATATAGCCCTTGCTATTTTTAATGTATGAAACAAGGAATTGAATAAATTTTTAGTACCTTCTGCAATAATATCTCTAAACCAAAATGACATAGATAAAACTAAGGATGTTAGACTCATAATTAAATTGTTTCCTGCATAAGCAAATCCATGAAATGATAAAACTGCGGATGTCGTAAGACTTAGTAAGCTAATGGATGTATATAAAGGCCATGGAGAAGGAGATACTAAATGAAAAGGATGGGCCTGAAAATTACTCCTATTTAAGTTTAACATATTATCTTTTATTTAACTGCAAAATTCGTCTGGTTTTTTTTTTCACTAAAATCTGTTTTTAATCCCCCCCAGCCGCTAAGGCGAAGGCCTGCTTCCAACCTGTAATGAGTAGTAATTAGTGGAAAGGGGGGGGGAGGATTCGTCTAACTTCATGTTATCAGGTAGAATAGGTTGACAAATGTTCACGTTTTGCAATAAGTACTCACTTGTTAAGAATTGGCAGAGCTCAGTTAGTGACGAAAATGGAAGGACCTAGTGACTAGGGCTTTTCTCCCATCTCCTACTTCATTATAAAGTATAGTATAAAATGGATTAGGGTCTTGGATACACTATTTTCATATAGGTAAACTTCTTATTGTCCTCCCCCCCCAGCCGCTAAGGCGAAAGCCTGCTTCCAACCTGTAATGAGTAGTAATTAGTGGAAAGGGGGGGATGATATATACAGGATTTCCCTCTATTTTATTTAACAGCTAATTGTTTTTGTTCATCAGCATTAGTATAAATAGTTACTGCTACAATTTTTGCATTATCTAAAGTAAAACTATCTGTAGAATTTAAAGTGTTAGTTTCTAATATATACGATATCAAGATTTATATAAATAAATAGTAATGTATTTAATATATCAAGATTTATATAAATAAGTAGTAATGTATTTAATATATCAAGATTTATATAAATAAATAGCAATGTATTAAATATATTAAAAATTATATAATAATAGTCATAATCATTTTTAAATTATTAGGGTAGATACAATTGAAATTTACATTTATAGATAGGATGAATAACACGAAAAGAATTAGATTACCCCTACGTATGTTATTTTAAAATTAATTCTTATTAGTTTAATGGTAGAACAAGATTTTCCTAAAATCCTAGTCTGAGTTCGATTCTTAGATAAGAAATAGATTTTATTAGAATAATTCTTATTAGTTTAATGGTAGAACAAGATTTTCCTAAAATCCTAATCTAAGTTCGACTGTTAGATAAGAAAAAAATAGATTTTATTAGAATAATTCTTATTAGTTTAATGGTAGAACAAGATACTTCTAATATCTGAGTCTGAGTTCGATTCTTAGATAAGAAGCGGTATTTTTTTTTTAATAAATAGCTTTTAACTTAGTAATATAATTATTAAGTAATTATATAAATAAGTAGTAATGTATTTAATATATCAAGATTTATATAAATAAGTAGTAATGTATTTATTATATAAAGATTTATATATTTTTATACATGAAATATGAAAAGTGGAACCTCAATTCGATTTCGATTTAAAATAAGGTTTGCGAATTGATGCAACTGAGTTTAGATCGCGTGATATAATTAGGACAAAAAAAGAATCTACAGGCCACTGAACCTTTGTCCTCGAATCCTTTTCCTTTCGCGGATTTTAAACTTAAGATGCAGGAAGACTATTATCGTAGTCTATAAAATTTAGATATATTTCTATAATGATACTTTATAATGATACTATATAATAAATATTACAGTTAGAAAGACTTTTTTTATTTGAGTTTGATGATGGCTCTGATTGAACGCTATGCAAATGCTTGACACATGCTAATCGTACGTCAATATTCTACCCGTGAGGGTTGGTAATATTGAAGTGGTGTACAGGTGAGTAAGTGGTATTTTAGCTACCTAAGAGTAAGGCAAAATAAATCCCTTATAGGAACAAAGTTTATTGTTAGTAATTAAGACTAAATCTAATAAACCATACCCAGCCCAGGGCTACTATATTGTAAGATTAGATGGAAAATTAAAATAATAATAATAAAGTATGTTTAAAGAAAGAGAATTTCGCTCTTAGTTGATTATTAATAACCACCGGATAAGTATTAAGTGTGGTAATATCATATTTAGCTTATGTCCGTAATCAAGACTGAGAGGTCTATTGATCACACTGGGTCTGAAAAAACCCCAGTGCGTATAGTACAGCAGTGAGGAATTTTGGTCAATGGCCTAACGGCTGAACCAGCAACTTGCAGGAATGAGAGTTAATATAAATGGTTTATTAACTTGCTTGACTAGGTCTTATAAAGTTCTGGATAAAGCTGATAATGACAACTTTATATCCAAAGGTCTCGACTAAATCTTGTGCCAGCAGTCGCGGTAAGACAAGGGAGACGAGTGTTATTCATCTTAAACAGGTATATTGGGTACCTAGACGGTGTGCAAAGGCTGATATAAGTACCTATTACACTTGAGTTTGATATGTGAGAGGAAGATGTCAGAATTGTTGGTGTATGGGATGAAATCCGTTGATACTAATAGGACTGATAATGGCGAAGGCAAACCTCTATGTACAGTACTTACTTAAGTAAATAAGAACTACAGAAAAAAAAGGAAGAGAAATTAAATAAAAAAAGTAGACAGTTCTTTCTTAAGTTTAGTACTAAACTGACGTTGAGGGACGAAGGCTTAGAGAGTGAAGAGGATTAGATACCCCCGTAGCCTAGGCAGACAATGATGAGTGCCATAGGTTGGCTTATGGCTGAACTATAAATGAAAGTGGAAGCACTCCACCTCAAGAGTAATGTGGCAACGCAGGAACTGAAATCATTAGACCGTTTCTGAAACCAGTAGTGAAGTATGTTATTTAATTCGATGATCCGCGAATAACCTTACCACAATTTGAATGACCTAAATTATTATATAGTTAATTGATGGTTAATATATATGTTTAGGTGTTAGGATTAATAACCAATCGCCTTTGCGTATATAATAACCATACCTTTTTATTATATTGTTTAGACCACATGCGTTGCATGGCTGTCTTCAGTTAATGTCGTGAGATTTGGTTAGGTCCATTAAATTAACGTAAACCCTTGTTTTATTTAATACAATAAGGCAGCTCACCGCTTACAATTGGATTGATAATAGGGACTAAGACAAGTCATCATGGCCTTAATATTGTGGGCTATAGACGTGCCACATAAGCCTTTACAAAGGGATGCAATAATGCGAATTGGAGCTAATCCCTAAAATAGGATAAAGCATGGATTGTAGTCTGAAATTCGACTGCATGAAAAAGGAATTACTAGTAATCGTGAGTAATCACATCACGGTGAATTTTATCTCAGATAGGTACTAACCACTCGTCAGGCGCTGAAAGGAGTATGTGCAATAAGTTTGGTTACTGCTGTTTGTTATTCTAAAATAAGAGGTTTAGATCTTTTGGCAGAGGGATCTTCGTATGCGTGACTCTGATTGGTGTTAAGTCGAAAACCAAAAAGAAATTGAGACCTTCTTTTTATTTTTCTAAAAATACCAAACTCCGGGAACACCCTAAAGCAGTTAATGCCAAATCTGCATATGAAACAATAAAAGTAGATGGCCTTTCGTAATGGATAAGGGTATGGCAATAAGGTAACTGATTAGTCGAAAGATTGAATGGGCAATCGCGGATCTAAGTTGACTCTATTCTCACTATAGGATATAATCTCACGTATGATTATATATAGTAGGTAGATCATAAAAGAGCAACGAGCAGATGGTATTTGTAGGTCCACTGGTTACTTAGAATGTAACCGAAAACGGAAATAATTAGTTTTGGCTTTGGCCTCCAAATAAATTAGTATTGACTTTATTTCCGAAGTCTAGGTTCTGAATAGTTCCAAGGTGGAATATTAAGGTATGCTCTAAATAAAGTCAAAATACTTTAATTTACTTCGTCTCAGACCTAAATACAAGGTAAATATTTTGTACATGGTCGAAGAAGTATTAACTGATACGGTTCGGGTTGGGGAACTAGCCCGGGATTAATAAAAAATTAACGATACACCCAAAAAAAAAAGTCGGTGCAAGGAGCATAAGTATTTATATATTTATATGGTTCGAATCCATAGACAGGCTCATGGGTATTTTAGATATATTATTATATAATAATAATAATTTTGGGGCCATAGCCATAGTTTAAATTATCCCCCCCAGCCGCTAAGGCGAAAGCTTGCTTCCAACCTGTAATGAGTAGTAATTAGTGGAAAGGGGGGGGAGAGAATTAACAATTTATAAGTTTAGAGCTATATTTGATAAATAAATAAAAGAAAGTATTAAAATAAAGTATTATACAAAACACATAGTAATATATTAGCTTACACTGACAAACAGTTTATAGTTACTTATTAAAAAACAAAAGAAATAATAATACTTTTAAGTGCAACTTTTGTTATTAATGCTAGTAATTATACTAATAAAAAAGCTGGAAGGTAAAAACACTTGTGTTTTCAAGTGTAGATACTTAATAACTGGATTAAAGTATAAGTAATTGTTATTTGAATTGTTTTCAGCACAAAAGTAAAAGTATCTATAAAAAATAGAACTTTACATCCCCCCCTTTCCACTAATTACTACTCATTACAGGTTGGAAGCAGGCCTTCGCCTTAGCGGCTGGGGGGGGGGAGAATAATTAAAGATTAATTACAAGGGCTATGGCCCCAAAACATAATAAAGGAGAGTTCCTTTATTGGTAAGAAGGGTTGAGCTGTAAACTCAATAGTAATATACTTTTAAGAGTTCGAATCTCTTGTCTCCTAGATTTTTTTAGAATATAAACAATTAAATACTGATATGTATGATTATAATTACTATATATATTTATGTTATATTCTTTAATAGCCTTTATAGCTCAATGGTAGAGCGGAATACTGTTAATATTCTGATAAATGTTCGATTCATTTTAAGGGCTTGCACAGAAATACTTAATGTAGGGCTGTTGTATCCTTACTATGTTGGAAGTTTTAAGTATAGTTTGCTATATGCTTTAATAATCTTATTTCAAACATTTTATTATTTATTTAATTATTTTATTTCAAACAATCGCCTTTGCGTATGTGACAATAAATAATCCATGTATATCTACTATATAATAAAAGGTATAAATTATTTATTGATAAATGTATATTATAACATCAATAGGTATAAATTATATATTGATAAATGTATATTATAACAGTAATAGGTATATTATTACTAATATAATAGATATATAATAATAATAACTGTTATGAAAGTGGTAAATAACAATTTAACATGTTGTATATTGTGAATGAAATGACATTTAGTGGTTATAATGTATATAGTTTAAACTTATTATATATTATTGCTATATTACTAGGTATATTAGTTATTATTAGCAAAAATCCTGATAACAGATTCTTTGGGATCAACTACCAAATTCCGGGGACCCCTTAAAGCTTTTTGATACCAAGCTGTAGCCGAAAGACTATTAGTGGATGAATTAATCACTCATGTATGGTAAAAAGTCATAAGATGATCCTTTCTATAATATTAGTAAAGGAGAAATAGGCAATCGCGGATCTAAGTCAGTAACATAATAATTACTGTAAAAGAGCAACGAGTAGACGGTAGTTAGTAGTAGTATAAGAGTAACTAATATTACTACTTAAGGTATACTCTACAAATTAAAAAAGAAAATATGTGGATGTAAAGAATCTAAACTTACTTACATTTTATTTTGATTTAGACTCAGGAGGTATCTCCTCCTCCTCTAATCATAATAATATTCTGTTACAATCCTGTGTATCCCTACCTCACCAGTTAAATGATCTCTTGATAAGGTCATATCATACGAAATCTTTAAGTAGCCTGCATACACCCTTAGAGTTAAATCCTTGATTTATAACAGGATTTACTGATGGGGAAGGTTCATTCTCATTAAGTGTTAGAGATATAGATAAGGATACTAAAAAAGGAAGAGTACTCTATGTATTTTCAATAATATTACATGAGAAAGACGAGGGTATATTAAGAAGTATCCAATCTACACTAGGAATAGGTAAAATATATACACATGGAAAACAAGGTGTACAATTCCGCGTGGAATCTAAAAGAGTTATTGATTTTAATAGAACATTTTGATAAGTATCCGTTAATAACCAAAAAAGCTAAAGACTTCGTATGTTTTAAACAAGCTATTTTCTTAGTAAAAAACAAAGAACACTTAACAAAGCAAGGTTTACTAAAGTTAGTATCTCTAAAAGCTTTAATGGGTAAAGGTCTTACTAATGAATTAAAAGCTGCCTTTCCTGATATTCTTCCAGCAAATGAACTAGGAATATCTGATTTAACTTTATCTCTCCCCCCAGGGGTCAGATTTAATAATAGATCCTTGTTGATTAGCAGGGTTTATATCAGCGGAAGGTTGTTTTATCATAGGTATATATGAATCTACATCTGTAAAAATAGGATACCAAGTACAGTTAAAATTTGTACTAACTCAACACTTAAGAGATAAAGAGTTATTTGAATATTTTGTAAAATATTTAGGGTATGGTTATACAGCTGTAAATAGAGAAGGGGTAGATTTCATAGTTACTAAATATTCGGATTTAAAAGATAAACTCTTACCTCTATTACATTTACAACATCCCGTAGTAGGTTATAAATATTTAGATTATTTGTATTTTATGGAGGCTGTAGAAATGATGCAACAAAAACCCGCCAGGATTTAACAGAAGAGGGTTTAAATAAACTACGTGAGATACAAGTATTAATGAACAGTGGAAGAAAAAACACACCTTCACAAGATACCGATTCAGCTACAACAGATTAAACTATGTGTTTTGTGTGTGTGGGTAATACAAGAGGGATGCTTCGCAGCTTAGCTGTTAAACAGAAATGTAAGTTTGGATACTTTAGAGAAGGCTTTTTAATTTACGATTGTATCTGTTTTATTCTTAATAGGTTTATTTTTATGCATATCTTGTTATTTAATCCTAACAGGGTTAAATTTTATAGGATTATCTTACTTGCTTGTTTACATCGGTGCTGTAAAAAAACGTATGGTTAGATCATTTAGATCTAACTTTGCAGCGTGGGTTATAATCCCACTCTACAAGGTACTCTTAATTATAAATTAAAAAGAATTATGAGCATAGGAACTGAAAGAAGGTTCATACGTACAGTTCTATACGTGTAGAAAAATTAGGTGAATACGGTTAATAATATCTTAATTAAAGACCGTCGGCAGATGAAAATGTCGCCACAGACTGGATCACCGGGGCTAGGTTGTAATACCTGTTCGAATGTACAGTCGGGTTCTAATACGAGTGTGAAATCGTAAGGAGGAAAGACAATACAGTAAGCTACACACAGTTGTATAATCATTAATACGGTGATAGTAACTCCTAGATATGATAGTGTTAACTAGACGTTAGCTCAATCTTAATTAGAATTGATCTATATTATTTTTATTTATATTAATGCTAATAAATGTTAGAATATCTGAATTATTAATTGATAGTATAAATAGTATACCTTTAGCTATATTATTAGGTAGTTTTTTTA
>Ga0247816_10000437_pt1 | contig 23543 bp, 21 predicted proteins | sample UWRJL209509C1_FD_179930 | JGI IMG/M metagenome (GOLD analysis project Ga0247816, IMG submission 179930) | Plant litter microbial communities from Arlington Agricultural Research Station in Wisconsin, United States - UWRJ-L209-509C-1 | ecosystem: Environmental > Terrestrial > Plant litter >...
ATTAAAAAACAATGAATAACGGATGAACAAACCCAAGGCTTGCATAATCCCCTTGCATAAAGCTAACAACAGCTACTACAGCGTAAGAAAAAGGCTTACCCAATACTCAATCCTTAACCACACGCTGCTTTCTTACTTGGCAATGCAAATCAAAAGCTAGTGCAAAGCTGTTTGTTGCTTTCTACCGCGGTGATATGCTAGGCCATAAGCACCCTTAGCAATGGCAGTAGCAAGGCAAAACCTGTGCTCCTAGCTCTAGCAACCGGGTTTAACCCGCTGCCCTTTATTCCCCTCTCCTTGGGAGAGGCCTGTAGTACAGAACAAGTACTATTAACTTTGATGGGTGAGGACTATGCAACCGGGTTTAACCCACAACTCTTAATTCCCTCCAATTTCGGCAGGTGAGACACCCAGCCGATAATTCGTCATTTCGACGTAGGAGAAATCTATAAGACGAATTTAACTTAACAGATCTCTCCGCTAAAAAGCGGAGAGGACGGAACGAGGCTTTATGCAACCGGGTTTAACCGACAGCTCTAAACGAGCAGCATTTAACAAGCGAATACCCCCTATATTTCGGCAGGCGGGACACCAGCCGATAATTCGTCATTTCGACGTAGGAGAAATCTATAAGATGAATTTAACTTAACAGATCTCTCCGCTAAACAGCGTTCGAGATGACGGAACGAGTAATGGAGGAGGCCTTATGCAACCGGGTTTAACCCACTGCCCTAACCTTTATTACGCTATCCTCGCCCTTCCACTGTCCAAGGAGCGTTGGGATGAAAGAACGGCGGGCCATGCGGTGGATGCGAGCGGGGAAGCATCGTTCTTTCTTGATTTTTTGCCAACTTTTTCATCAAGGAAAAAGTGGGTTGCCCCGCGGCAGAGAGCGGAAAGATAAATCACTGCGATAGCAGCAACATGCTTAAATATAAACCCAATACATAGGCTTGCCATCTCCTGAAAAACTCGTTCGGGATGACGATTATCCTTAAACCCTCCCTCTCCTCCTACTCTCCTCAAAAGCTAATAATAATTCGGCTTTGCGAAAACGATCGCCCCCTGGTAATTTTAAGGGAATCAACGTGCCATCTTTGACTTTCCTTTTGTAGGTGCTTTCACTTATCGCTAAGTAATCTTTTACCTGTTGTCGGGTCATCAACTCATCGGCCGGGAGTTGCTGCAATTGTTGGGTACTAGGATTGTGTTTAAGGAGTAAATATATCTTATATAAAATTTCAATTATCTGATAGAGAACTCCAATTAAAGTATCGATCTTGTTCATGGTAAATGCGTTTAAGGTTAAACCAAGCACCACGCTAAGGCTGCCATCACAATCACTCCATCAGGCTTAGCCTTATTGTGCTGTATAGTAATTAATAACAATTAACGCCATGACCAATAGCTAGCTTAATTTAACCAAACTAAATCTCATATGCAAGATAAATCTTACAATTTATGCTGCTAGTTAACATTATTGCCTATTTAGAAATTTTCTATATTCTGCGTCGAAAATATACATTAATCTCCTGCTCAATTGATGCTTGGTAATAAAGGCATATTCTGGTTTAACTGACAGCAGCCCTTTCCGTTTTCTAGTATCTACAGCACTGATGATGTTATAGGCATAAAAACGTTTGCCAAATGCCTCGCCAAAATGATCTGGATCCAAACGCTCCCTTAAGTCATCAGCAGTATATCGCATTTTATATTTCTTATTATTTCTAGTGAAAAAAACACCCTTGTTACTAGCCGTTTGCATAAAAATTACCTCGTTTATATCCACACTTATCTTGCCCCAAGCATGGGTACCCTCTAGATATTTAAAATACTGCTTAATGATAACCACCTTAACATCTCCCCAAAACAGATCCTGGCCAGTATATAATGGTATATTCAAAACTCTTGTAGCCAAAGTCTTGCCCCAAGCATGGGTACCCTCTAAATTTTTAAAGTACTGCTTAATGATAACCACTTTAACATCGCCCCAAAACAGATCCTGGCCAGTATATAATGGTATATTCAAAACTCTTGTAGCCAAAGTCTTGCCCCAAGCATGGGTACCCTCTAAATTTTTAAAATACTCCTTAATGATAACCACCTTAACATCACCCCAAAACAGATCCTGACCAGTATATAATGGTATATTCAAAACTCTTGTAGCCAAAGATTGATCACATGGCAAAGCTAAGGGAATCGTTTTTGAACTAGAACTAACAGGGATTAGCTGCTGCCCTTGATATAAACAGAAATTAAACATACTGGTTAAAGGTAAGTTGAGCCACCTCATTTCTGAGGCGACCCATCGCTTGGCATAGGCTTCCTCCGCTATTCGCTGGTGTTTACGGTAACTTCGTCTTTGGCGTAAAAACAGAAATACATTGGCGGCAATAACCATTATGATATTTAAGGGAAAAATATTTTCCATAAACCTACTTTTTTCAAAGTCGATATCATAAATGGAAAATATGGCCCTCACCAGTAAGGTATTGATGATAAGAATACCTACTATGCCAAAAACAAGTTGAAGTATAGGTCTTAATAAAGTACGGGCTTGCCAGGGGTAAAAATTATCCAAGCTTTTATTACAGTAATGTAATGCCCAAATAATTGGGCCCGCCATGATATAGTTGACAATGAGCGAATGATAAAAATCTTTCGTAAAAACCAACTCTTTTAGGGGATATGGCGCACTGATGGCCACTAAAGTTAAAGTGATTACTACGGTTATACCGAAGCGTAAACGAGCAGAGATATATGCTTCCTGGTTTACTTGTTGAAGATTAATTTGCGAATACATAGGCAGCTGTTTTTAACAAATTAGGAAAATTTCAATACAAGAGCAAATTTCAACCAGCAAACATATAAGTTGTAGCGCTTGATGGTGACGCAGTTGGAGCGTTTTTCTTTATTAACCTAAAATGCTGTTACCAGATACCTACAAAATAAGCCCAGATATTTCAATATTGCCCCTAGGCGTATCCTACGCAAGGTTCTAAGTTTTAAATTTAAACCGGCATTGCCTATTGCAGTGCACAACCTAAACCTAAAATAATGAATAAACATGAATTTAGCCCAGCGGGGCTACAGGCACTTTTAGCCGAACTTTATCAATTATCTGACAGCGAATTGGCACTGGAAGTTGCCGCCATTTTAGCCAACTTTCGGAACTGGCTCATCAGCCGTTTCAATTTTGAGCCCAGCCAAATTGCCTACCTTGAAGCCATAGACAATCTATTTATTGTAGCTGCTGCAACAGCAACCGCCCAGTTTATTGCTGCTAGGCAGGCCATTAGTTTGGTTAAGGAAGAACCGGTACCAACCCAAAAACGTGAGGAAGAAGGCGAAGGCAAATTTATCCGGATAAAAAAAGAATCCAATTACCGTTATGCTGCCGATACACCTTATCAGACGGAAGACACTTTAGTATTTACCATAGCCTACCAAAACTAAATTTTAACGCTGTGGCAGCCGCCATGACCAACCGCTGCCACAGGTTATTTATTTTAAAGCCCATTATTCCAACCGCTAATAAACCCTTAATTTATTTTTATGGAACCTCCTCAACTACACTTTACCAAATTAGCTTTACCAGATCTTCAACAATCGCATTCCCATCTACGCACCCTTTGCCATATTGGTAATTGGAATAAGTGCCTTTTTAATATTGATGAACCAGTTGTTTAGCAGCGATAACGGAAACCATGATGCGCTCGATGAATGTTATGATAACTATTTTAAAAACCCGGCCCATTCGGACCTAGAAAACGATATTTGGTTGTACCAGGAATACATGGCCGAGTGGAATGAACTTAAACACGAACTTTAACCCAGTTACTGGTTGCTGACATAGCCGTTTCACAGTCTTTGGTATCGTTGAACTCTTCACAATCAAACCCGACCGCATATCCAAGAGATGCTGAATGGTGATGCTTCTTTTCCATTTACTGTCATTCTTGAAAGGTAAATATGCTGGAAAAAATTACTTATTTTCTGTTGGGTACTATTAATCAGTTTTTGATCAAGCGCAATCGCTATCAGTAAACCGGGATTAATTGCCAGATCATGCGAATTCATTCGCCTTTTAATTTTTTTGAGTTCTTGAGCTAAGTGCATATTTTTTATTAAAGATTTAGTTTGCGCTAGCTTATCCTATTTCATAGCTGCAAATACAAGTATGCAATTACAGCTATGGTAGTGATAGCTTTGCCAAAAATTCTATATTTGGCTCAGAAACATCGATAATTACAAAATTGGCTCCATTAAAAAGCAATCAAATAATGAACTTAGCAGAAAAATTAGGCTTCCCTGAGCATAGCAAATTGTTAATTATACATGCAGATGATGCCGGACTTTCCCATTCTCAGAATAGAGCAACAATTAGATCACTAGAAAATGGGATCGTTAACTCGTATAGTATAATGGTTCCCTGCCCCTGGTTTTATGAAATGGTTGTATTTGCTAAGGATAATCCCCAATTTGATAATGGAATTCATTTAACATTAACCTGTGAATGGGAAACCTATAAATTCGGACCTGTTTTGCCTGTTGCCGAAGTTCCCAGCTTGGTAGACAGTAATGGTTTTTTCTACAAGAAAAGAGCGCTTCTTAAGGAAAATGCCAGAGTCGAGGAGGTAAAAAAAGAACTTCAGGCTCAAATTGAAAGGGCTATAAGTTTTGGTTTAAAACCAACACATCTTGATTCCCATATGTACAGCGTGGGCTCAAGTCCAGAATTTTTCCAGATATACAGAGAATTAGGTGAGCAATATCATCTGCCAATACTGATTGGCACACAGTTAATGGAAATGGTTGGGCTTGATCCAACGCATAATTTAAACAAAAAAGATTTGCGCATTGATAAGGCACATTACGGAATATGGGAAATATATGAATCAGGCAAATTACATGAATATTATGAGCAAGTTTTTGAAGATATGGTACCTGGCTTAAACATCATATTAATCCATCCCGCATATGATGATGATGAGATGAAAGGTGTAACTGTAAACCACCCTAATTTTGGTTCTGAATGGAGGCAGATTGATCTTGAAAGTTTTACCAGTAAAGAAAATGAACTGCGCATGAAAAGAAGTGACATTCAATTAATTACCTGGAATGATATCAGATTAGCAGAACAAAAAGTGTTTCAATAAGCAATCAAATCTGCCATCTAAAACAGCGTTAATCTACAGTTTGGCGAATGTTGTGGCCAAGGTTGGTAAGTAATAAATAGTTTATTGCAGCAATCAAACTTTCAATTTCATTTATTCCTGAGCAGAAAATATACTCATGAAATGCAGCAAAGGTCAGTTTCCAGCAGCATATCGATGCCCACAATCGTTGATTTTGGAACCTATAGTTTAAAGTATCTGCACACCAGTTAACAGCTGCATTTCAATAAACATTGATCCGGCATAATGAAAACCATGAAAATAGCAGCTACCAAATCCTTAAAAGATCCAAAGCCTTTAAATCATCCCTTGTATAAATCGTTTAATGCCTTTTTAGTACATATTGATAGGTAAACGCAACTTCTTTATTGGTAAGATCCCATTTGATGATCTCATTTTCGATGAGGTCGGGATATCTTTTGCCAATATCTCTCAAAGAATTTCCTACCGACATCCGAAGGTACTCGCTCTTATTTGCTTTATTGGCACTAATTAAATCTATAGCAATTTGAGGCTGGTTTTTGAAATAGTCGCGGTTTGTCCAAATTCTTAAGCCCTCAGTAACTGCCCTACATACATTTGGATTTGCATCGCCTAGCCAATCCCTGATTTCAGCAAGTGAAAGTTCATAACCATTAGCTTTACAAAACTGATCAAAGCCCTTAGCGATAATTTCCTGAACCTGCCAGCTCCCATCTAAGCGAGCCTGCGCTTTCAATAAGGGAAGCACAGATCGATCTTTAGCTGCCATTAATCCCAAAATAAAAACCCCACAGCAACGAACCTGGTAAAACTCGCTTAAAAGCAACTCAAGACCAATGTTCTTGGCATCCCTTAAGGAATTTGAGCATATAATTTCTTTTGCCTCTTTTTCAAAGAGCTTAAAACCATGCGTTATAGTTAATAATCTCGAAGTAAGTGCTTCCATTTTGTTACTGCTGATATGACTAGAAAACCAGCTATGCGAAGATCTGAAAATAATACGTCGAGAAAAATGATATCCGTTACGGAAATAACTGCGCAACATCAATTAGGCATCAACCTACATGCTATGAAAAAATACAAAACCCCAATGAGCTATATGCACTATTGCCAACTGATATTAACACATTAATGAGCTATTTACCTACCTAATGATGGGCCAATCTTATGATTTTTAAAACTATTTTCTACAGCAGAATGTAGTAAGATGGACATGACGCTCGCTTAATCAAACAGTAACCGGATACGCATCCAGAGGTGATGTTAATTTTTAGGATACAACTAAGCTAGAGTATGAGGTATTGATTAAACCTACGATTACAAAAAAATGAACAGCTATGGGATTATTTAATTTTACAAAAAAATCACCTCCACAAATGCAAACTACTTCAATTAATCCTTATCCAGATAGCACAACCAATTTCGTATACCATCTACTTTTTTGTGATAACCTAAATCTATACCAAGAGAAAACCCATCAACCTTCTACCTATCCTTTTGACATTCTACTTTCAGAATCAAGCTCAATCAGTGACCTACAAAAAATCATTGATGACAAAAACACTGAATCAAGAATAAAAATCCTTGCCTATCACCAACAAAGGGCTAGCGGACATCAACCATCTAAAAAAGAACTGCTTGCGGTAATTGTGGAAGTTGGACTTGAAAACGGGCTTGATGTATTGGCTTCATTTAAGGATGGAACAGCACGCTATATCAACCAATCGGGAAAAATGTTAATTTGGGAAACCACCGACGACAGCATCGCAAATGCCATCACCAATAACTTGTTCGCAAATAGTGAAACCATTGTAAACCAAATTGGCATTTGGGACAAGCCCAGATTGCCACAGCCTCCTACAGGAAAAGTTAGGATTACTTTTCTTGTATCAGATGGCCTCTATTTTGGCGAGGGGCCAATAGCCGTTTTTTTTAGCGACCCATTGGCCAGCCCTGCCCTAACCAAGGCAACAGAATTAATGCAGTATTTAACACAGAAATCTTTGAACCATAACCAATAGCATCAAAATTACATGCCAAAAATCAAAAACAATATACCGATGAGGTAGCCTAGTTATTTTTAAACCTATTTTTGCGCCATACGATCTAATTAGACCTTAATGGGTCTTAAAATTTACCAACACCATGAAACAATCTATTTTTGGTAAGCCTACCCTATTCTATATATTAAGCCTGATTTTAATAGTTGGTCTATCTATTTCCTCCTTAATCATGATTAATTTAAATGAAATGAACTCGAGATTACAAGGATGGGTAAACCTACTCTGGTTGCCATTACCAATCGTGACACTAATTATTGACAGATTTTGTGCAAATAAATTTGCTGTCAAAACTGTAAATAAGGTGGAGTTATTTATTTTAGGCATACCTTTGCTATTGTTTGCTATTTACGGCATGTTTATATTTTTTTCTGAAGCGATACTATAAAAACATCCTTCAAATTACCCCCTTCTGATGAGTAGCTACAAACAAAGTTAATTTAACGATGGAACCAGCAAGATAAAAAGTGTACAAAAGAACAACACCATCAAATCAAGCCCTGGTGATTTGCTAAAGAACAAATATAACTTCAAAAATCGCACATACTTCTTTTTGGAATGAATTTAACTGATAATTTCCGAAAAACAAATTGAGTATCCTCATGTAAGACTAGGAGATTTTGCTCCAGACACGATAGCTATGCCGAGCGGCCATCCACAAGCTCAAACAAATGACCATAGCTATTTGCCGTTGAAACCTATTATTTTGAAAAATCAGGATATAGTTCATTTAAACAACAACTTAAAATCAAAACTTTGGTCTGCGAACGTCTTTTTTGATACTGTTTTTCAACTTTTCGTCTGCCTTACTCAATATAAATGCCAAGTTGGCCAGCAGCGCAACCTCATTATCTTCGGTATTTACTGCTCTAAAACTGTGCTCGTTAATTTGATTGAGCTGCTTTTTCATCGCCGGCGTTAGCTGATAGCTTTCTAAAGAAAGGGCACAACAGTAATAGTACAGACAATTGATACTTTCTTCTAAATAACGTTCGAAATAAAAAAATAGGCGAGCGTAGCTTTTGTTCACCATACTAAGTGGGCGTTTTGGCAGGTACCGTTCTACTTCTTCATAAGAAACGTTTTCATAGCCAACCAAGGCTTGGGCATCAAGGCCGTGTCGTAAGTTAAAAGCTTCAGAAAAGTCAATGAGTACTGATGAAATGATTACGCCATGTTTAACCACAGGATCATTGATATTTTTAAAAAAATCAAGGTCATCTACAGGTTGTAGATGTGGATCTCTAAAATCTGCTTCGTAGCACTTTAGCTCTTTTTTAAAGGTGAAAAAATAAGTAAAATCCCATAAACAAGAGTATAACTCTATAAGTACTGTTGCCAGTGCTTCTATACAAATCGCTTTATCAAATACATCATTTTTATTCGCTTTCATGCTAATAAGTTAAGGTAAAAAAGCAAGAAATGAATCAAAAAAAATCAAATAATTTTACAGTTAACTTATTTAATATACCCTTAAAATATTTAATTGAGGTTTTAAGTTTAATGCATTAAGGAGGTGTGAAAGGGTAGCGATTTATAAACAAAACCTTGCAATAATGGCTATCCATAGCACCCAAACCAAGCCCGAAGGCCACAACCTAGCTGTTGTGCAAAGGGAGAATTGAAAAACGCCACGACCAATAGCTAATTTAAGATAGCTAATTATTTTTACAAAAAAATTTAAAAGGTTTGATATTAACCCATGATTAACTTAAAATAAAAAAACAATAATAATAACCATTAAGATATAACAGCTATATCAATCCTGTGATAAGCTTCAAATCTAATTCTTAAAATACCATTAAGACTTCATTGAATTTATAAAACTACAGCCTGCCAATAGCTTTGTTAAGCTCTAGGTTGGCAAATGCCGTTTTCAATAATTGACACAATCGTGTTTTTTCAACAAATTTCTAACTTAAAATTGTATTTTGCATACACCAAACAATCAACAAAATGGAACAATCTAATGCTCAACGCTCAAAACATTGCTTATGACTTATCTACAACATTTAAGAAACATATAGACAGCACTGTAATTCGCTGCTTTGGATCAAACGATAACATCTCGGAAAGATATACTAAGAAATGTGGGCCATCCTTACTCATTCTTCCTGATGATGTTTTACCTACCAATTTGCAACAACTTTATGCCTAGTCTACTGATATCTAATTAGTTATTATTAAATGTAACAAATTGCCGTTGGCGATTACACGCTTAAACAGAACAATGAGAAAAAAGATTGATTATTGGAGCTATCTATTCAGGTACACTATCAAATTACGTTACCTAAATTGGACCTACATCCAAAAAAACAAGGCAGAAATTTTATTTCTTTTGCTAAATATATTCCTCTTTTTAGCCTCCTCTTATAAAGGTTTAACGTCGCTAATCCTGCCAGAACACGCTAACAAAAGCCCACTAGTATTCTTATCGGAATGGATTTTGAGTTATAATACAGGTGTATTGATTTTAACATTGCTAACTTTGCTTTCAAAGGCTCGTCCCATCTACCTAAACTATGGTAAGAAAAAGATGATCCTTGCACACGGTTTGACTACTCCAGACCCGAATAGAAACTATGAGGAAGTAGAACCACCGCCAGGCTATCTTGAAATTGAACATACATTCCTTCAAATCGCAAGTGATGGTAAAATTGGAGAATTCAAGGATACCATATACTTTTCACCTAAGATCAATAAATACCTTATCAATAGTGAAAAAATTAAGCTGATAATTACCAGAAAGGATCTGGAAATACAAAAAGTTATTTTTGATCGCTTTGATAAGCTAAAACTGTTTTTCAAACTTAAATTCAAGAACAGCAAGGGTAAAAAACTCTTCAACGAGAACAAATTATGCCTAAGCGAAGATCTTCTAGTCGGCAAGCCTGTTCAATGTCATAAGGGAACCTACTTTGACACTATGCTTACCAATGATCTTGCAGGATGCTACATTGCAAATCGTAATTCGACAAAACCATTTGTTGACCTCCAGATTGAACTTCCGATTACACGTAGGCAGGGTTACAAGAACTCATTTAAACCGATATCCGACACCCTGCTAAACAACAATATGGGAGGAAGCACTATCGCATTCACCAAGGATAATAAGATGGTATTTTGGACCCAAGGCGGTATTTCACAATTTTCAGAAGGCCTTATAGCACCTACCGGAAGTGGGTCTTGTGATTATGAAGACATTACTGATAACGATTTTATAAAAACGATTAAAAAAACTATGGAAAGGGAACTATTGGAAGAAAGTACCCAAGATGTTAATTATGAAAACATAGTAGAGACTAGGATAATAGGGTATTTTAGGTGGCAGAAACGGGGAGGCCTTCCTCAATTTGTGGGCATTACCAAAATCAACCTCAATAAAAAAGAATTAAAGGCAAATCCTAAAGAGTTAGTGATTGAAGACGATTTTATAAATGATAACCTGGTTCAAGAATTTTCACCATCTGAATCTGGCATGCAGGATATCTTACACTATTTAAAAACAAGGTGTGAGATAAAAAACCTTTCTGTTCCTTTAAAATATAATTTGATTGCCCTAATTGACTACATTGAAAATTATCCTGACAAAGCGAAGGAGTTTTTCCTTCCAGATCTAATGGATTAAATCAATCACCTCAAAATCAAGCTAACAACATGAATTAATTACTGCTAGCTGATGAATGTTACGAAAAAATCAAGATCATCTAAAGGTTGTAAAGCTGGATCTCTGAAATCTGCTGAGTAGCACTTCAGTTCTTTTTCTACAAAAACAGTTCAATTGAATAGTTTCTGTTTGATTACCTGATCCATTTTATCAATCCCGCACACACATCTCCTTCTGGTATACCGGTTTGCCATCTATCTAAAAATTTCAGCCGTTGTTTGTTGTTCTCTAATAGGATCATATACACACAGTCTGTATTGGCTTGCCCATAATAGTTAGGTTCTTGGTTAGGATAAAGGGCATTCAAATCAGACGTCCGTAAGCTTACAAAGTTTTTGAGACTCGCCAAGGTTTCCCCTGAAAGGAGTATACCTTAGTAAGGTATACATACTACTTGGAAACTAACTATTTTCATACATCCTTGGTACCAGCTAAGAGCCAGCTAAACACAACAATCACACATGAACCATACAACAATGGTACATGAATCACACAAGAGCGACACATCAGCCACACATGAATGACACAAAATAATTAAATTGCACAGCTCAATTCGAGCCATTTCAGCCAACTTTAGCCCAACCTAGCTCATAAATTGCCTAGCCTAAATGACCTCACTATGTTTGTCTCGGGTTCAAGGTGTACCGGCCGGACATCGAGAGCCCTTCACATTTAAAATTTAGAAATCATGGCAAAGTCAAAAGACAATGTAGTAATGGAAGGTGCTAGCGGTAAAATCGGCAGAATGTTGGTATTCCGCCAAAGAGCAGACCAAACCATCATCGCTCGTAGAGCAAAAAAAACAAGTAAACCAATAACAGACCAACAACAGGAGATTCGTAATCGTTTTACCGAAGCCGCCTATTATGCAAAGTCTGCAATAGAAGACCCTATCTTAAAACAGGCTTATCAGGATAAGGCAAAACTAGGACAAACCGCCTTCAATGTAGCATTTGCAGACTATCTTAAAGCACCAGAATTAAGAAAGGCCTTCTTAGAAACCTATACCGGAGCAGTAGGTGATATTGTACTCTTCAGGATTGTAGACTCTTTCCAAATACGTAGTGTTCAGGTAGAACTAAAGGATGCGGCTGGCAATGTACTCGAAGTAGGCACTGCAGTGCAACAGCTCAACAAGATGGATTGGTTGTTCCAAACAACTATAGCTAACCAGCCAATAGCTGGTAGTAGTTTCCACCTCACCATTACAGACACACCAAATAACGTGGTAAAAGTAGCGGTTATGGTCGATTAATTTTTAATCCTGGTAGGTACTTTGAAATTAAACAAGGTGCCTACCTTTTTTGAAATGAGAACGGCCTATAATCATAGGCGTAGGAATTAGCTATCAAAAATAAATCAGAATAAAATGAAAACAATAAAATTAGAAAAACCAGTCCTTGCGACGAATTATAGAACGTACATTAAAATTATAGTGCTGTTCTCGATCTGCCTGTTAGCGCAGTTCATTCCAGTGTGGCTCCAGAATGAGCAACCAAATCTAATCCTACTAGACCAAAGCATTTGGCAGTTGTGGCTATTTGCGATATTCAGTTTCGCAATAACCACCGTTGCCTGCTGGCTATTAGTGCAATGGATTTGGCTCAAAATCGGCCTACCTAAAATTAACACAATCGTTTCACATTTTAAACTTTTAACACCATGGCAACAATTCGTTATGTATTGGGCATCTTATGCCTTGTTATTTTTGGGTGCTTTGCTCAGCCTAGCGGCCATCTTTTAGCAGGTGGGAAGGCGGATAAAGAGAAGGCAGAGGGTATAAAGGTAGAGGGAAGGAAGGGTTTAGGGTTGATAACAGAAAGTTTAGTGGTTAGAGGGCAGCGGTTAGGATTTGCACATAAAATTACCCCCGATCCTTATGCTAAAGAGCGCATGCGCATTCTTCAAATTGCCATGTTGCAATTAGGCGTGCGGGAGGCTACGGGTAGAAATGATGGCAAAGCTGTGGCGGCATACCTTCAAACTACGGGATTAAAAGAAGGCTACCCTTGGTGTGCCGCTTTTGTAAGCTGGGTTTTTAAAACTGCAGGATATGCACAACCACGTACAGCTTGGTCGCCCGCCTTATTCACTAAAGCTAGGCAAAGTTTGGAGCCCTTGCCCGCAAACCTATTTGGCATTTATTACGCTAATTTGAAACGTATTGCTCATGTTGGCTTTGTAGTTAAAAAAGAGAAGAGTTGGATTATCAGTATTGAAGGCAATACCAATATGGATGGTAGTCGCGAAGGTAATGGTGTGTACCAAAAAAGGAGGCACATGCGCACGATCTATGCCTATGCCGATTGGATTGCGAAAGGAGGTGGGTATGAAAAGGTACATTAGTATCATACTGCTACTGTTAACTATGAGCTGCGGGGTGGCCAAAAAGCAGCAAGAACAAACGACAGCAACATCGCAACACACGGCAGCACAGCAAAACGAAGTGAAGGCTAAATCCATTTCAGTTAACCAACAAACGCTAATAGATACCAGCCGTTCGGAATTTAGATTAACGATTAAACCGAAAGGGAAATTTAGTTATAGTACGGCTGGTGGCTATGTAGGTGAAGCGGAATATGTAACTATAAATGGTAACCATTCCAAACAAACATTAACCAATAAAACACAGCTCAATGCCGAAGGGCTAAAGCTTAAAGAACAGAACCGTTTGCGTAGCCAGCAAAAGCTAAGCAACAATACCAAAAACACTACAAAACTTAAAAGTAGCAACAGCTTTTTGTTCTTAGGCATCCTAATCGCTGCTATAGTGGTATGGCTAGGGTATAGAAAGTTTTTTCACTAAGGCTTTAATTACCGTAGCTAATGGCGCCATCGCTTTGCTTTGGTGCCATTTTTTAGAAATAATAAGGAAATACTTCCCGATATTTCGGCAGGTGAGACACCAGGCGATAGGAATTAATGGCATTTTCAGCAGTGGCAGTGGCAAGGCAGAACATATGTTATTAGCATAGGGAATTGGGTTAAACCCAAATGCCTAGACCATTACCCTACCATTCCTCGTCCATCACTGTCCAAAAGCGTTGGCCTGAAAGAACGGCCTGCCTACCGCAGGCAGGCGAGCCACGCATTGGGATTGAGCAGGGAAGCATCATTCTTTCTTGATGTTATTCATCAGCAGCTATTGGTTGTAGCATCCATGCTTTCGCAAGCTCAAGATTGCATAATTTCCATCACGGGAAACTGCGTTAGCATTCTTGAATAACCCTAAACTACCTCCGCAATTAATAACAGAACTCAAAATCAAATATCCATGATTAATATAGTTGCCAGTTTTGTTACCTAAGACCTGGAAGAGTTTCCCTATATCTTATTGAATTACAAAATATTATCTATTTACACCCATATTTTAACCATCTAATTATAAGCTTAAAAATTCCAATTACATTTATAGAGATGGTGAGGAGCTAGGCTCCAAGTAAAAGAATAATTACTGCAAAAAAGTTAATCTAAACTCCAAATATATATTTTAATGAGATCTCACACTTGGAACCAGACCATTGGCGAAAAATTAAGAAAATTAAGAGTAAGGCGTAACTATAGCCAGGCATTCGTTGCCGAATGTCTTGGTCTAAGCCGTAATGCGTATTTGGAATGGGAAAATGGCAAAATTGATTTTACAATAAGCCGATTTGATAAAATATGCACTTGTTACGGAATTAATATCTCCGAACTACTAACTGACTTAGAACTAGATGCTAACTTCCATAAACTACTCTAATTCGTACGTAAACATTGTTAATAAACTAATCCTGAGTTCAATTCCATCGATGCAAATTCTACAAAAATCTCAACGATATGCTAGATTTTTATATTACCGCTTTATTATGCAAGGTACAGGTTGGCAAAACTAAAATATTTTATCCCAATCTTAGAACCAATGTTGGCCACAGGATTAACTTTTAATTTCTAAATTAAAACAACAATTATGAAAAAACCTTTAAAAATTTTAACCATTGCGTTAGGGATTTGCGCAGTCGGCTTATCTACATTCGCCTTAGGGGGATCAGAGAAAGTAGAAAAATTATTTACGTTAAACGAGGCGGAGGCAATCTGTTGTCCAAGCCCAATAAACTCCGGAAGGTGTTCATTTACCAACAATTGCTGGGGTGACATAGGTCCTGGCTCTATGAATGACTGTGATTTAACACTTGGTCATTGTAGCAATCCAGTAAACCCGAACCCATTCCCACCATACCCACCAAATCCACCTCTTCCCTAATCTAAAAAATAGAGAGCCACTTTGATGGCTCTCTATACATATCAACCAATTTTCATTTTTTACGAAGAATTATGCACAGAAATTTAATCATTATATTATTGTTTAACTGTATCCTACTATCTTGTCAAATGAATTCGCCTAAGGTAGGAAATGAGAACTTCGATAAACTAAACGCATCGTATAAACTGGATTCGGTTGGGAGCAGGAATTATGCGCTGGATAACGAAACAGCACCACGCCCTCAATACCTACACTATGCTGGGGATAAAAAGAATGTTCCAGAGTTAAGTTTTCTGAACATAAACAACAAAAGAATATACATTTATGATTACAAAAGTGGTCAGCTTAAGAGAACAATTGACTTAAATAATCTAGATTTGAAAGGACCTTTTTCAATCAAAGGATACTTCATACAAAGTCTAGATTCTATATATCTTTATGATGAAATTAAGATGAGAGTACTTCGTATAAATCATGAAATCAAAGTCGCAGATAGTATTTCCCTTACCAATAATTCTGACTTGAACACCTTAGCCTGGACATTAAAATATCCACAATACCAGCCTACAACCTCCTCTCCTTTTTTGAAATATGAGGAGAAATTATTGTTAACAGGAATGCATCCATGGGCACTTGAGAAACCTTTTCTTGAAAAACTAGCATTAACAGCAAAGATCGACCTAAATGGCGAAAACCCTAAATTCATAAATAACTATCCATCTGAACATTACGGAAGTGAGTATGAGTGGGACGATCCAATTTTCACCACTAGTTATACAGATCAAAGTCCTCACAAGGATAAATTGGTGATCAGTTTCCCCATTTCACATCACCTCTACATATCAGATATTACCACAGGAAAAATGAAAAAGGTATATGCTGGAAGTAATTATGCAAAAGGTATATCCTCCCTTAGAAAACGTGATAAAAGCGACAACAAGTACAGAGAAAAGCTAACACAAAATGTAATAGAAAATGACCTTTATGCCGCTGTTAAATATGATAAATATAGAAACATCTATTATAGATTTATTAGAAGATCACTAGTTGACATCAACAAGTTACCAGATTGGAAAAATAAACAACTGGGAATAATAATGATGGACGACAAATTTAATTATTTAGGAGAAACGAATATAGGTACGCTAAAAGATTGGAACTGGGAGAATTCATTCGTTTCAGAGCAAGGACTGAACATTGAACGCATCGATCGTAAGACAAACGATGAGAGTTTACTACAGTTTCAAGTCTTTTTGCCAAAGAAATTATAGTAATTGGCATAAACTAACACCTTATTCTTCTTTTCTAAAAAAAACTGATCTCCTATAACCTTTATAACTTTACAAAAAAAGCAAAACGACATGAAATTAATTTATTATCTACTATTTGTACTAACAACTGCTATAGTTCTATCTTGCAGTCAAACTGCTGAAGAGATCGAGAAGGAATTTATTAATTCAAAAATAGATACTTTTGAGCACATTGGAGATGAACAATGGGTGGTTGTACTGCCAGGTCTTGGCTGTAAGGGTTGCATTCAAGAAGGAGAGGCATTTATGGTAAACCATATTAATAATAAAAAAGTAAAATTTGTATTAACAAGAGTAGAATCTATAAAATTGCTTGAACAAAAGACCGGTGTTAAAATAAAGGAACATAACAATATTTTTATAGACCGTGAAAATTACTTTGAACTTTCGAATAACAACAGCATCTATCCACTGATCATAGAACTGAAAGAAAAAAAAATGAGTAAGTATGAATTTCAATCCCCTGCAAATGGTATGGCATTTGAGCGATTGAGTGATAGGTTAGCGATGAACTAAAAAGATCCAATCCAAAAAATTTATGCAAGGTATCCTGTCTTTCCGTAAATATTTGCTACTGATAACTGTTAGTACTATTTCTCTTTTCTCTATAAAGGGCTTCGGACAGCTGGCAACAGATCGGTTGGTAAAATGCTTGGATTCAGCTGCACATAGCTTACCAAGTAGTACCATCTATATACAGCCTAGCAAAGGCATCTATGAAACTGGAGAAGAACTATGGTTCAAAGCATATATCCTGGAGTCTCGTTCTCTAGCTACAAACTTTTCTGATACCACACTGTACGTGCAGTTGCTGCAATCAATCACCAATAAATTGGTTATGCAGGAGAAAGTATTGATTATAAATGGCATTGGCGCTGGCCAACTTACGCTCCCCGATACGATCATCCCTGGAGATTATTTGCTGGCCGCATTCACGCCTAACTCTCTAATGGAAGATGGGCAGCAAATCAAATCCATCAGAAAACTGAGGATACTAAAAAGGATAGAGCCAAAGCTTAAAGTCAAAACAGATTTCCATACCAATCAAATAGCTGGAAGAGCAGCTATAGAAATCACTACCATTGTAAGTTCGGATAAGAGTATACCCATAAAAGGTGCTGAAGTAATGCTACAAATCCATAATGGTAAATTTCCCGGAGAAAAGATCCGAGGCACAACTGATGCAAAAGGCACTTCAAAACTAATGTTTCCATCACCTCCTTTGGATTCAGGAGTTAGCGTAGAAGTCTTGGTAAGTTACCTTGGTGATCTCATACAGCAAAAGCTGGAACTACCACCATCAAAAAACGAAAATCACATATCAGTCTCGTTTTTTCCCGAAGGTGGGAAGTTAGTAGCTGGGCATGACCAGGTGGTGGCCTTCAAGGCAACTACTCCTGATGGGCAACCAAAGGATGTAATGGGGGAAGTATGGCTTGATGGAAAAAAAATAATAGATTTTTCCAGTACCCATCTGGGTATGGGCAAATTTAGCATCAAAACCACAGCAGGGAAACAGTACCAGATCAAAATAATTGGTAGCAATCAGGATTTTCTGTTTCCAGAAGTACACCATACCGGTACAGTGCTAAGATTGATAAGACAAGATCACAACAAATGCAAATTCCTTGTAACTTCATCTGTTGAGACATTATCTAGCAGCAAAATATTTATTTCGGCACAAAATAGAGGGAACATGCTCGGCCTTTTTCAGGGAAAACTGCGAAATGATAGCCTATTTTTTGAAGTTCCTACAAGGGATTATCCGCAGGGGCTGGTAGAGGTGACCATTTATAATTTGGACATGGAACCTCTTGCAGAACGTTTGATCTATGTTAATCTGGATCAGGAGCTAAGCATTAAAACCGAAATGAACAAAGTGGGGTACGGACGGAAAGAGAAAATGATATTGAAGATACAAACATCCGATCAAAAAGGAAATCCAGTTAGCGCGAACTTAGGACTTAGCATATATGATGCGCTATACAGCAGCCCATTAGACATGTTAGATATCCGCTCCTATTCACACCTTCATACCCAAATCCGTGGTTCTATAGTAAACGCAAGTTATTATTTTGATCCCAGCAATCTCGATCGTCAGGAAAAGTTAAACCTACTACTATTAACCCAAGGTTGGCGCAAATACATATGGTCAAGGGAAGAGTTAAAGTCATCAATAATCCCAAACAAAACGCAACTACAACAGACCATTACTGGTAATATAAAGAGTAAAGTTTCCTTGCCAAAAGCCTTACTTGTTATTACCCCAGATAAAATTGACCAAAACAGCTTAGTACATGTTCAACAGAATGGCAATTTCCAAGTACCCCCCCAATCCATGCTAAAAGCTAATGGTGGGTATACCTATCTTAAGCCACTGGGAGATGAGCTAATCGTAAAGTCTGCAAAAATAAAATTAGCTGAAGATTTTTCAGAAATTACTCGCATAATAGTTAAAAAAGGGTTAATCAGCGCTTCAATTGCAGACAAGGATGAAATAGATACTTTAGTGATACTTCCAAAGATTCCAGGACTAATCACACTGCAACAGGTTGTGGTACGTGGCATAGGTACCGGTATATCCCCTAGAGACAAGTTTATGGCACAATTGGACAGCATTGCCAAAATCGGTTTTAGCAATGACTATGTGGGCATGTGCGGTTGGTTGAACTGTCAATCATGTGGAAACGGGAAAAAACCTGTTATTGGAAAGGCCTACCCAAGGTTTATGGATGGAAGACCGCCCATACATTATGTTGCCTATAGAGCCGAAGAAGTTGTGAAGGAACCTTATAAGTATCCAGTATATACTGATGAGCAGTTATTGGCGCTATTCAATATACAAAGAATTCAAGGGTATCAGCAACACAAAGTATTTTATGAACCAGTATATAATGATGTTAACCAAGAAGCCGACGTCCCAGACTTTAGGAACACCCTTCTTTGGAGACCAGAAGTAAAAACAGATCAAAAAGGTTTTGCAATAGTAGAACTCTACACCTCAGATATCACTGGCAATTTTTTATGCCATATTGAAGGAACGGACGGCAATGGGCTTTTGGGCAAGAATATTTTTAATTTCATGGTTAGAAAACCTCAAGTTGGTAAGCCATGATAACTCTTGTTTCGTTGACAATTGTATTGCTAACATCTACTTTTATAGTTGGGAGACTTTGCTGGAAGGCTGCTAACACCACAAAATTATGGATAAAGCGCCTAACAATAGGAGGATTTTTTCTGCTTTTCTTGCTTTCTCTAATAGGATTAGCAAAAGCATTTGTTGTTGAACCATTTATCATTCCCAGTTCATCTATGGAGAAAACTATTTACCCTGGTGATGTCGTATTTATCGATAAGGTAAGCACTGCATTGGCAAAAGTGGATCAAGATAAAATTTATGTTTTTAAGAACAGTACTGGAAAATACATAATAAAAAGGTGCATCGGTATTCCAGGAGATCGACTAAACCAAGAAAGAGGTGAAATATTTAGGAATGCCAAAAAATATGAAGTTCCTCTTGGAGTTCAGAGAACATATTTAATCCAGCTCTCAAAAAAAAGGGGGTTTTTCCTTTATTTAGACTCAATGAAAACCACTTTCAAATTACTAGCCGACCCGGCTAACCCAATGTTATACTATGCCAGTCTAACTAGAAAGGAATCGGAAATAGTGTTAAAATTTTCAAAAACACCGAAATTGACACCCATGGAAGGGGAATTTGCAAAAAATTCTTTCATAAAAGCAGGAGCAGATTTAAAAAAGTCATTGCTAAATTTACGTGTTCCATACGTTGGAATGACCATTGAGTTAAATTCCAAAACTAATACCTACTATAAAATGGCTATTGCAAATGGTGAAAGCAAATCGTTAGTTGAAAAAAAAGGCCTTTATCTAATTAATGATTCGATAAGGAAAACATATACTTTCAAAAATGACTACCTGTACATGCTGGGCGATAATCGAGGGAATTCTGTTGACTCTAGAGCAACTGGATTTGTTCGGATGAAAGACGTCATAGGAGAAGCTGTGATAAAATTTACCCCTTCAGATCTAACAGGTGAAAACAGTTTAAAAGTACTCTAAACTGGATCAGTCCATTACACACATCTTTCAATATAAGATTGATTAAAATAAGTATTGGAGTTATTGTAGCAAAATCATGTACATTTTCACAATTAGTTAGGATAAAATGACCTTATTAGCATAAAGACAGAACTCTATTATCATCAACGTACACGAGTATAACTCTATAAGTACTGTTGCCAGCGCTTCCGTACAAACCGCTTTATCAAATACATCATTTTTACTCGTTTTCATGCTATAAGTTTAGGATAAAAGAGCAAGAAATGAAGCTAAAAAAATCAAATAATTTTACAATTAACTTAATTAATATACCCGTAAAATAGTTAATTGAGGTATTAACTTTAATGCATTGAAGAGGTGTAAAAGTATAGCAATTTATAAACAACAACCTGCATTAGTTCGGCAGGTGAGACACCAACCGCTAGTATAACAGATCTCTCCGCTAAACAGCATGTTCTTCACGTAAACCGTCATTTCCAACGTGCACTTCGCACGAGCCAGTTCCGATTTATCGGAAAGAAATCTATTAAGATGAACTACTCTAGCAGATCTCTCTTAGCTGCCTGCCTACTGTCAATGTCATTAAGTTAAGCAAGGTCTATGTTAGTCTGAGCACTTGCCAGCCGTGGCTGGTGTCGAAGACCCATATTAACGTTCAAAAAGTAAAAAATATCTGTCCTTCGACAGGCTCAGGATGACAATATTTTTTGCTTTTCTCCTTAACTTAATGACATTGTGCCTGCGGTAGGCTACGGTGACATGCTAGGCCGTATGCCTGCCTACCGCAGGCAGGCGCCATTAGCAATGTTTAGTAGCAAGGCAAAACCTGTGCTAGTATTCTTGGCTACTGGGTTTAACCCTCTGCCCTAACCTAGCACAATGGAGCGGTAAGATAAATCAAGCGTATAGCAGCAATATGCAAAACGATAAGCCCCAAACACATCCTTACCTCGCCTCATTGGCGGCGAAACCCTAGTTCTTTTCCTGCAGCAGAAAAGAACCAAAATGCCGCGGCTGCACTGGCGCTCCTAAAAATCCAAACGTTACGCTAAACAAAAAGAACTCGCTGCCAGCCGCGGCTGGCGGGCGCTCAGACAGCTTTTTGTTTTTAACGCTACACTTTTTAGATTTTTTTAACGTCGCTCCACTGAGGCCGTATGCGCCATTAGCAATGGCAGTAATAAGGAAAAATTTGTGCTAGTATTCTTGGCTACTGGGTTTAACCCAATGCCCTAAAATAACACCATTCTCTACTCATATACCACTAACTCTGCTAAGGACGAACGAGCTTGCCCAGCAGCGATAAAAGAAAGGCAATGGAAAGCCTGTGGGGTGGAAAGGGCCTTGTTCAATTTATCCCGATTCCCCTTTAGGGGTGCCCGAAGGGCGGGGTTCGGGACACAGCCCGTGTTTGCCTTTCTTGTGAATTGGGACAGAGCGAAAGGCTGCCTTAGGGCAAGCGAAGCATTTTATACCTAGTTATATGTATTTTTAATGGCAGGTATGAGCTCAGCGCTGAAGCGCTTTCGGTTTGGTTACTTTTTTTGCTAAAACCTGCGTAGCAAGCTTCAATACAGCTAAAAACATATACTTTAATTGAAAAAGTTACTGCCACCGCGGCATGAGCGGTAAGAAAAATCCTATGCTAATAGCATAACTCTAACTACAACAGACCCAACACACCTCCTCGCCGCCGCTGTAGGCTCCTCCTTTTCCATCGATGAAAAGAAGCAAATCCCGAGCCTGCGAGCGCATGAATACCATTAAATACAATAACCAATGATGAATAATCTAGGCTGTACAGCATCATTCGGTCTGCTACGTCAAAGCGGATCTGGGCCACAGGCTGAGCCGTTCGGCAAACGCCTTCAGTTTTTCGGGTGTTGTAGTTTGCATTTTTGCCCTCAAGATTGCTTCGCAATTCTCCACCCTGTTAAAAATTATGCTAACACAAAGTAGCTGCAATCGCTTTAACTACCATACCTTCGGGATGCTGTAAGGCCATTAACGTGCATAGCAATGTTATTTCTTAAGTTAAGTTAGTGCTACTATATTAGGTAACTGGGTTTAACCCCCTGCCCTAACCTAGTATAATAGCAGTTCCCAAATCCCTAACGCTGCCAAGGACGAAAAAGCTTGCCCAGCAGCGATAAAAGAAAGGCAATGGAGAGGCAGTGCGGTGGAAAGGGGCCTTGCTTTGTTTAGTATTGTAAAAATTTAAGAAGGCTCTCGGCAAATCATTTTTACAATACCACAGCCCGTGTTTGCCTTTCTTGTGAATTGGGACAGAGCGAAAGGCTGCCTTAGGGCAAGCGAAAACGTTTTTGCTAACTTTTTTCGTTTCAAACCTGCGCAGCAAGCTTCAATACAGCTAAAAACATATACTCTAATTGAAAAAAGTTAGTGCCCCCGCGGCATAGAGCGGAGAGATAAATCCCTTGCTAGTAACACACCCTAGCTACAATAGACCCACCACACCTCCTTGCCTCGGCTGGCCGCCGAATGGCTCCAACCTTTTTCTTAATAAAAAGGTTGCCAATCCTGAGCGAAGCGAAAGCATGAATACCTTTAAAAACAATAGCTATTAATGAATAAATCAAGGCTGCCGTATCCTAGCCTCGGATAATACGTCAATTGTTTTTAAACCGCAAAATGAGCCATTACGGTTTGCAACCTCCACTTCTCCATTTTGCTAATCTTCGCTAGATAGAAGCTATCTTAGAAACAATTAACTATTCTCCTCGCTACGATCCGAAGGCCATAGCCGTTCTTGGCAATGTTAGTAGCAAGGCAATTGCAATTCCAGACCACCATGCATCCTTGCCTCGCCTTCCCGAAGATAAAATTCTCTTCGCTATGATCCGAAGGCCGTATGCGCCCTTAGCAATGTTAGTGGCAAGGCAAAACCTGCGCTAGTATTCTTGGCTACCGGGTTTAAGCCACAACTCACTTTCCAAACCCCTATCAATTTAAAAGAGCGGCAGGATGAAATAACGCTATGGAGCTCTTCACAAAACAGCG
>Ga0247816_10000439_pt1 | contig 23521 bp, 19 predicted proteins | sample UWRJL209509C1_FD_179930 | JGI IMG/M metagenome (GOLD analysis project Ga0247816, IMG submission 179930) | Plant litter microbial communities from Arlington Agricultural Research Station in Wisconsin, United States - UWRJ-L209-509C-1 | ecosystem: Environmental > Terrestrial > Plant litter >...
CGGCTGTGTCGCCGAGCTGCGGCAGCTGCACCTGATCCTCGACGGTGGTGCCAGTTACCAGCGTCAGCTCGCGGTCGCGGCGACGCACGACGGCAGCCTGCCCGCGGTCGTGGCGTCGCTGGCGAATGAGCTGCGCAACGGCCTGTCGGCCGCCACCTGACCGAGGCTCCCCCGCCGGGCCGCCCCGAGGCACGTCCCGACCCAACCTGCGGGACGCGACCGCCCCGGTGATCGAGCCTGACGAGATCCCGTTAGCCGGTTCTCGGACCCGCGCCGCGGCATCCACAGACCGTCTTGCGGGGTCGCGACGAGCTCGACCACCGATCGGGGTGCGCACCGAGGCACGTCGCGACCCAACCTGCGGGACGCGACCGCCCCGGTGATCGAGCCTGTCGAGATCCCGTAAGCCGGTGCTTGGACCTCGCCGCGGCATCCAGAGATCGTCTAGCGGGGTCTCGACAAGCTCGACCACCGATCGGGGCACGCCCCGAAGGCCCGTCGCGACCCACCCTGCGGGACGCGACCGCCCCGGTGATCGAGCCGGTCGAGATCCCGTGAGCCGGTTCTCGGACTGCGCCGCGGCATCCACAGACCGTCTTGCGGGGTCTCGACAAGCTCGACCACTAATCGGGGTGCGCACCGAGACGCGTCCCGACCTGACCTGCGGGACGCGACCGCCCCGGTGATCGAGCCTGTCGAGATCCCGTGAGCGGGTTCTCGGCCCCGCGCCCCGGCATCCACAGATCGTCTTGCGGGGTCTCGACAAGCTCGACCACCGATCGGGGTGCGCACCGAAGGCCCGTCCCGACCCAACCTGCGGGACGCGACCGACCCGGTGATCGAGCCTGTCGAGATCCCGTGAGCCGGTTCTTGGACCTCGCCGCGGCATCCACAGATCGTCTAGCGGGGTCTCGACAAGCTCGACCACCGATCGGGGTGCGCACCGAGGCACGTCGCGACCTGACCTGCGGGACGCGACCGCCCCGGTGATCGAGCCTGTCGAGATCCCGTGAGCGGCTTCTTGGACCCTCGCCGAGACATCCATAGATCGTCTTGCGGGGTCTCGACAAGCTCGACCACCGATCGGGGCACGACTAGCAGAGACCGTCGCTGGGGGTCGACAAGCTCGACCACCGATCGGGGGCGCGTTCGCCGGGCCGGACGGGTCAGGCGTTCTTGGCGTCGCGCCAGGCGATCCAGTCCTCGGCGGGGGCGAGATCGTATTTCGGTCCGGAGATGCCGAGGGTGAACAGGGTGGTGCCCAGCTCGTACAGCTCGTCGGCCTCTTCGGTGGTCTTGCCGCGCAACTCTGTGGAGATCTCGATCTCGTTGATGTCACGGCCGACCTCGTCGCACCAGGTGCCGAGCACTCCGAGCTTGTGGGTGAGCACCTCGGGTGACGAGAACGAGTGCCAGATATCGGCATGCTGGGCCACGATGCGCAGGGTCTTCTTCTCCCCGCCACCACCGATGAGCACGGGGATGTCCCGCACGGGTGCCGGGTTCAGCTTCGACCAGCGGTTCTCGATGCGGGGCAGGTCGGCGGCGAGGGCATCCAGTCGGCTGCCGGCGGTGCCGAACTCGTAGCCGTACTCGGTGTAGTCACGCTCGAACCAGCCCGAGCCGGTGCCGAAGATGAACCGGCCACCGCTGATGTGGTCGATGGTGCGGGCCATGTCGGCCTGCAGGTCGGCGTTGCGGTAGCTGTTGCAGTTCACCAGGGCGCCCAGCTCGATCACGCTGGTCTGCTCGGCCCACGCCGCCAGCAGCGTCCAGGACTCGAAGTGCAGACCGTCGGGCTCTCCAGAAAGCGGGTAGAAGTGATCCCAGTTGAAGGCGATGTCGACGCCGAGCGCCTCCACCGCCGAGACGGTATCGCGGATCGAGCTGTACTCGGCGTGCTGCGGGGCGATCTGCACGCCGAGGCGCACGGGGCGGGGCTGGGATGAGGTCATTGCAGAATCCTAATCCCGGCCGACACCACCTACCGGCCGAGCATCTTCTGCAACGCGGCGAGCTCCTCGGGTGAGGGTCCGCCGGCCGCAGCCTTGCCGCCGCCGCCCAGGCCGAAACCGGAACCGCCGCCGGCCGGGGCGCCGCCGAGCTTCTCCCCCGACGCCAACGCGGCGTTCTCCGCCGCCCGCTTGGCCGGGTTGCCGGACTTTGAACCCTTCTTTTTCTGCTGCACCTGGGGGCGCTTGCCGCCCATGCCGCCGGGAACCGGGCCCATGCCGGGGATGTTGGGCATGCCGCCCTTGGCCACGGTCTTCATCATCTTCGCGGCCTGCTCGAACCGCTGCACGAGCTGGTTGACCTCGGTCACGCTCGACCCGGAACCGCGCGCGATGCGCAGGCGCCGCGACCCGTTCAGCAGCTTGGGGGTGACCCGCTCGGCCTTGGTCATCGACTGGATGATGGCCTCGGTGCGTACGATCTCGCGTTCGTCGAAGTTGTCCAGCTGCTGCTTCATGGCGCCGGCCCCGGGCAGCATGCCCATCATCTTCTTGATCGACCCCATGTTGCGCAGCTGTTGCATCTGGCCGAGGAAGTCGTCGAGGGTGAAGCTGTCGGTGGAGAACTTCTCCGCGATCTTGCGGGCTTCGTCCTCGTCGAAGGCGCCCTGGGCCTGCTCGATCAGGGTGAGGATGTCACCGAGGTCGAGGATGCGGCTGGCCATGCGGTCGGGGTGGAACGGTTCGAAGTCGTCCAGGCCCTCACCGGTGGAGGCGAACATGATCGGGCGGCCGGTGATCGAGGCCACCGACAACGCGGCGCCACCCCGGGCGTCACCGTCGAGCTTGGACAGCACCACACCGGTGAAGTCGACGCCGTCCTGGAACGCCTTGGCGGTTGCCACGGCGTCCTGGCCGATCATGGCGTCGATGACGAAGAGCACCTCGTCGGGGTCGATGGCCTTGCGGATGTCCGCGGCCTGCTTCATCATCTCGGCGTCCACACCGAGGCGACCGGCGGTGTCAACGATGACCACGTCGTGCAGCTTCTGCTGGGCGAACTTCACGCCGTCACGGGCGACCTTGACCGGGTTGCCGACACCGTTGCCGGGCTCCGGCGCGTAGACGGCCACGCCGGCCTGCGCCGCGACGACCTCGAGCTGGGTGACGGCGTTGGGCCGCTGCAGGTCGGCGGCGACGAGGATGGGTGTGTGACCGTCTTTGGCGAGCCACTTGGCCAGCTTGCCGGCGAGGGTGGTCTTACCGGCACCCTGCAGGCCGGCGAGCATGATGATGGTCGGCGGCTTCTTCGCGAACTCCAGCCGGCGCTGCTGGCCACCGAGGATCTGCACCAACTCCTCGTTGACGATCTGCACGACCTGCTGGGCCGGGTTGAGCGCCTTGTTGACCTCGTCGCCGAGGGCCCGTTCCCGCACCTTGCCGGTGAATTCCTTCACCACCTCGAGCGCCACGTCGGCGTCGAGGAGGGCGCGGCGGATCTCGCGGACGGTGCCGTCGACATCCGCTGCGCTGAGCTTGCCCTTGGTGCGGAGGTTTTTAAACGTCTCGGCGAGGCGATCTGAGAGGTTTCCGAAAGTAGCCATTGTGGTCTTAGTTTAACCGGCTCGGCGGCCGCTTGGGTGCACCCGCCGGATTGTCTGGAGGTGGGGCCTCCGACCGGCGTACGGTGGAGACTTCGCAACCAGCAAGGAGAACCACGTGTCCGTAGTCGTCGTCGCCGTCATCAGCCCACTCGAGGGGCACATCCAGAACATCGTGGATGCCTTCGCCCACGTCTCCCCGCTGGTGCACGCCGAGACCGGCTGCGAGTTGTATGCCCTGCACCACGACGCCGACCAGGTGATCATGGTCGAACGGTGGAGCACCGAGGGTGACCTCGCGGCGCACGCGACCGGCGCGCCGATCGCGCAGCTGAACGCCCTGGTGTCCGAGCACGTCACCGGTCCCAGCGTGGTGAGCGTGCTGACGAACGTGCCCCTGGGCGACCCGGTCAAGGGCAGCATCCAGTAGCGATCGCTGGCGCGGCCTGGTCAGCCGGCGGGACGCACCAGCCGGTCCACGGCCTTCACCACAGCGTCGCGACGCTCACGCAGTTCGACGGCGGTGGGCGGCTGGTGACCGCCGAGGGTGGCGGCGGGGTCGTGCACCCAGGCCGAGACGACGCCGAAGATCAGGGTGGACAGCACGTCGGGATCCCAGCCGGCGTCGACCGAACCGTTCGCCTGCATGGCGCGCACCCGGTTCGCCTGCGTCTGGTGGAATGACCCGACGATCTCCGAGCTGGGCACCAGCGCGGTTTGACCCTCGAGCCTGGCCCAGTCGATCATGCGCAGGTGCTCCGGGTGCCGGATGGTGTGGTCGAACAGGGCTCCGGCCAGTGCGGGCAGGCTCTCCTCCCCCGGCAGCTCCCCCGGTTCCATCGCCTGGGCGAACTCGAGCAGGTTGAGTTCGAGCACCGCGCTGAACAGTTCGTCCTTGGCCCGGTAGTAGGCGTACAGCCGCTCCTTGCTCGCGGAGGCGCTGCGGGCGATCCGATCGATGCGCGCCCCGGCCAGCCCGTTGGCCGCGAACTCGACCCTGGCGGCCTCGAGAATACGCAGACGGGTCGGCTCAGGGTCGGAACTCATGCGTCCAGCGTAGCAAAACGAACTAGTTCGTTCGGTATGCTTCTCGGCATGTCACAATCGAGTCCGACCGGCGCCGTGCCGGTTTCCACCCCGTCTTCGCCCGAATCTCCCGCTCCGTCCGCGCCCGCCGCGGAGGCGCTCAACCCGCGCCGCTGGTGGCTGCTCGCCATCGTCGCCCTGGCCCAGCTCACCGTGGTGCTCGACGGCACGATCGTCAACATCGCCCTCCCGCACGCTCAGATCGACCTCGGCATGAGCGACGGTGACCGCACCTGGGTCGTCACCCTGTACTCCCTGGTCTTCGGCGCCCTGTTGCTGCTCGGCGGCCGGATCGCCGACTTCTGGGGCCGCAAGCGCTCCTTCATCGTGGGCATGGCCGGGTTCGCGCTCGCCTCCGCCCTCGGCGGGGTGGCCCAGAGCACCTGGGAGCTGCTGGCCGCACGCGGCCTGCAGGGTCTGTTCGCCGCCCTGCTCGCACCCGCGGCGTTGGCGCTGCTCACCGTGAACTTCCCCAGCGGCACCGACCGCATCAAAGCGTTCTCGGTCTACGGTGCGATCGCCGGTGGAGGAGCGGCCGTCGGGCTGCTGCTCGGCGGAGTGCTGACCGAGTACGTCGACTGGCGCTGGTGCCTGCTGGTGAATGTGCCGATCGCGATTGTGGCGATCATCGCGGCGGTACCGATCGTGGGCGAGAGCAAGGCGCACGGCAACACCCGGTACGACGTGCCCGGTGCCATCCTGGTCGCCCTCGGTCTCGGCTCACTGGTGTTCGGCTTCGCGCAGGCCGAGAACGGCTGGACCTCCTGGCAGGTGCTCACCTTCATCCCGTTGGGACTCGTGCTGCTGGCTCTGTTCGTGCTGGTGGAGAGCCGTTCGAACCATCCGCTGCTGCCCCTGCGCATCCTGGCCGACAAGGTGCGGGGTGGCGCGTTCATCACCGGCATGTTCTCCGGTGCGGCTCTGCTGGGTGGGTTGCTCTTCCTCACCTTCCACCTGCAGATCGTGATGGGCTTCTCGCCCCTGCAGTCCGGGCTGGCCTCACTGCCGATGACGGCGACGATTATCGTCGGTGCCGCCACGCTGTCCAAGTTCCTGCCGCGCGTCGGCGTGCGCATCCCCATGACGGTCGGCCCGTTGGTCGCCGCCGGTGGGCTGTTCTACCTGGCTCAGATCACCGTCGACGGCAGCTACGCCGTGCAGGTGCTGCCCGGACTGATCCTGCTCGGCCTGGGCCTGGCGATGATCTTCGTGCCGCTGCAGAACGTGGCGCTGGCGGGCATCGACCCGCACGACGCCGGCGCGGCCAGCGCCGCGGTCACGGCCGTGCAGCAGATCGGTGGGTCCATCGGCGCCGCGCTGTTCACCGCCTTCTACACCGCGGCGGTGACCGCCTCGCTCGCGGGGAGCGACGGTGGCCCGCTGGCTCAGTTGGACGCCCTCGTCGACGGCTACCAGACCGCGTTCCTCTGGGCCGCGCTGGTGATGTTCCTGGCCGCGCCGGTGTCGTTCTTCCTGGTTCGCCCGCGCCCCGAAGACCTCGTCGGCAGCGAGTCCGCGGTGCACATGGGCTAGCCCGCCAGTCACGCACAACGGCCCGACGGATGCTTCCGTCGGGCCGTTGTCGTTGGTATGGTCTCGCGGCTAACTGTCGATCGCGATGACGATGGTGTCGCCGTGCACGTCCAGGGTGACGACGAGCAGGGCATCCGTCTCGTGCGGGTTGATCGAGTAGTCCAGCACCGCGAAGTGGGTGTCGCTGCCGATATTGTGCGGGTGGAAGCCGATGCGCTGCAGCTGGATGGAGCGCAGGAAGTCGATCTGCTTGTCGCCGGAATCCCAGATCAGGGCGTCGTCGAGCGCTTCACCGTCGAGTTCCTCGAACTGCGACACGATGAACTGGCTGGTCAGCGAGACCTCGGCGCTCAGGTCGGCCACCAGTGACTCGCGGGCCTGGGAGTCGAGCTCCTCGATGCCGTTGATCATCGCCGCCGCGATGTCGAGGGCCTCCGCGGAGACGGAGTCCTCGCTGGGTGAGCTCACGTCGATCTCGACGTTCTGGTCGCCCAGTTCCACGGTGTCCGACCAGTACACCTCGCCCTCCTCTTCGCTGCCGAGGATGCCGAAGAAGTCGTGTTCGATGGTCATAGTGCGGTCCTATCCGACGAGTTTTTGGGCGAAGACGTGCGGCGTGAAACCGGTGAGGTCGTTGATGCCCTCACCCTGGCCGACGAGTTTGATGGGGATGCCGGTTTTCTCCTGCACCGCGAGCACAAAACCGCCCTTGGCGGATCCGTCCAGCTTGGTGAGGACCAGACCGGTGACGCCGGCGTGTTCGATGAACGCCTCGGCCTGCGCCAGCCCGTTCTGCCCGGTGGTGGCGTCCAACACCAGCAAGACCTCGGAGATCGGGGTCTGCTTCTCGACCACCCGGCGGATCTTGGTGAGTTCGTCCATCAGCCCGCCCTTGGTCTGCAATCGGCCGGCGGTGTCGATGATCACGATCTCGGTACCGGTGTTGATGGCCCGTTCCACGGTCTGGAACGCGACCGAGGCCGGGTCCTGACCCTGCGCCTGCGGCTTGACGATGTCGGCGCCGGCCCGCTCGGCCCAGGTGGCGAGCTGCTCGACGGCCGCTGCCCGGAAGGTGTCGGCGGCGCCGATCAGCACACTGCGCTCGTAGACCCGCAGGAACTTGGCGAACTTGCCGATGGTGGTGGTCTTGCCCACCCCGTTGACGCCGACGACCAGCACCACGGCCGGCCGGGCGCTGAGGTTGAGGGTGGAGTCGAGCCGGGACAGCCGTTCTTCCAGACCCTCGCGGAGCATCCGCTGCAGGTCGCGAGGGTCGGTGGTGTTGTACTTGGCGACCTTGGCGCGAAGGTCGGCCACGATCGAATCGGTGACGTCTGGACCGAAGTCCGCCTGGATGAGCGCGTCCTCGAGGTCGTCCCAGGTCTCGGCGTCGATCAGTTTCTTCGCGAACATTCCGCGCAAAGCGCCGGAAAGGGACCACGGGTTGCGTTCTGCCATGGGTCAAGGCTAGTCCGGCCGGAGTGTCCCGAGTGCACCGGCGCCCGCGCGCGCATCCGCTACAGTCATGGTGAACACGGGAGTCCGGTGAACCGGGCTGAGAGGAAGCTACGCAGCTTCGACCGTCGAACCTGATCTGGATCATGCCAGCGCAGGGAGGCAGCCATTCTCGTACCCGTGCCCTGACACCCAGCACACGGAGGGCACGACCATGCACAACACCATCAGCTCAACCGCTCAGTCCCAGCCGGACACCGGTCCAATGCTCACCCCGGAGGAGTTCGGTGTGGGGGCCCGGATCACCCTGTCGGTGATGAGCGACGACTACGCCGAGATCATCCTCGGCGCGCTCACATCCACTGACCTAACCGGGCTCAGCCTCACCACCGACGCGGTGAGCACCTGGGTCACCGGGGACGAGCCGAGCATCGCCCGCTTCGTGACCGAGCTGCTGGCCGCGGCCGGTCGCAGCGGCAAGCACGTGTCCGCGCACGTTCTGTTCAGCCGCGGATGCCCCGGCGAGGTGGTCTGCGCCCTGCCGGCCGGGCGCCTCCCGGGCCCGGATGCCCTGCCCGAGCTTCCCGTGACCGGCGTGGAGGCGCTCGCGCAGTGGTCGCTCTACCCGCTCGACGACGCCGGCTCCCCCGGCCGCACGCCCGACCACATGCGTGACATCTACGCGGCCATCGACCTGGCCAAGGCCACCGGCACCTTCGACGGGTCGGAGCACTATGTCACCCGGCTCTCCGGCGATGTGGCCCAGATCGTGCAGACCGTCGTCGCCGGCTGGCTGCTGGTGGGGCGCAGCGTGCAGCATGTCACCACGCACACGGTGTTCTCGATCAACAGCCCGAGCGCCCGCTGATGCCCGCGTCGACAACAGCCCCCGCCGCGACTCCCTCCGCCCGTCGCCGGCCCCTCGCCTGGACGCTCAAGGACCTGGTGCTGCTGGTGGTGCTCGGCGTGGTGTTCGGCTTCCTGTACTGGGCGCTTGTGCAGGCCTGGACCGGCGCCGCCATCCTGTTCGGCGACCTCACCCAGCACGTGCTGCTGGGCGGCTGGCTGCTGGCCGCCCCGGTGGCGATCGCGATCATCCGCCGACCGCTCGCCGGCCTGCTGGCCGAGGTTCTGGCCGCCGTGATCGAGGTCATCTTCCTCGGCTCCCCCGTCGGTCCCACCCTGCTCCTCGCGGCCGCCCTGCAGGGCCTCGGCAGCGAACTGCCGTTCGCGCTCACCCGGTACCGCCGGTACGGCTGGCTGGTCTACGCGTTCTCCGGCCTGCTCGGCGCCGCGCTGGTCTTCTTCTACAGCGCCTTCCGCTCCGGCTGGTACGGCACCGACCTGCTCACGATCCGGCTGATCGTGCAACTCATCTCCGGCGTGCTGATCGGCGGGCTGCTGGCCAAGGTGATCGTGGATGCCCTGGCCCGCACCGGCGTGGTCGACAACTTCGCCATCGGCCGCGACCTGAGCCGTGCCCGCTAGCCACCCCACGGTGACCGACCCGGTGGTGCAGCTCACCGAGGTCACGGTGCACACGCCGCGACGCCCGGCCCCGCTGCTGCACACGGTCACGCTGAGCATCGCCCCCGGTGAGCGGATGCTGCTGCTCGGCACCTCCGGTGCCGGCAAGAGCACCCTGTTGCACACTATCTCCGGGGGGATCCCGCACTCCGTGAACGCCGACCTCAGCGGACAGGTCCTGGTGAACGGCCGCGACACGAGCGCATCCACCGTCGTCGACATCGCGATGACCGTGGGCGTGCTCGGCCAGGACCCGTCGTCGTCGGTGACCATGAGTCAGGTCGACCAGGAGGTGGCCTTCCCGTTGGAGAACCAGGGGGTGCCCGCTGCAGAGATCACCGGTCGGGTGCAGGAGGCCCTGTCGTTGGTGGGCGCTGCCCATCTGGCCGGGCGCGGCACCAGCACGCTGAGCGGCGGGGAACTGCAACGGGTGGCGCTGGCCGGCACCCTGGTGGGCCGGCCGGCGGTGCTCCTGCTCGACGAACCCACCGCGATGCTCGACGCGCACGGGGTGACGATGGTGCGGGCCGCGGTCGCCGCGGCCGGCGTCGACGGCGCTGCGGGGACCGCGCCGGCGGTGGTGCTCGTGGAACACCGGTTGGACGAGCTCGCCGGTCCGGCTGGACTGGCGGGGTTGCCGCCGCGCACCGTGCTGCTCGGTGACGGCGGGGTGGTGCTCGCCGACGGGCCCACGGTGGCGGTACTGAAGGAACAAGCCGCGACGCTGCACCGGGCCGGGTGCTGGCTACCGCTGGAGGCCGAGCTCTGGGCGGTCGCCCCCGCGGTCGGCCCGGACGACGCGGAGACCGCGCCCGGCCCCGACGACGAGTCGGCGGGTCGTGGCGGCGCGCCGATCGCCGACGTCCGTGGCCTGGCGCTGCTCGACAGCTTCGCGGCACCATCTGGCGCCGCGGCGACGCTCCGAGCCACCCCGACGCCCGGCCGCACACTGTTGGAAGGCACCGGCCTGTCGGTCTCCCGTGACCGGGTCCGCCGGCGCACGGCCAGGCGGCCCGGTCCGCGGATACTGCTGCGTGACGTGGACATCCGGTTGACGGCCGGCGAGATCGTGGCGGTTCTCGGCGCGAACGGGTGCGGCAAGACCAGCCTGCTGCTCACCCTCGCCGGCCTGGTCGACCCGGCGGCCGGGCGAATCGAGGGCCAACGGCCGGGTCTGGTCTTCCAGAACCCCGAGCATCAGTTTCTGCGGCACACCGTGGCCGAGGAGATCGGTTACGGGCTGCCGGGTTCGGCCGCGGACCGGGCCGGCATCGTCGCCCACCGCCTGGCCGGGCACCGGCTCGAACACCTGGCCGACCAGAACCCGCACCGACTGTCCGGCGGGGAGAAGCGTCGACTCAGCCTGGCCGCGATGCTCGCCCACGACCGACCGGTGCTCCTCGCCGACGAACCCACCTTCGGGTTGGACCGGCGGGACACCCTGGCCACCGCGACGGCACTGACCGAAGCGGCCGCGACCGGTCGAGGCATCCTGTTCTCCAGTCACGATCTTCGCTTCGTCGCCGCGCTCGCCGACCGGCTGCTGGTGCTCGGCGACGGCCGGCTGCTGGCGGACGGCCCGATCGAGGCCGTCCTGGCGGATGCGGATCTGCTCCGGACCGCGGGCCTGACCTTGCCGCCGCTCGTCAGCTGGCTGCTGCACCGGCACCCAGGGGCGCTGCGGCGCACACTGCACCGGTTGGACACCGCGCCCGCGGTCGACCCCGTCCCCGCGGTGGTGTCGTGACCGGCTACCTGGCGCGGCGCAATCCCACCGTCAAGCTCGCGCTCCTGTTCGCGGTGTCGCTGGCCACCTTCTTCCTCTTCGATCCGGTCACCCCGGCGGTGTTGTACCTGCTCGCGCTTGCCGCCATCGTCATCGGCGCCCGGCCCGAACCGCGCGCACTGGCCGCCGCGCACCTGCCGCTGCTCGCCTTCGCGCTCGGCATCCTTATGGTGAACGCGTTGAGCCGGCCCGGCACCGTGCTCTGGCAGGCGGGTGCCGCACGCGTCACGGTCGAGGGCCTCGAGGTGGGTGCCGCGCTTGGTGCGCGGGCGCTTCTGATCGGCATCCTCTCGTTCGGTTTCGTCGTCTGCACCGATGCGGTGGCGTTGCTCACGAGCCTGTACCAGCACGCTCGGCTGAACGAGCGGGTGTGTTTTGCGTTGGTGGCGGGCTACCGCATGTTGCAACAGCTCGGCGGCGAGTGGGAGGTGATCCGGTACGCGCAGCGGGTGCGAGCCCCGCTCGGCCGGCACGGGCAACCCAAGGCGGGACCAGCCCGGTTCGGGCTGGCCGCGTTCGCGCTGCTGGTGATGATGGTGCGCCGCGGCGAACGGGTGGCCCAGTCGTTGGAGGCGCGCGGGCTCGGCCGGGGCGCCCGCACGGTGTGGCGGCCGGTGCCGTTGACCAGCCATGACGGCTGGTTCGCCGTCGCCGTGCTCGGCGGGGTGGCTCTCACCATCGGCGTCAGCGTGCTGGCCGGGGTCGCCAGGGGGCCCAGTGCTCTGTTCGGTGGCTAGCTCAGCTGACAGCGGCGGGCTGGCGACATCCCATCGGCCTGGGTATCGTCACGGTAGCTCCGCGCCCGCGCCACCGCCCGTTCTGCCCGCGCCCGTCGAAAGGATGCCCGTGTCCCCCTCCACGCCCTCCCCCGCTCCGACGTCGCCGACTCCCCCACCCGAGCATCCGGCGGTGGCCGCGCTCGCCGGACAGCTCGAAGGCAGCGTGCTCCTCCCGGGCGAGCCCGGCTGGGACGACGCCAGGGCCGCCTGGAATCTGGCCATCGACCAGCACCCGGCCGCAGTGGTGCGGGCCCGCTCACCCCGGGACATCCGCCGGGTGATCCTGGCCGCCCGGGAGAGCGGGTTGGGCGTGAGCACCCAACCGCGCGGACACGGCGCCGGCTCCGACCTGTCCGACTGCATCCTGGTGCGCACCGCGGCGTTCGACGAGATCACCGTGAACGAGGCCGGCCGGTACGCCCGGGTGGGTGCCGGCGTGCCGTGGGGCGCGCTGCTCTCCCGGCTCGACGGCACCGGCCTGATCGCCCTGGCCGGGTCGAACCCCGACGTGAGCGTGGCCGGCTACCTGCTCTCCGGCGGGCACTCCTGGTTCAGCCGGTGGAAGGGCCTGGCCGCCCACTCGGTGCGGGCCGTCGAGCTGATCGACGCGCAGGGGGTGCTGCGCCGGGTCACCGCCGAGAGCGACCCCGACCTGCTCTGGGCCGTGCGCGGCGCCGGCGGCCTGTTCGGCGTGGTCACCGCGTTGGAGATCGACCTGTTCGGGGCGGCCGACCTGTTCGGCGGCAAACTGCTCTTCCCCGCCGAGTCCGCCGAGGTGGTCTTCGGCGCGGCGATCGACGTTTTGATGGACGCACCCCCGGAGTTGAGCCTGTTTCTGGGCCTGATCAACATGCCAGACCTTCCCGTGGTGCCCGAACTGTTGCGTGGGCGCACCTTCACCCAGGTGGATGCCGTCTACGTCGGGTCGGTGGCGGACGGGGAGGCGCTGCTGGCCCCACTGCTCACGATCGCTCCGGTCATCGCGAACCTGACCCGACCGTTCTCGATCGGCCAACTCGGGGAGGTGTCGGCCGAGCCGCAGGAACCGTCGTTCACCCTGGACTGGTCGATGGCGGTGGGCGACCTGGACTCCGCCACCATCGCCGGGCTGGTCGGCGCGTTCCACACCGCCAGCTACGCCGGACTGACGGTGTTGCAGCTCCGGCCCCTCGGCGGCATCCAGGTCGACCCGACCCACGGTGCCGGCGGCCTCGCCGGACACCTCGACCCTGGCCTGCTGCTCTTCGCCGGAGCCATCCTGCCGCCCGGCGGGGAGGCGCCGACGGAGGCGGACGCCCGGCTGGCGTTCCAACCGCTGGAGAACACCGTGCAGGGGATCCGCTCCGCAAAGTCGGTCGCGTCGCTGCTCAGCGCCGGCGACGAGCTCGACGACGCGTACCCGCCGGCCGCGTTGGAACGGCTGGCCGGCATCAAGCGCAACGTGGACCCGGAGAACCTGTTCCGCAGCAACCATCCACTGCCGGCCCGGTTTCAGGGTCGGTGACCCGCGCTGGTCAGGACGCCTGTTCGTCGTCGCGTTGGATGCGCTGACCGACCACGGCGGACACGCCGTCCTGACGCATGGACACCCCGTACAGGGCGTCCGCGATCTCCATGGTGCGCTTCTGGTGGGTGATCACGATCAGCTGGCTGGTCAACCGGAGGTCTTCGAAGATGGTGAGCAACCGGCCCAGGTTGGCGTCATCGAGAGCGGCCTCGACCTCATCCATGATGTAGAACGGGCTCGGGCGGGCCTTGAAGATCGCGATCAGCAGGGCAACGGCCGCGAGGGACCGTTCGCCGCCGGAGAGCAGGGACAGCCGTTCGATCTTCTTGCCGGCCGGCTTCACCGACACCTCGATGCCGGTGGTGAGCATGTCGGTGGGGTCGGTGAGCGAGATGCTGCCGCTGCCGCCGGGGAACAGCACCGGGAAGACCTCGGCGAAGGCGGCCTGGGTGTCGTCGAAGGCGCTCTCGAAGATGGCGCCCATCTTCTCGTCGATGTCGCCGATGATGGTGAGCAGGTCGGTGCGGGTGTTGGTGAGGTCGGTGAGCTGCTCGGTGAGGAACGTGTGCCGTTGTTCCAGGGCGGCGAACTCCTCCAGCGCCAGCGGGTTGATCCGGCCGAGCCGGGCGTACTTGGACTCCGCGGCCGCCAGCCGGCGCTGCTGCTCCGCCCGGTCGTACGGCACCCCACCGGTCTCGACGCCGTCGTCGTCCGCCTGGTCGGTCAGCGTGCCCGTCCCGGCGACCGGCTGGTCCGGCCCGTACTCGGCGACCAGCACCGCCTCGGTCAGCCCGAGTTCACTGCCGGCCCGGTCGAGCAGGGACGACAGCTGCAGCTTCTTCTCGTAGATCTGCAGCTCCAGGCCGTGCACGTTCTCGGTGATCTGCTGCAGCCGGGCGCGCAGGGCGCTTTCCTCACGGCGCAGCGCGCTGAGTTCGTCGTTCTGGCTGGCCCGGTCCGCTTCGGCGGCGACGAGTCGTTGCCGGGCCTCGGCCACGGCGGCGTCGACCGAGGTGAGCACGACCGGTAGCGCGTCGGCGACGGCGGCCGCGGCATCCACTTGCCGACGACGGATGACCGCGCGCCGGGCGGCAGCCTCGGCCTCGATCCGGTCCGCCTCCAGCTGTCGCGCGAGGCCGGCCGCTCTGGCCTCTCCGCTGCGCACCCGTTCCCGAGCCGTGTCGACCTGCAGGCGCGCCTCGATCTCGCGCTCCCTGGCCGCGTCCAGCTCGGCGGCGAGAGCGTCCCGGGCGGAGACGTCGAGGATGGGGCGCGGCTGGGAGCGTTGCGTGTCGAGGGCGGCGCGCGTGCGCGCGGCGTTCGCCTCGGCCTCGGCGACGCCGGCCGTGGACTGCTCGGCGGCGGTGCTGAGGCGGTCGAGGTCGGCGGCCGCAGCGTCGGCCTGCACGGTCAGTCGCGCCCGGTGCGCGGTGCGGGCGGCCTCCCGGCTGCTGTGCTCCCGTACCGCCGTCTGCGCCACGCTCGACTGGGCCTTCGCGGTGGCGAGTTGGCTGCGCTGGTCGCCGAGGTCGCCGGAGACCTGGGTGATGAGCGAGGTCACCTCGGCCAGGCGGCTCTCGGCCGCATCCCGGTCGACGACCAGCTCGAGTTTGCTGGGCGCGGCCCCCGCTCCGCCCCGCAACGAGTGCGCGGTGAGCACGTCGCCGGCCCGGCTGATGATCGTGATGCGGTCGCCGGCGGGGCCAACGAACAGGGCCGCGGCGGCCGTAGTGGCTGCGGCCAGGTCGTCGGCGATCACGGTGTGGGCGAGCAGACCGTGGATGCCGTGCGGCGCGTCCACGACGCTGCCGGCGGCGACCAGACCGGTCACGCCAGTCAGGTCCACTGCCCCGCTGAGTGGGTGGTCGTCAGGCTCGCCGGCGAGGACCAGTTCGACCCGGCCGAGGGTGTGCTCTGCGGCGTGCTCGAGCGCGGTCAGCGCGGCCGGCAGGTCGGCGGCGGCCACGGCATCCGCTAAGGAGCCGAGCGCGGCGGCGATGGCTCGTTCGAAACCGGGCCGAACGGTCATCCGCTCGATGATCAGCCCGCTGATGCCGGCCAGCTGAGCGTCGATCAGAGCGGAGGAGCCGTCCTGCTGGCCGAGAGCCAGGGACAGGGCACCGGTGCGCGCGGCCAACGCGTCGCGTTCGCGTTCATGGCCGTGCAGCAACTCGCGGAGACGGTCGATCTCGGACTCGGCCTGGCGTACCTGCAGCTGGGCCTGCTCGAGGACGTCGTCGAGGTCGACCTCGGGCCCGTCGTTGTCATCGGTGGCCGTGTCGTCGAACTCGTCCAGCTGCCGCCGGGCGGCGGCCAGACGGTCGCGGGCCGCGGCCACGGCGTTCTCGTGCCGCAATACCTCGCCGCGCACGGCGGCCAGCTTGGAGGCGGCGGTGTCGGCCTGGCCGGCGAGGTGGGATACCTGCAGGTCGTGTTTGGAGACCAGGTCGGACTGGGCGGCGATCTCGTCGTCGACCGCGTCGAGGTCACGGCGCACGGCGCTGGTCGCGGTCTGGGCGCGGGCGTAGGCGTCCGCGGCGGTGCCGATCCCGGCGCGCAGGCGTTCCACCTCGGCGGTGGCGTCCTGCACCCGTTGCGGGGTGACGCTGGAGGTGGTGGTGGCAGAGGGGGCTTGACTGCCGAGCAGGGCGAGCCGCTGGTTGGCCAGCGTGTACAGGCCGCGCAGCCGTTCCTGCACCGACTCCAGCCCGAAGCTGGTGCGGCGGGCGGCGTCAACGGCGTCGCCGACCTGGGCCTCCTCGAGCCGGCGGACCCTGCCCTCCTTCTGCTCGAGCTGCTCCTGGATGACGAGGCGTTCGGAGTGCCGCTCGCCCTCGGTGCGTCCGTGAGCGTCCAAGGCGGTGCGCAGCGCCACGACATCGTCGGCGAGCAACCGGGCGCGCGCGTCGCGCACCGTCGCGGCGATCAGCTGGGCCTCTCTCGCGACCTGGGCCTGGCGTCCCAACGGTTTGAGTTGCCGGCGAATCTCCCCGGCCAGGTCGCTGAGCCGGGCGAGGTTGGCCTGCATCGACTCGAGCTTGCGCACGGTCTTTTCCTTGCGACGGCGGTGCTTGAGGATGCCGGCGGCCTCCTCGATGAAGCCGCGCCGGTCTTCGGGGCTGGCGCGCAGCACGGCATCCAGTTGCCCTTGCCCGACGATCACGTGCATCTCCCGGCCGAGGCCGGAGTCGCTGAGCAGTTCCTGCACGTCGAGCAGTCGGCAGGTGCGCCCGTTGATGGCGTACTCACTGGCACCGTTGCGGAACAGGGTGCGGGAAATCGTCACCTCGGCGTACTCGATCGGGAGCGCACCGTCGCTGTTGTCGATGGAGAGGATCACCTCGGCGCGGCCGAGCGGGCCGCGGGTGGAGGTGCCGGCGAAGATGACGTCTTCCATCTTGCCGCCGCGCAGCGTTTTCACGCCCTGTTCGCCCATCACCCAGGCGAGGGCGTCGACGACGTTGGACTTGCCGGAGCCGTTCGGGCCGACGACGCAGGTGACGCCGGGTTCGAAGGCGAAGGTGGTGGACTGGGCGAACGACTTGAAACCCTTGAGAGTGAGGCTCTTCAGATACACCCGGTTCGCCCTTTCTCGTGTCAGCCCGCCGCGCACGGACACCGAATAGTGACCGATCGGTCACCGCTAACGGTACCCGACCGGCGCTGATTCACTGGGATCGGCCCGCCTGTGCGCACGCTTTGGCGGAGATAGTGACTTTGCCGGGATGGGATCGGCCGATTGGTCCTCCCAACCCGCCGAGGTCCTGCTAGACGTTCGTCAGTCAGGGGGCGGTGATGCGCGCCGACGAGCGTCGACGAGTCAACCGGATGACGGCATCCACAATCAGCAGCACCAGACCGAGGATGCCGGCGGGGCGGCCGAGGAAGATGAGCCCACCCGCGCCGATGTTGGCGTCGCCGGCGAACGGATCGGTGATCGCCCACGCGACCGCGAGCATGATGAAGCCGATGGCCAGCAGAATGGTTCCCGTAGTCCTGAGCACGTCGTCTCGTTTCAGGTCGTCGTTCGGGCGGGGTGCGGTCTTCCATCGTTGCACGGGTGCAAATCACTCAAGGCGTGCGAAGCTGCTGGCATGGAACGAGTACTGGGAATCGGTGGCTACTTTCTTCGCGCAGCCGATCCGGCGGCGCTGAGCGACTGGTACCGAGACTGCCTGGGTCTCGACGCCGGCGACAACGGGCTCTGGCAGCAGGAGGCCGGGCCCACGGTCTTCGCCCCGTTCGAGGCCGATACCGACTATTTCGGCGCCCGCAGCCAGCAGACCATGCTCAACTTTCGGGTGCGCGACCTCGACCGGATGCTCATTCAGCTGCGGGAGCGCGGTGCGCAGGTGGCCGCGGAGGTGCAGGAGATGACCGGTGTGGGTCGATTCGGCTGGGTCACCGATCCGGAGGGCAACCGTATCGAGCTGTGGCAACCGGCCTGAGCGCATTCAGGTGCCGACGACGGCAGTTCGCTCCTGTTGCCCGAGCGGATGCGCGGGTACTCTGAGCGAGCATGACCGACGATGCGTTCACGATCGACGAACTTCGCGTCCCCGCCCAATCGTCCGGCGCGGGCTGGGCGGACTTCGCCGCGTCGGTCAAGATCCGCAATGTCGTCGAGGCCGCCGCCTACGGCACCGACGAACTGTCGTTCACGGCTGAGGAACTGCTGCCCGGCTGGCAGACGCTCGAGCACGCGCCACGCCGACTCTTCGTGGCCCGGGCGCAGGGGGCGTTCCTGGGACGGGCCCTGTACGAGACGCTGGCCGATCCGGCATCCGATTTCGCCTGGTTCACGGTGGAGGTGCTGCCCGAGTTTCGGCGTCAGGGCGTGGGCAGCGCGTTGGCCGCCCGGCTGGAGTCCCTGGCCGATGCCGAGAACCGTCCGAACCGGGTGGTGTACGCCGTCTCCCCCGAACCCGCCGGTGCCGGGCCGACCGGTGCTGTCCCGTCCGGAGATCAGCTCGACTCGCCCGGCGCGGCGCCGGCCGAGCCGGATCCGGCCGAAGCCGTGCAGCCGCCACCGGCTGCCGGCGCAGAGGCCGCCCGGCTCGCGGCTCCGACCGGTTTCGGGTCGGTCCCGCTGAACAACCCCGAGGTGCTCTTCCTGCTGCACCGGGGCTACCGGCTCGAGCAGGTGGAACGTGGCAGCCGCCTCCCCCTGCCAATGGACCCCGCCCGGCTAACCGAGTTGGCCCACACGGCGAGCGAGCGAGCAGGCGACGACTACACGATCGTCAGTTGGATCGGCCGGACTCCGGAACGTTGGCTGGAGGACTTCGCCATGCTGTACACCCGCATGTCGACGGATGCGCCGACCGCCGGTCTCGAGGAGCCGGAGGATGTCTGGACGGTTCAACGGTTGATCGCCGATCAGGATGCCGGCGCGATCGGCCCGCGCACGGCGTTGGTCACGGCCGCGCTCCATCGCCCCAGCGGCCATCTGACAGGTTTCACCGAGCTGTCGGTGCCGTCGGGTGCCGGTCGTGCAGCGAGTCAGGAAGACACGCTGGTGTTGCGTGAACACCGCGGGCATCGGCTGGGCATGATGCTCAAGGTGGCGAACCTGCAGCTGCTCGAACAGACCTTCCCGCTGGTGCCGGCGGTGATCACGTTCAACGCCGAGGAGAACCGGTACATGCTCGAGGTGAACGAAACACTCGGCTTCGTGCCGATCGGTTACGAGGGTGCTTGGCGCAAAATCACCGCAGCCGCTGGCAGCGGGGGCAGTAGTGCGACGACCGGTTCATGAACTTGGTGCGCACCAGCTCGGTGCCGCACCGCGGGCACGGTCGGCCGTGCTGACCGTAGGCGTTCAGGCTGTGTGAGAAGTAGCCGGACTGCCCGTTGACGTTGACGTACTGGGCGTCGAAGCTGGTGCCGCCCTCGCCCAGGGCGCGCAACAGAATCGCCCGTACCGCCGCCAGGAGCCGGCGGGCGGTCACATCGGAGAGCGATGCGGCCGGCTGGTCGAAATGCACGCGAGCTTCGTACAGCGCCTCGTCGGCGTAGATGTTGCCGATTCCGCTGACCACCTTCTGGTCGAGCAGCACGCGTTTGATACCCGAACGGCTGCGGCTCAGGGCCCGGTAGAAATCGGGCGCGGAGAAGAACGGGTCCAGCGGGTCCCGTCCGATGTGCGCCACCTGGCTGGGAATCAGCGAGGACCCGGGCACCCCGTCGGCCGCGCTGGCACCGGGCGCCAGGCCAGGACCGGAGTAGCCGGCGGCGTGGCCGTCCCCGGTGGGCTGTAGCCGATCGATCGCCATGCTGCCGAAGATGCGCTGATCGACGAAATGCAGGGCGAGTTCGCCGTGGAGTGGATGCTCGAGGCTGAGCCGGATGCGCAGCAGCGGCTCGTTCGGCTCCCCGGGGGTACGCAGCAGCACCTGCCCGCTCATCCCGAGGTGGGCGACGATCGCCAAGCCGGTTGGCGGGTCGCCGGCCGGCGCGTCGCTGGGCGCGGCAGCGTGCCGAGCCTGCAGTGGCAGCCAGAGGAATTTGCCGCGCCGGGCGGCCGCCGTGATGCGGGCGCCGGTGGCGAGGCTCTCGAAATCGCCCAGCGCCGGGTCGTGCCGACGGAGCGACCGGTCGTCGAAAATCTCGACGCCGGTGATCAGCGCGTCGGTGACGGCCGGTTCGAGACCGGCACGCACCACCTCGACCTCGGGCAGTTCTGGCACGGCGCTCCTTGGTCGTGACGGCGGTTGCGGCTAGTTCAGCGCTTGGCGCGCAGCTGGGTCCACGCCTCGAGAGCCGCGGCCATCTCGGCGTGCTTCTTGCTGGTGCCCTCGCCCGTTGCGGTGACGCTGTTCCCGACCGTCACCGTGGCCACGAAGACCTTGGAGTGGTCCGGTCCGCTCTCCGCGACGGAGTACACCGGAACGCCGGCGCCCAGTCGGGCCGCTGCTTCCTGCAGGCTCGTCTTGGGGTCCATCGAGATGCCGAAGTGACCGGGATCGGCCAGCAACGGCTGCAGCAGGCGCAGCACAAAAGCGGTCGCCGACTCGCCGCCGGTGTCGAGGTAGACCGCACCGATGATGGCCTCGACCGTGTCGGCGAGAATCGACGACTTGTCGCGGCCCCCGGTGAGGGCCTCACCCCGCCCCAGGCGCACGTAGTCGCCCAGGCCGAGCCCGCGGGCGATCTCGGCGAGGGCAGCGGTGGAGACGAGGCTGGCCCGGCGCTTGGCCAGGTCGCCCTCGGTCAGGCGCGGGTACTCGCGATAGAGCATCACGGTCACGGCCTGGCCCAGGATCGAGTCGCCGAGAAACTCCAGGCGCTCGTTCGTGGGCAGGCCACCGTTCTCGTACGCGAACGACCGGTGAGTCACCGCCAGTTCGAGCAGGCCGGTGTCGATCTGCAGGCCCAGAATCTCCTGCAGGGCGTCCAGCGGCAAGGCCGGGTCCTGCCCGGTCTTGCCTCGTGCCGAGGATCCGCGCACAGCAGAAACTCCTGCAGCGCGGGCTGCAGGAGTTTCGGCGGAACGAGAGCCGGCGTCAGATGTCGACACTGCGGCGTACCTTGTCCTGATTAGACGTCAGCGACCTTGCGGCCCTTGTACTCCATGAACAGTGCGGTGCCGGCAGCATCGGTGACAACCTTCGCGCGGTGCGGGAGGCTGTAGACGACCTTGCCGTTCTCCATGGTCTTCACCAGGGTGGGGGCTTCGGCCTTCCAGCAGGAACGGCGTGAACGGGTGTTGGAGCGTGATTGCTTGCGCTTCGGGACTGCCATGACTACTTCTCTTCTCTATCCGGTACAGCCTGGATGTCGTCATCCGTGCTGATGCTTTCGGAAGCTTGGAATTCCAATAGTGCGGACCAGCGGGGATCCTGCACGTCACTCGGTTCAAGTTCAGGGGAAGTGGCACGCCGTTCCCCGGTCTCTGGGTCGAGACCTGGGCAATCCCGCCGGCAAACCGGCTGGAACGGCAGTGACAACACCACTGCATCCCTGATTAGTGGTTCAAGATCCACGTGGTCATCTTGAACCGCACACTCATAAGCTTCGTCTAGATCGTACGCGAAAAGCTCGACAAAATGAACTCGGACAGGCAGTTCGATGTCAATCAGGCATCTTCCGCACTCTCCCTGGGACTTTCCGGCCACATCTGCGGTCACCAGAATGCCCTCGTGGATGGCCTCCAGGCGCAGGTCGACTTCGAGAGTCGAACCGGCCCTCACTGCCACGAGCGCTTCACCGAGGTCGTTCGGGACGACGATGTCGATGTTGCGCTCATGCATCGCGCCCGGGCGGTTGATGATGTCTCGGACGTCAACCTTGTACGGGGTCTTCTTGAACTTGTTCACAACGGGAAATTCTACGCGCCCCGCGGCGTTCCCGGGTCCGCACCCCGGTTCGCCCCGGCTGTAGCGGTCCCACCGGTGAGGCCCATCCGACGGAGGGCGGGGGTGCTGAGCGACGCCGGAACCACCAGCGCGCGGGCGCGGGCCACCGAACCGGCGCCGTTGTGCAAGGCGAGCAGCACCAGGTCGAGGTCCGCGACCAGGGCCGCGCCGGCCGTCGTCGACCGCGTCGTCGGGTTCGCGGCGGCGTCCGGCGGCCGTGCGTAGTGCACGCGCTCGCTGGCGACCAGAATCCGGGTCAACGCGTCCACGACCTCGGGCGTGTCGCCGACGCCGGGGTGGGTGCGGATGTCCGCGGCCAGGTCACCGGCCGTGCGAGTGTCCATCACCTCCACTCCGTAGTCGCGGGCGGTGTCGATCAGTTCGTGCCAGGCCACCGTGGCATCCGCTCGACCGCTCTGCAGCAGGCGGCGCCGGCGGCGGCGGCGCAACCGGCGCAGCACCCCGGGGACAGCGCCCAGCACCAACAGAGCGAGGACGACGACACCGATCCGGGCGAGCGTGGCCCCAGCGCTCTCCTCCGGCGTCTCCGCGCCGCCCAGGGCGTCGGTCTGCTGGGTGGGGTCATCGTTCGCCTGCGGTGCGACCGACGGCGCCGCTCCCCCCTCCGGCACGTTGGCGCCGGCGATGGATTCGGGTCGGGCGTAGTCCGGCACCGACCCGCGGCCGGGGGTGGGTTCGAAGGCCACCCAGCCCACCCCGGTGAAGTACAGCTCCGGCCAGGAGTGCAGGTCACGCGAGTCGACGTTGTACCGGTTGAGGCCACCGATGACGGTGGAGGTGCGCAGACCGGGCAGGTAGCCGAGCGTGACCCGGGACGGGATGTCGACCGAGCGTGCCATCAACGCCATCGCCGAGGCGAAGTGCACGCAATAGCCGCGCTTGACGTCGAGGAAGGTGGCGATGACATCCGCTCCCCCACCGTCGTAGTCGTCTTCGACGGGGGCCTCGGTGTCGTACCGGAACTCACTGCCGCGCAGGTAGTCCTGGATCGCGACGGCGGCGTCGTACTTCGATTCGGCCCCGTCGGTGACCGTCGCGGCGGTTTCCCCGATGATCGCCGGGGTGCCGACGGGCAATTCCAGGCTGGCTTCGACGCTGCCCGGGTACCGTCCACCGGCCTCGCGCAGCTGTTCCCGGGTGGGACTGACCTCGAGCGAGGTCACCGTGTAGCGCTGCCCCGTGGTGGAGGCCGTGTCCTCGGCCCGGATCGCCCGGGTGCCGGCGGTCCACAGCCAGTCCCCGGTCAGACCGGACACGCTGGTGGCGGGCACCGGGACGGGCAGCAGGTCGCTCCGCACTCCGTCGATGGCGATGCTCGTGCGCGCCTCGTTGCGGGCCACCTGCGCGGACAGGCCGGGCGGCTCGGCGATCACATCGACGGTGTTCTGCGGGTCGGCATCCACTGTGCGGGGGAGCCAGCTGGTGCCCTCGATCTCGTCGAGGGTGAGCATCGCCAGGTAGGGCTGGTCGGCCGCCGTGGTGCGGTAGTGCAAAGCCGGCACCGCTTCCGGTCGACGCAGGTCACGTCCGAGGTCGATCATCGGACTCACGCCGGTTCCGAACAGGGCCGCGTTCCCGTTCGACCCGCCGGAGCCGGTGCCGCCGAGGGGCGCAGCGACGCTGAGCAACAGGGCGCTGACAATGCCGAGAGCGCCGATCGCCACCGCGCCCCGCACGGCGCCGGCCGCGCTGGCGATCCCCAGGGCAGGGGCGGCGCCGTCGGTGTCGGCGCGGATGCCCCGCAGGTGCACCTCCACGCGAAGCAGCAGCAGGTACGCGGCCGCGGTGGCCACCAGGATGGGCCACTCGGCACCGTCGTCGACCACGATTCCCGGCACCACCAGCGGAACCAGCACCGGAATACCCGCCAGCGCCGGCCAGCGCAGGGTGATCGCCACCAGGTCCATCAGGATCGCG
>Ga0247816_10000440_pt1 | contig 23515 bp, 12 predicted proteins | sample UWRJL209509C1_FD_179930 | JGI IMG/M metagenome (GOLD analysis project Ga0247816, IMG submission 179930) | Plant litter microbial communities from Arlington Agricultural Research Station in Wisconsin, United States - UWRJ-L209-509C-1 | ecosystem: Environmental > Terrestrial > Plant litter >...
CTGAGCCAGGCCTGAGCCAGGCCTGAGCCAGAAAAAAAAAATGGGTTATAATTATACTTTTTTAACCATGTGTTTATTATAATATAAACTTGTGATACAAATGTAATATATATTAATTTATACATTATTTTTTTATAAATAATGGTAAATATAAATATACCAGGGAAGTCCGGTGATTTAAAATAGCTTTATTAGAAGTGAGGTACAAGCTTAGGTAATTAACAGAAATTAAAAATAATAAAAACTTTTAGTATTTTATTATAACTATTAAATAAAAAGCCTGAATAAATCTTTTTTTTAGTTAAATATTGCATAACAGGACCCGGCTTACTTGTATCCAAGTAATTTTTAAATATAATATTCATGTTAAAAAAAATAATTACATATACTTAAAACTAACGTAAATATACATTTATATATCTAATGAAAATATACCATCTAGGTTTTTACAATTTAACTGTATTTTTGCATTTAATAAATTGTTATCATAATAAGTTTAAAGTTTATTAACATAGTTTAAACGCCTTATACTTAATAAAGTCGAATAACTATATGTAACAAAAAATTATGTGTTTAATAGAGAGTATCGGGTTAGTACACATTATATAAATTATGTTATATAGTGTTATTGTAATTATTACTTAGATACCTATTTTTGTTAATGGAAGAGCAGGTATTTATAAAATACCTATCTTATGTATTGAAGTTCAGGAATATATAAAATACCTATGTTACAGATTGAAGTGCAGGAATTTATTAAATACTTATTTTTTTTTCGTAGAGTGCAGGACTTATAAAATTCCTTTTTTTTTTATAGTTAAGTGCAGTACTTTATCAAATACCACTTTTGCGTTTTGAAGTGCAGGACTTTAGAAAATAATATTAAATATGCCTATTGTACTGGGGCATTTATAATTAGAATTTAAGGGCCAGGGCCGGCCATAATTTTTTTTAGTTATTTATCTGGCTTTGGCCTGGCTTTGGCCTGGCTTTGGCCTGGCTTTGGCCTGGCTTTGGCCTGGCTTTGGCCTGGCTTTGGCCTGGCTTTGGCCTTTGCGGATAGGTTTCTTAAGAAAATTTAAGGTACTTCTATTCAATAAATGCATTTGTTTAGGGTAAAAAAAAAGTATAGTTTACCAATGCATATTATGTACCTAGAACTTGAGGACTTTACTTCCACTATAGTGCTAGTACACATTGCAAAGCTTTTGTTGAATTACATGATAATATTATGTATTATATAGTTGCAATATTACTTAGTGTGGCTTGAATATTACAGTACTTTAGACGTCAAATCACTTTTTTCATAATAGTTTATAAGTTTTTATAAACTAGTTCCTTATTACAACTTTCCCTAACAGAATCTAATAATTAAATAATATATTTAATGTTAAATATATTCAAAATAAAACAGAAAAATTTTAATGATAAATCATTAAATAATAATAATACTAATAGTATTAATATAAAAGAAAATTTTCAAATACTAAATAAAGCTGATAAAAATGAATACAAAAACCTTATATTTTATCCCTCTTCAACAAAGGAATGGTTTAACAGTGTATATAGTTATAACAAATCATATATTAAATCATTAATTGCTATTGATGTTACAGTAAATAGTATATTTGCAAGTTATTTTAATATGTTAGAAAATAAAATCAAAGTATTATTTAAACGTAGACGGCATAACAAGAGTCGTTATTCAGCTAATAAATTATATGTAAGTAGAGCTGAAACCAAACACACTAACACCAAACTTGTTATTTTATTATATGTATATAATAAACAAAAAGCATCAGTTCAACGATATGTAAGAAAGCATATTAATTTTACAATTGTTAAAAAATATTTAGTTGAAGATGAAATAGTTGAAAAACTAACACAGAAGAACAGACTTACACATTTATTAAAAAAACAATTTTTTATTTTTAAAAAGTTTAATATGGCTTTTGTTAAAAAAACTGATAATTTATTTAAAGGTATAGTATCCAATGTTAAGTTTCAGCTTGATTTATATAAAATACCTGTATTTTACATAATATTGTTAAAAAGACTTTCTAGGGTACAATTACTAATTTTTAATGCTGTAGATATGATTAACTTTAATATGTCTAAATTTAATACTTTAATGCTAAATTGAAAAAATTTAGGTTTAAACAGTTTAATAGAAAAAATATATGATAAAAAAGTAGAAATTAAGTTAGTTGATTTAAAATCTATACACTTAAACAGTGATGTTTTTTCATCTGCTGTAGTATTAAAATTAAGAGATAGACAAAATAAAGTAGTAAGAGTATTAAGAAAAGCCGTATTACAAATGGTAAAAATACCTGATTTACATACACTTAGAACATTTGATGATCGGATGGAAAATATGAATGAGCAGAATGTTTTAAATGTCATAAAACAACAAGTAGTAAGTGGTGTAAGATTTGAAGCAGCAGGTAGGTTAACAAGGCGTTTAACTGCGATGAGGGCTATATTTAAATACAGATATGTTGGTAGTTTAAAAAATTTACGTTCTTCTTTGAACAATTTAGCCTCCACAATATTAAGAGGTTTTGTTAAATCTAATGCACAATATATACTTATTATGTCTAAAACACGTAATGGATCCTTTGGATTAAAAACTTGAGTAAGTAGTCATTGATTTATACCAGTAGGTATACAAGAATTAGGTATAGATGTATGTGCTACAGCATTTTTATTATTATTATTAATCAGTATTTATAGTAATCTGAATACACCTAAAACATATGTATTTTCTAACGTACTGCATAGTGGTTTTGGATCAGATTCCAGCAAAAAACTTGATAAAGGTAAAGGTAAAGCTACACAACAAGAAGTGGATGAACTAGAAAAAAAAGAAAAAGAAGAACAGAAAAAATGAAAAGATGCAGAGCAAGAGGAACAAATTTCAACCCAAATACAAAAAGACAGGGAGTATGCTGAATTAATACAAAAAAAAGATCTTGAAGAACAAGAAGAAGAATATTATGATAAAGGAACACAAGATATAATAGCATTTAACATCGAAAAAGATAAAATTAGACGCCATGTAAAAAAAATAATAAATGAAAAACAAAAACAACTCTTGGAAGATATAGAGCAAAATAAAAAAGAACAACTAGAAAATGAAATTAAAATACTTAAAGAAAAAAACGACATTCATTCAGATGAGACTGAATCAGAAGATGAGACAGAATCAGAATATGAGACTGAATCAGAAGAAGAGACAATATCGTCTGAAGAAGATAAACCTGGACCATCTAAACGTCCTAAAACTTCACATGATAGTTATAGTAAGCATATTTACAAAAAAGGTATTTTATTTCCTATTATACCTATTTCATTTTTTAGATACTTTTTACCTGTGTTTACATTTTCACTGGGTTTTAGTATTTTATTTTTTATACCTTATATCTTACCTTATTTATTATATATTTTACCTGAGCTTGAAGTTCATTTTAATCAGGTATATACTTATTTTTTAGTTTTACAAATTTGTAATTTAATACGTAAATACTGTAATTTGGGTAAAAAAATAAGGGATTTAATTAAAAATGGTCATTATAGGGATATTATTATTATTACATGTATTTCTATATTTGTATTACTATTTTTTATTTAATAAAAATATTGACTCTTACTCTTATTATGAATCTGACTCTTAATTTGACTCTTAATCTCACTTTCAATCTAGGGCCTTAGCCACAAAAAAAAAAAGGGATATGTTGCATACGGCTATGCATTTTTATTGCAGATCATTAATATAAGGTTCATCTCCTTCATATTCCTGTCTCATTACATTTCGGCCAGGGCCAAAGATAGTTATAATACATTTGGCTCTAACCGGCCATAATTTTTTTTTAGTTATTTATCTATCGCCTGGCTTTGGCCTTTGCGGATAAATAATAAAAAAAAATCAGGCCGGCCAAAGCCGGCCAAAGCCGGCCAAAGCCGGCCAAAGCCGGCCCTGGTTCTTAATAACAATATTATATTTGTAAAACAATTCCTCGGACAAAATTAAATTTATATTTAACTAAAGCAAAAAATAATAAACAATAGTAAATTAAAATCTTTACAGATTATTAAATAAATTTACAGATTATTGAATAAATTGCTGTTTTTTTAATATAGTCTATTAACCTTAAGATAATTATGGTGTTTATAAAAAGTGTAGGTGATAATTTATCATTATACGCGTTACAGAGGTATTTAATTTTTTTTTTTTATAATGTTATTGTTATCTTTACTTTTTATTCCTATAATAGGTGTGTTTTTAATATTGGTTAATAAAGATAATGGGGTTTCGTTGACAAGTATTAAATTTATAGCTTTAACTGCATCTATATTTAATTTATTTTTATCTTTAATTATTTTTATTTTATTTGATTTTAGTACTAATCAATTTCAATTTGTACAAGAATATCATGAAATTAGTTATTTTGACTTTTTCTTAGGTATAGATGGTTTATCTATATATTTTATATTATTAACAACGATCATTATTCCTATTTCAATTTTATCAAATTGAACATCTATATCAAAAGATGTAGAAACTTATCTTATTATAATACTATTGTTAGAAACTTTGTTATTGGCCGTTTTCTTAGTATTAGATATTTTACTATTCTACATTTTTTTTGAATCCATTCTACCTCCTTTATTTATTCTAATAGGTATATTTGGATCGGATAATAGAGTAAAGGCTAGTTTTTACTTGTTTTTATACACATTGTTGGGTTCTCTGTTTTTATTACTATCTATTTTAGCAATGTCATCTATCATGAGTACTACTGATTTTGATACGATATTTAAAAGAAATTTCATTTATTTTACACAAATTTTCATTCTTTATGGTGTTTTAATAGCTTTTGCAGTTAAAACACCAGTTATTTTTGTTAACGGTTGATTACTTAAAGCACATGTTGAATCTCCTTTAGGAGGAAGTATATTATTGGCCGCCATTGTGTTAAAATTAAGTTTATACGGTGTACTAAGAATAATCTTACCTATATTACCCCAAGCTTCCTTAGACTGTACTCCATTCATTTATTTAGTTTTAGTTATAACTATAGTATACGCGAGTCTAAGTACTTTACGTACTACTGACATAAAGGAGTTGGTTGCTTACTCTTCTGTTTGTCATGCGGCTGTTTACGTTTTAGGTATATTTAGTAATACTATACAGGGTATTGAAGGTGGAATCATTCTAGGTCTAGCACATGGGTTAGTATCACCTGCATTATTTATCTGTACAGGTGGTGTATTATATGATAGATCTCATACTAGATTAATAGCTTTCTATAGAGGAATGGCGACGCTAATGCCGGTGTTCTCCATCCTTTTCTTTATCTTATGTCTAGCCAACGCAGGTACACCCTTAACCCTAAACTTTATTGGTGAATTTATGAGTTTATATGGTGCATTTGAGAGACTATCCCTTCTAGGTGCATTAGCTAGTTCTTCTATCGTATTTTCCGCGGCATATACCATATTCATGTTTAACAGAGTAGCGTTTGGAGGATCTGTTTCAAAATATATCGAGAAATCTATACCTGATTTAAATTTAAGAGAGTTTAATGTCTTAGCTATTTTAGTTATATCTACTGTTCTATTTGGTATATACCCCGCTCCATTATTAGATGGTTTACATTACTCAGTTTCAACATTAATTTATAATTCTGATATATCTTCGGAATTATTATGTGTTTTACCTGTAGTTGGTTTATATAAACCGGACCTTATAGGGGTCGAAGCTAAAGTCTCAAACCCCAATAATGTAACTGAATTTCGTGAAGCTTCACCAACACCACTGTTAAAACAATTAGCTTCTTGTGTTAAAGAGCAAGCAGACGGTTCTGTACTGGTAGAATTACCCTTATCCGAAGGAGTAAGTTATACACAAGTTTTATCTCGGGAATTTATTGAGTGGTTCCGGGGTTTCACCTCACTCCTTCCTTTCTCGTTGGAAAAACGAATAACATATTAGTGTAAAAGGTAAAGCTATATATGGTTATATATGAGCTGTCCCTCAACTATTTAGTGATTATTTCAGAATACTAACGGATAGATGTAGTCCTGGTTTAGAATGAGCTTTACATAACCCACCTAAACCACACGCATTTACTGGCTTGCCCTTACAAAGTAGTGGACCTGTATCAGGATCAGGTAGTCAAGTACCTACAGATTGTCCAGATGTAAGACATTTGTCTGGAGATGAGGCAGAGCGAGTAGTTACAGAATGAGTACGAGCCGTGTTAGCTGAACGTAATATTACTAACATTGTTATTCCCTTTACCTATAGCCGTATGGTTAATGCTTCAGTAACAATGTGTCTTGAAGGACAAGGGTTTGCTTATCACCAAAATTACGTCTTACCTTTAGTAACTACACCCTATTTTGGTGTTTTAAGTAATTTAAAACATATATTATCACCCTTTTTATCTGTTTTCTGATGCATTTTACCTGTACTTTTATTGTGTTTTATTGATTTATTTAATACTGATTTCACTATTAATGTATATATTCTAGATTTTGATGTTACTTTAACTAATTATCATTTAAATTTTGCTCTCTTAATCTGAGGTTCCTTTAATTTAATGCGTAAATCTATTATGCTTATTAATTATAATAGAGGTGCATATAATAAAGGAGATTATAAAAGCTTAATTATTGCATGTATTAGCTTATTAGTAGTTCTATGCCTATTGTTGTTGAATCTGTATCTTTAGTTAAGTTCTTATCTTGACTACAAGAACAATAGTCCAATGACGTCGTCATTGGTATTATCAAAAACCCGTAGGGTTTTTGACTTTTGTAAAATAACAGTTAGATTACTGTTAACTTGTTATTAAAATTAAAAAATAGTATAACAAATCCCTTTATTTTTTTTTATAATTAGGTAAGGGAAAATTGCTTTATAGCTATAGTAAATGACTTTAGACGGCTTTGGCCGGCTTTGGCCGGCTTTGGCCGGCTTTGGCCTGTAGTTATTATATTTGTACAGCAATTACTGGGAGAAGATTATATATTTGATTAAAGCCCACTTATGTAAAAAAAAATAATAAAATTCTTCGCCTTGCCCCCCCTTTCCACTAATTACTACTCATTACAGGTTGGAAGCAGGCTTTCGCCTTAGCGGCTGGGGGGGATGCGGGAAAAGATACCATTATATGTTAAATTTAAATCTAACCAAATTTAAGGGACATCCTTTCATTTAGTATCTGCTTCTCCATGGCCTTTATATACATCCATTAGGTTACTAGCCCTTACAACATATGCAGTTTTATCATTACATGGTTTTTATTATGCAGGAAATAATTTAATTATGCCTTTTCTGTATTAATCAGATTAGAGTTGTAGGGGCTGGTATGCAGTTTATAGCTTATAATCCATTGTACAACTATTATAACTGACAATGCTGTTGTAATAATATTATTTAACCCCCCCAGCCGCTAAGGCGAAGGCTTGCTTCCAACCTGTAATGAGTAGTAATTAGTGGAAAGGGGGGGAATAGTGGAAAAACTATATATAAATAAGTAGTGATGTATGAGAATATATGCTTATATTCCTATACATTAAACATATAAAAGAAAAAAGAAAACAAAATTTATAAATATTTTATAAATAAGTAGTGATGTTAGATTAGTATTAAACTGCTATTTGCTAACTCTCTACCGGATAATAACTTTTTTTATAAGCTAGACTGACTTTGCAGGCTGGTATCAAGACTTAAGGTATTTTTATGTGCTAGCACCTCATACTAATACTCCCTGGAATATTTTTAGTGATGTAATTTAAGTTGAAGTCCCTGGAAAATTATTCTTTTTGTAGATATGAATAATTAGTTTCAATTTTTTTTTGGCTCAGGCCTGGCTCAGGCCTGGCTCAGGTCAAAAAAAAATGGAGATTGGTACTTTATAAGCTGGAGTCTGATTCACAAGATCGGACTAGAATACTAAAAGGAGTTTTATATTTTAGGTTAATAAAGGAATCTATTTTAGGTTAATAAAGGAATCTATTTTAGGTTAATAAAGGAATCTATTTAGGCTAACAAATAATGCCGCCATACTCTGATTATCTATTGACTGGTTGATGTAGGACCAAAATCCCTATTCCCAATACATCAGCTTATACTAGAGAATAATTTATATATCGGTATTGCGGGAAGGTTCAACTCCTTCCATATATTTTAGACTTTAATTTTAATATTAATGAACCTAGGATTTACCTACAAATAAACGACTGTTCCAGTGTCTTCGATATATTTAATAATTTAAAGCTACTAACAACACATTCAAACTTAAATTAAAAAAAAAATACTTTACATGTACCTAAAATATTAAAATATATAATATATGCATTTTACACATATAATTAAAATAACTATTTAAAATATACTATATTTATATGTAATTTTATGATTATCTTATAAATTAAAACATGTTATATTTACCAACAATAATATCTATTCTTGAAGTATTAGCTGTCACTATTCCTGTTTTATTATCTGTAGCCTTTGTAACCATAGCTGAGAGAAAAACAATGGCTAGTATGCAAAGAAGATTGGGTCCTAATTCAGTAGGTTGATGAGGCCTTCTTCAGGCATTTGCAGATGCCCTTAAACTTTTATTAAAAGAGTATGTTTCTCCTACACAAGCCAATATATTTTTATTTTTCCTTGGTCCTATTATAACTTTAATTTTTTCATTGTTAGGTTACGCCGTTATACCTTATGGTCCTGGTTTAATGTTGCTGGATTATAATCTGGGTATATTATATCTTTTAGCTATGTCTTCATTAGCTACATATGGAATCTTGTTGGCTGGATTAATTGCTAGTCCCCCTATTATGTGAATAATTAGTGGAAAATCGGGTAAATTTCGAGAAAGACTTATCCTAAGTCAACTTGAAGCGAAGCATGGATTTATTTTCTTAGTATGCATCAGGGTTATGTTCTTCATACTTGAAGAAGGAAGCCTATGGTGTATAAGAGTGTACCATTTTTGTTTTTTTTCTTTTTTTTTTTTTTTTATAAAAAAAAAAAACAAAAAAAACGGGTCCTCTCATTTAAAACATGAACGTTCAACGACTAGTAGATGAGTTTATGAGAAATACAATAATTCTACCACGAGCGCCCGAAGTCTTGATACATATTTGGGTTTCATTCCAAATTTCTTATTTTCTAATAAAACTTTACAATTATTTATGGCCTGACTTTGTTTTTTACTTTTTATAGATATAGAGGGAATTAGCCTTGATTGTGAATATATTTATAGCAGTAGTGTTTGCATGTCTTCGAAAGTACGAACCATGTTACTCAGAGATATAAGACAATATTATACTACCCTGGTTGCTGGAAATGATAATACCGAAGATTTACAAGCTTTGCATTCTACATATATAAGAGAATTGTACAAAGATAGGGAGGCTCCAGTAATACCTTTTGATCGTGATTTAATTTTAGCTACTTGTTACCATTGCTTAGATAAGAATAAAAGATCTGAGTTCTTAAAAGAGTGAGGATCTAAAGGTTGTATATATATCATAGAATATAAGTATAACCCTTTTATTTATTACATAGGAAGAACTACTCTGTTTAAAAGAAGATTTAGTAATCATCTTTTAGCTAATTCTACTAGCAAATTACATGTATTTTTGAAGCTAGTAGGTTGAGAGCATTTCGACATTTCTATTTTAGAGGTTTGTTCTTCTGAAGAACAAGGAGCAAGAGAGAATTACTATCTTCAAAAATACTTACCTTTATTAAATACCACTTTTTCTTCAAAAATGACCGAATTTGCTATTTATTCCTGTTTAACTAGTAAATTAGCCGCTCTTAAATCTACTCCTGATTCTTACGTTTCTGGTCAATCTATTCCTGTTTATGTGTATGAGGTATATGACACACATATAAATAAAACATGTGTTAAATATAATAGTATTACGGAAGCTAGCAGTGGTGAAAAAATTGCTAGAGGTACTTTAGGAGTTTTTAGAGATACTAATGTACCGTTTAGAAATAAGTTATACTACTCGAAACCCATTATAAATTTTGAGTTGACATTTAATTTATCTAATCGTGCATCAAGTGGTCTAATGCTTAATAGTAATATAGCGAAACAGGTTTGAGCTTACAATGCCAAAACCCTAGAATTAATAAAAGGTAGCCCCTTTCCCTCTAAAAGCCAAGCATCCACTTCTATAGGTGTTAGCCGTAATGTTATAACCTATTTTATAGATACTTGGAAAGCAGAAGGGGTGAAGGGTACTTATGTATTTAGTAGACCACTGGAAGCTAAAGAAGTGGAAAGTCTTATTGAGTCTTCACAAAGACTAGGATTGGGTAATAAAATAAAAGTTTGAGTATATGATACTAAAACACTTGAATTAATTAATAATTCACCCTTTTCTAGCTTGCTATCTGCTGCTAATCACTTCAAGGTTAATTATCGTACTATCTCTAGGCATTTAGATACGAAATTAGCTAGTTCTCAAAATAAAACTCTTGTATATTTTTTTACAAAAGAAATAAATTCAACTGTAAAAAGTGAACTTTTAAAAAACACAAGTAGAGCTCACTACACCCGTACTGAGATATGAGTGTATAAGTTAGATGAGAATGGTGTGTTAAATTTAATTCCCGATCAACCATTTAAAACCAAACGAGAAGCTATTCGTGTTCTCAAAATTCACATTACTGTATTGAATAAATATTTGGATTCTTTTGAAATATACAAAGGATTTCTGATTTTCAGCTCTCCTCAAAATACTGAGGAGAGATCTAAATAGATAGTATATGTATAACAACGTAAAAAACATTTGTCACAGTTCCGTTCTTTTTTGTATATTTAGCATAGGAAGTCTATAACCTATTCTCCTTGCTTAATTATGAAAATGTGGTTATAAACAAGACTATGACATAGTCTGAGCCATCTTGTGAAAGATGGAAGTAAAAGATAAAGAGCTTTTACAATAACAATACTGGGTCAGCTAATTCTAAATATGCTTTTTTAGGTTCATTAAGAAGCACAGCTCAATTAATTAGTTATGAATTAATTTTGAGTTCTGCCATATTATTAGTAGTTTTATTAGCAGGTAGTTTAGATATAACTGTTATAATAGAAGCCCAAAGAGCTATTTGATATATAGTACCTTTATTTCCAATATATATTATATTTTTTATAGGATCAATTGCAGAAACAAACCGAGCACCGTTTGATTTGGCTGAGGCTACTAAGGATTTGGTCTCTCTAAAGATCACTGTATGCTGGAAACCATCGCTACGCGATACAATCAGCAGGAAACTTATGTTTTTCTACTTATGTAGAAGGTAAAAAAGGATCCTCAGAGACTATACGTGATCATTTAATATAGTACTTATATTAAATAAGATATAGTCCAAATTATAATTAAAATAGAAAATAATTATATTTGGAATCGAGTTTAGATATGAATCCTACTGTTATCGACTTAAAGCCGAGTTGCCTAGTGTTATTGGGTTCTATTTACACGACACCTAATAATAAAGTTTGTACGGTAACTAGGCGTAGATATTATTCTACTTCGATTTCAGACTCACAATTACCTACCCCTGTTCCTATCTTAACCATTAATAATTTGAATAATGAAGATTCTATTAAAAATCATAAAGAATTATTAAAATACAAAGGAGGTATTTATTCTTTTATTAACACTGTAAATGGTAATCAATATATTGGAAGCGCTAAGGACTTTTATTTAAGACTTAATGAACATCTGGACAATAAAAAGTCTAATGTTGCTTTACAAAAAGCATTTGTTAAATATGGCTTAGATAAATTTAATATTTATATATATGAATATTTTACATATGAAAGTAAAATAATTAGTAACAAAGCTTTAACTGACTTAGAGACCACCTATATCCAAAAATTTAATTTTGAGACTCTTTATAATTTTAAGGCTATTGCTACAAGCTCTTTGGGTTATAAGCATACTGAAGAATCCAAATTAAAGATGGTAGAATATTATAGAGATAAGAAGAATCATCCTATGTTTGGTAAAAATCATACTAGAGAAACACTTGCTTTTATTAGTAAACCCGGTGAGTTAAATCCAATGTTTGGGAAAAAACACAGTGAAGCCACTAAGGCTATTTTAAGTGAAAGAAAGAATAAATACCCTTTAGGTGTAGGTATCTATGACTTAGATAACAATTTAATTGCAAAGTTTAAGAATAATGTAGAGTTAGCTAATCATTTAAACATATCTAAAGTTACTGTAGGTAAGTATTTAAATTCTAATCTTATATATAAGAATTCTTATTTTTTTAAACCTATAACTGATTAAGATAGGTTTAAATTCACAAAATCATAATCATGGAATCAGAATTAGTTAGTGGATTTATGACAGAACATTCAGCAGTTATATTTGTATTTTTCTTTCTAGCTGAATATGCTAGCATAATACTTATTTGTATTTTAAACAGTATTTTATTTTTAGGTGGTTATTTGTTTGATTTTAATTATTATCTATATCCTTATTTTTATTTATTACAATTCATTGAAGGAAATAGTTATATGTATCTAACAGATAATGAATCTAATTTTAATGTAATTGATTTTGATAATTACAGTACAATAATAGGAACAGTAATAGGTGGTATAGTTATAGGAGTTAAAGCTTGTATGATGATCTTCACCTTTATTTGAGCACGTGCATCATTTCCAAGAATCCGTTACGATCAATTAATGTCTTATTGTTGAACTGTTCTATTACCAATAGTTATTGCATTTATTATACTAGTCCCTTGTATTTTATATAGTTTTGAAATAATGCCTTGTAACATACCTTTACTATAAATTTGCATTTATAAACATTGTATATTATAATTTAAATTAATATATATTAATATAACCTTTACTAACTTAATATTGGCCAAAGCCGGCCAAAGCCGGCCAAAGCCCTTAATTTTAATTTTCCTATTTCATTTTTTTTGACCATTGTATCAGGTAATTTAAAATCAGTAACTATACTGTCAGTATCTGAATAGTAAATTTTACCACCCCCCCCCGGGGGATGAATTTAATATTAATAACTTTAGTACTAAAACATCTTATTCCTTTTTTAGAGGATGATTTACCAACTCCATTCACACTCCTAAAGTGAAGGGGTGAGGAGTTTTCATTTATATTTATATAACCCTCTGCAGTCAGTTCAAGACCATATGGTTTATGTCAATTTAAAGCAAAACAACACAGACCAAAGAGGAGACTAAGCATACTGGAAAGGAAATCTAAAGTAACACCATAAGGTAAAGCAAATCACCCTTTTGGGGAGGAGAAGAAATTCATGTCCATTAGGAACATACCTAATAGGACAACCAATAATAAAAAGACAAGTAGCGCCTTTCCGAGAGAAAGTAATAAATTTGTTTTTTTCATTTTTTTTTTTAATTGCCCTTACTCTCCAGGGCGGGGATGGGAATGGATCTTTCAGTCTCCATAAGAACTATTACGGATTTTCCAGGAAATCCCTTTACGAAACCTCTGGGTTTGAGTTTACCCTAGTTTAGAACTATATTTTGTCGTGTTATTTCTACCCTATAAAGTAAAATACTATTATTTCCAAAATCCTACGGATTTTAGACAATTTTTTTTTGTTTTCTGGCTCAGGCCAAAAAACAAAAAATGGAAACAGCTTTTAAGTGAACCTGGAACTGGAATACCATCCTCTGGATAGAAAATAATTTAATACTACCCATCCCTTGAGGGGAGGGAGAACTAATGGCTCTCCGAGCGGCTTCAGTTTTATTCTTTCTTTCGTCGCAACGGTTAGATGAAAAGAAAATTTATCTAGACAACCTGGCTTTTTTCCCACCCTCTCCACTTATATATAAAGTAATTTGTGGAAAGTGAGAGGGGAGTGGTTGCCCAGACCACAGACAGACTTTGTTTCGTTATATTTCTTTATACATCTAATGATTGTAACTACGGAGCGTTTTATTATCTGAAATCACTTGAATCCCCATTTTGTTTAAAAAAAAAAATGGGATTTGTTAGTAGTTAAAGATCGGAAGGAATAAAGAATAATAATTTAATGCTACCCATCCCTTGAGGGGAAGGAGAACTAATAGCTCTCCGAGCGGCTTTGGCACTGAATAGAGGATCCAAAATACCTTTAATTATTTAAAATTATTAATATTCCGGAACCTAACACCTAAATAAAGTTAATATTATATTAATTTATGCATTACAGTTCCGAAGGGATGTAAAAGACACTTATTTTATTTCTCCTTTGGAGGGAGTATATTTTACAAGAAAAAAAAACAAAAGTTATCTGGGTTCTTCTTAGATTGACATTTATATAATCTTTAATATTAAATAAAATTCCTTTTCAGTACTTTATTATAAAATATTAGATTTAACCTAATTTTGGAAAATGTTTACACCTAAGAGAAACCGGAATATCAAATTTGAAATATCTACACTTTTATTAATTTTCCGGAACCCTAACACCTAAATTAAGTTAATGTTATATCTATTTATACATTCAACTAAAAAAAGAAAAACTTATATTCTATTTTATTTTTGTGTATTCTACAAGGAAAAAAAGAGTTTTCCACTCTAAAACCACACCAAAAACCCAACAAAAGACAAAAAGCTGAAAAATAATTTTCAAACCGCTTATCCTTCTATCTCTTTTTTTCTTGGGCTATGACCCTAGAAAAAAAAGAAACAGAGTCAGAATAGTTCACTCTGTATCTGGGAATAGTCCCCCCCAGCCGCTAAGGCGAAAGCCTGCTTCCAACCTGTAATGAGTAGTAATTAGTGGAAAGGGGGGGCAAGGCTAATTTTAAAGATTAAGAAATAAGTGATTTAAACACTTAACCTGCCGTGTCCAACGGATGCTCTATCAATTGAGCTAATTTTTTTTTTTTGCTCCCCAAATTAAGTATCTAATATTATTTTATGAGAACTAAGATTTAAAGTCAGATTTACAGTAATAAGAGTCCGATTAAGAGTCAGATTCATATTAAAAGTAAAATAATATAAATATTATAAATAACCTATATGAAGCGATTCATCAAAACTCCTGCCTAAAATTTCGGCTAATTCTTTTAAATTAATAAGTAAATCCTCCTTTAAACCTTCAAGTCTAATAAAAGTATTTACTGATACATCTTTAAATATTCTTTTTAACATAGGATTTTCTATGTTTTCTATAATTTCAGCGAACTCCGCCATAAATAGATTTAATTGATCAATAAATTCAACCAAATTATCATATAGCACAGCCAAATCAGCTATAGAAATACTAGAGAAGTCAGAATGTGCCATTACAACACTATTAACTGTATCTATGAAAAAATTAATACTATTTATGTTATTCATGAGAGTAATGAATGTTTTAACCATGTCATACCCATATATAGCTGTCATCGTAGACAGACCAATATATAAAGCAGTTTTTATTACAATGAATCCACCTAATACAGGTATAAATGTTAAACCTCCATTACTATTCAAAAGTTCGCCAGGTTTATGCGAAGTACACTGTATGACAAACCAACTAGTTCCAATATGGTTTCCTATTAATAATAATAATATACCATTATTATTATTCTTTACGATAATAATAATCAACTCATTCTTTAAACTTTATTATTCTTATTTAATTTTCCATCTAATTTTACAATATAGTAGCCTTGGGTCTAGGAATGATTTATTAGATTTAGTCTTAATTAATAATAATAAACTATATTCCTATAAGGGATTTATTTTGCCTTACTCTCAGGTAGCTATAATACCAATTACTCACCTGTACACCACTTCAATATTACCAACCCCTGGTGGGTAGAATATTGACGTATGATTAGCATGTGTCAAACATTTGCATAGCGTTCAATCAGAGCCATCATCAAACTCAAATAAAAAAAGTCTTTCTAACTGTAATATTTATTATAGAGTATTATTATAGAAATATATCTAAATATTTCATGTATAAAAATATATAAATACTTAATAGTTATATTACTAAGTTAAAAGCTATTTATTTTAAAAAATACCGATTCTTATCCAAAATTTTAATTTTGGACTCAGATATTAGAAGTATCTTGTTCTACCATTAAACTAATAAGAATTTTGTTTTTTTTTTATTGGCTTTAATAAACGTATAAAAACATATATATCTATCTTCTCCCACTAATTGCTGTATAATTATACAAAAATATAATTATTATGCAATTTTCCCTAATCCTAATTATTAAAAAAGGGGATTTGTTATACTATTTTTTAATTTTAATAACAAGTTAACAGTAATCTAACTGTTATTTAGCCTTTACAGCAGCACCTTGTAAAAGCAAGCTAGTAAATGCGTATAGTTTATATTTTAGTAAAAACAGTTAAAACTTTTTTAATTACCTCTAAACGTGGTAAAACATTAGGTAAGATAAATAAAAAATAACATTCTTTACAGTTATCGCAAATAACAGCATGACAATTACCAGTAGTAGTAGCACAAGCATAAAATACTTGTCCTGCTTGAGTGGCTACTGGGTGTAGTACACCTTGACCTGTGGGATTGAAATCGCAAAGTGGGATATTTCCATTTGCAACTTCTCGAGCTGTTACTGTAATTGCGTTTCACGCCGGATGTATACAATCAGCCATGTTGGCAATATGTTGTAAATTTGTCGCTACACCGGCAGGATCAAATGAACTCTGTAAAGGCAAGCTAGTAAATATAGGTGTTTTACCTGGATTATGTAAAGTAAATACTAAAGATATACAAAGTATTAACATGGTAATTGAATAATGAATGTATGCATTAAATAATATATAGAATATTAATCCTACTAAAATATATAAGGCATAAGATGTAATTATACCAGTATTTAATTTAGCTATATTATTACTTATATTCAATAGCCCTTTCTCTAATCCATGTGGCCCTATATACTCAATTGACCCCTTATCTATTACTTTAGTAGTTTGACCACCTAGTTTTAATATAATACCTGTAATGAACTTATTATAAAATAGTTCTATTAAGAAACGTTGATTGAAAAAACTAAATATGTTGTAACCAATTCTAGATAATTTAAAATAAATTAATACTGTAGATAAATATTCAGATAACACTATTGAAATTACGCTTAATGAAATAGTAAATATTAAAGGTAATAGCTTAAATATAGTTGGTACACCAAATTCAGTATCTAACATTATTTCATGACAAGGATGTATAAATAAAGCATTATCAGCAAAAAATCCTGAACCCAACCCTATAAACATGTCTTTGGTTATAAAACCAAAGAATATAGAAAAGACAGCTAATATAATTAATGGTATACTTAAGAATAAATCACCTTCATGAGCATTTCTATAATTTACTAGGGGCCCGTTAGGGTTGGTAAGGAAAGTAAGATATAAAACTTTTACACTGTAAAGTGTAGTAAACATGGCTCCAATAGTAGCTATAATATATACAACAGTACTAGAAAAGTAGTATTGACCATATGCAGACTCTAGGATAAAATCTTTTGAATAGAACCCAGTCATAAATGGAAATGCTACTAAACTAAGACTTGCTATTAACATTACTGAATAAGTTAAAGGTAAAAATGGTCTTAATCCTCCATATCTTCTAAAGTCCTGGTTATCAGCTACAGCATGGATTACTGCTCCGGCTCCTAAGAATAATAGTGCTTTATAGACCAAAAATAGGTTTAAACTTAAGCCACCTAAAAGCTAAAGCTAACACAAGCAAAAGGCAAAATAATAAAAATAATAATTAGGGGATTAATCTTAAGGATTGTCAGGTAAACTCTTAAGTTCTTCTGGGGTTAAATTATACGTTGAATGTTTTTCAGCTACAGCGTCGGGGTAGTGTTTAATAAATATATCCTTATCTATATACCGAAACCCGGTCTTTGTAACAGTATTGTCAACTCGGTTTTTTCTAACCGTACCTCGGTTTCCAGCCTGAGAATTATTTAGATAGTATGTAGCCACACCTGTTAGTGTGTTTACAGCAAAAAACCCAGAAGCTGTTTTAGCTAAACCAGGTAAATAATCAGGATGTTTACAAAAATAAAAATTACCTGATTCAGTTGGTATACCTCCCGGTTTAGCGACATTGAAGTATTTACCTACCCGGTTATCGTTAAACTGATGTTGCTTTGTCGCAGTCAGGTTATCATACTCTTTTAAGCTACTAGGGTTTAATGATTTTCACAGTTCACGTTGGCTAGTGAAAGTAGCAAAATCTTCTAAAGTATCCACAGATATGACATGTATTTTACCTGGGATTAAATCGTACAATGTTCTGTTTTTAAGTTCAACTAAAGGATAAAGCTTTTTAACGGATAATTGAGAACTTATGTTTTCAGTCCTAAAAGGTGTACCTTTTTCTTTTAAATATACAGTAGTGATTTTTCCATTATATGTAACACTTACCCCTTGATGTCAATTCATATTATTTCTAACCGTACCTACAGATATGTTTAAAATGTTAGCTAAAGAATTATAAGAACTAGACTCCGCTATTAATATAGTCATATCTTTATCAAACCAGGCTTGATATTTACGTATATTAGCTAAACTTAACCCCATATCACTAGGTTTAAATGAAAAATTGTAGAATATTATGTCTTTAGTTTCACTCTTACCATTTAAGTATGGTCTATAATTTGTGTATACACTTTGCTCTAACAATCTAATAGAATACTGTCCAAAACCTTGTAATATATTAGCACCACCTACACTTAAAGGACTATCATAATTAAGATTATATCATTCTTGTACAATATTGTTAAATGTGATAATGGGTGCTCAACGTATAGGTGCAATACCACCATTGTCCGAAACCCATTGGTGGAAAAATGTTTGAGGACGATGCCCCATTATACTAGACATGTGTTCATTTAGCCGGTTTCGGCAAGACAAAGCAGAACCTATACTACAATAACCCAAATCAACATGTTTAAAACAGTAAATACCAGTACAATCTCCATCTATTACTTTTTGTTTACCTATAGGTAAAGAATAAACACAGTACGGGTTAAGTTCTTTTAAATTTAATTCCATGTTATATCTGTAAATTTGGTTGTAGTTTTCACTTAAAAACTGAAACAAAAGATTATCACCTTTGAATTTAGAAGCACAATCGACAGGTAATAAATTAAGCATATCTATTAAAGCGTGTGATGCTTTTATACCTTTAGCTGTTAAAAACAAAGGTAAACCCAAACTATTCTGCTCTGAGATATGGTATATAACTTTACTTAGTAATAAACCACCTCTAGTTTTATCTTTAAGTACAGTCGAGAATGAAGAATGAAGATTTGTTTCCTCTTCTTGTAGGGGAACTCTTGGAATAAAAGCTGCTTTGCGTGTGTGTAAACACCGTATAAGTGCTCCTTTTTTTGGCTTTAGTGAATCGCCTCAACGTACACCAAAACAAAACAAATTGGATGAACCCGCTCGATTTAAACTATTGCACAGTAAAGTGCTAGGGTTCCCCGACAGATCATCACCGTACACTGAAACAGCCTTTAAACCTTTGCTTAAACCTAAGTATTTATTTAATCCACCTAAGAAATTATTTATTTTTATTATCGTGTTAATCACGAAATTGCGCTTTGTTAACATATAAACCTCGTATTAACATCATATTTCCATGATGAGTAGATCATATTATAGTAGCGTTAAAATTTCACGCTACCCCCTTCGTATGATCGTTGAGGATCCTACTAGTTATTAATAAAACAACGTTGGTTCCCTGCTGATTACCCAATCCTTGTAGACTTAACACACCACATACCACCGCGTCCTCATCTTTTTTTTGCGAAGAAATGGTGGCCTCTGATAAGAGGAATTATACCTTGTGTTACAATAGATTATATATAACTCAGGTTAATTCATGTTTAAGTATCAAAGTATTTATGTTATTCAATTTATTTTTTTTTTTTATATAAAAAAAAAAAAATAAATGGGTCTACGTAGAGGGGCTTTCCGGCAAATAGATGGGTTTAACACGCCCTCTATATGCAAAGGCGTGATTAACTAAATGGAATAAAGCTATGTTATAACTAGATAAACCTACAGCTATAACCATCATTCCAAGTTGGCTCATAGTAGAATAAGCTATAACTTTTTTAATATCTTGTTGGAATAAACCAATTAGAGAGCTAAATACAGTAGTAATAGCACCTAATCATAAACATAGCATTAGTACTGTTGAACTATATTCTATTAAAGGAGATGAACGCATTAACAGGTATACACCCGCCGTAACCATAGTGGCAGCATGTATTAACGCAGAAACAGGAGTAGGACCTTCCATCGCCATAGGAAGCCAAACATGAAGTCCGACTTGAGAACTTTTAGCCATTGCTCCTATTAATAGGCATATACCAATAATAGTTACAACATTTTCATTCATGTAAGGAGCTAGAGAAAATACAGTAGCATAATCTAAATTACCAAATGATCATAGTATGGCGAACATACCTATAGTTAAGAAACAATCACCCACTCTATTTGTTAAAAATGCCGAAAGAGAACTTTGATTTGCTGCTATTCTAGTAAATCAGAAACATACTAAAAGATATGAACAAACCCCTACACCCTCTCAGCCTACAAACATAAGTAAGTAATTATTTGCTGTAACTAAAATTACCATCATAAATGTGAATAAGCTTAAATAACTAAAGAACCTTTGATTGTGAGGGTCGCTTGACATATAACCTATTGAATATACATGTACTAAAGAAGAAACTATTAGTACAGGTATTAACATAGACACCGTCAATGAGTCAAAATGAAATCCTCATCATACATTTAGTGATTCAGAATCTATTCATCTAAACACCTCTATTGAAACAGGTATATTATTTAATCCAACTTCAAAAAAAGCAACTACAGCCAATACGGTTGTTAATACAACTGCTGTACAAGTAATTATTTGGGCTCCAGTAACTCCGATTTTTCTACCAAAAAACCCAGAAGCTATTGATCCTAATAGTGGTAAGATTATTATAGCTAGATACATTATTTAAATTCAATACTAATACTTCCTCTTCGTTTTCCCCTTTTGCCCTAGAAATTTTATATATCACCTTAGGCTGGCTAGGGTATTCCCATAACTTTTAGGTCATGCCTGACTATATCTTAAGCAAATAATTTTTGTCCTATTTTTTGTATGCTCCCCAATAAACTTTTTTGTAGTTGGTCTTAAAAAAAAATAACAAATAAGAAGCAGGTAGTACATAATTACTCACCAACCTACGCTTAGTCGATGAACTTCGCACCGTCCATTTATTTCATTTACGGTGTTTGGCTGCGGATTATCTATTTCATTTCTTCATACAAATCGTTTTTACCATACAACGAGTCATTACCTGTTCCGTTAACTACATTACTGTATTAACTTGGTAGATTTGTCTTTAAGACTTTCCCGCAATTTGAAGGTTTTGCCATATTGGAAATATGACTAGGCAGAGGTTTACTCTACCTCTTTTGATCTAATTTCTCTGTGCCGTCTACAACACTGTGATTATTCATAGCCTTATTTGAGTAAAGTGACGTAATTCTTTCTTTTAACTGTAAAATTTGTTTTAAACCTAGCCCATCTTTATTCAAGTGTTCTTTTTTTTTTATAATATATGACGCACTCTTGAAATCTAAGAAATTTAAGTGCTTTGATCCTAAAATAGGGTGTTTATCAAAAAAAGGAATTATATGTTCAACTATGTGATCAATTTTTGTAATAATAAACTCACATACTGAACGGTTTTTATAATTCATTACATAACCACCACCAAAGAAAATAACAAAGCTCTCTAATAATAAGAGATCTCTTGAATGTTGAGCTATTGAAAAACGTAATGAAGCAGATAAACCACTATTAGTCTTAGATTTTTGAACAGCAATAAAGAAGTTAGATTCTCCAGTAGAAAACCCAGCTACTCATTCCGGATGTAAGTTATTATTTTTAATAGAACTTTCCAAGTTTAGCGTAGCTGGAATAGTCATAGGGAATGCTTCTTTTAAATCATTAGATAAACCTGTGTTAAGAGAGGCTCTAATATTAACTGTTTTTTGTATACCTTCTAAAGTATTATGTTCTTTATTTAACATAAGTAAAACAATTTCTTTAAATAATAGATAGTCTGAATGCTTTTTGGTTATTAAAGGATAGTTATCGAAATGAGGAAGAATTACACCAACTAGATCTTTTAAAGTACTAACTCTAAACTCTACGGCTGAAGTATTATTAAGTTTAGATACATAACCTATACCTCCGAAAAATTCTTGAATTGACTGGATTAAAACTCTATCCTTTTCATGCATTTTTATTTGAACTCTAGCTTGAACGTTCCATCCTGTTTTGTACCTAGAGTTTTTTAAAATTGTAACTACAAAAGAACTCTCAGCATCGAAAAGCCCGGTAATAAATCAAGGATCAATTGAATAATTTCTAGATTGGTTAGTAGTATCGTTATTCTTAGCCATTGTAGAATAACACCTTGCTATTCTTTTAGAGCTAAACTTGTTTACGTTTTTAGAATAAGTTGTATGGCCACGGGATAGACAGGATAAATTTAGAGAAGGGCTTAATCTATAAAAAGCTACTAAAATACCTAAACCTATAGCGGATTCTGCTCCAGCTATAGCAATTATATAAATAGCATATGTTTGACCTAATATATCATCAAAGCTAAGTGAACTAACCAATATTAAAAATGTAATAGCTAATAGCATTATTTCTATTGAAATAAGCATTAATATAATGTTTTTTCTATTTAAAACAAAACCTAAAATCCCAATGGTAAATAAAATTAGTGATAAATTCATTGTATAAAATTATAAATTAATATCTAGCTTAAAAACGAAAAACAAAATACCGATTGTTATATATTTTTTCTAATATACATTTAATGTATAGGCACATAAGCGTGTGTTTCCTATACACTACTACTTATTTATAGGGTTTTCTACTATTCCCCCCAGCCGCTAAGACGAAAGCCTGCTTCCAACCTGTAATGAGTAGTAATTAGTGGAAAGGGGGGATAGGTGGTTTTATCAGGTGCAGGTAGAAAATCTCGTGGCCAGGGCCGGCCAGGGCCGGCCAGGGCCCGAGATTTTTATAACAAGTTAACTGTAATCTAACAGTTATTTTACAAAATTTAAAAATATATTAAATAGTGATAATTACATTATAACTTTTAAATAATCTTGATCTTTTCTGTGATTTAATCTTATGTATTAAAGTTTCATAGTTAGAAACTTGTTGAAAATCTTCTATTTTTATTAACTGATCATTTTGACCAACTGCTACATTATTTTGAATATCTAGGGCATTTACACTATTAGTGTTATTTTGGCCCTCAGGTATTAAGCTAGATATAACTAAAATAGTAATAGTTACTCTAGAGTACAAAATGGATTTATCCCGTCTTAAAGTGATTGAATTAGATAATAATAATAAAAGTAGTGTTAAAATGATCATGTTTAGCCAG
>Ga0247816_10000443_pt1 | contig 23470 bp, 19 predicted proteins | sample UWRJL209509C1_FD_179930 | JGI IMG/M metagenome (GOLD analysis project Ga0247816, IMG submission 179930) | Plant litter microbial communities from Arlington Agricultural Research Station in Wisconsin, United States - UWRJ-L209-509C-1 | ecosystem: Environmental > Terrestrial > Plant litter >...
GCAGCACCTTCGAGTTGCGCGCGGCCGACATCACCGCCAATGTGCAGAACGTGGCCAATGGGCGACCATTGATCAACCTGGTCCGCCCGGCGCGCACACCGGCCTGAGACGGCAGCGGTCGGCGGGCGCCCGGGGGAGCGTCAGCCGACGAGCTGGGCCCCGATCAGCAGCACGGCGCCGAGGGCGGAGACGCTCAGGGCCACCAGTCGCAGCCGGCGGTGGTCGAGCAGCCGGTTGACGTAGCGGGACAGCACGTAGCCCAGCAACACGGCGGGGATCATCCACAGCGCCAGGGTGAAGGTCTGGCGGGTCACGGCGCCGACCGAGACCAGGGCCACCAGGGAGATCGTGGACCCGACCAGGAAGAACGCCGACATGGTGCCGCGCAGCCGGGGGCCGTGCGAGCGCTGCCAGATCAGCGCCATCGGGGCGCCGCCGATGGAGGTGGTGGTGCCCATCACGCCCGACGCGGCACCGGCGGAGATCAGCGACACTCGGCCGGGCACCGGCGCCCAACCGGCGAAGGCCAGGGCCACCCCGGCCAGCACGACCACGGCCACGAGCCAGGCCAGGCCCTGCGCCGGCAGCACCACCACCAGCCAGGCGCCGAGCAGACTGCCGGGGATGCGGCCGACCAGCGCCCAGCCGGCGCCGCGCACGTCCAGGGCCGAGCGCTCCCGCACCGCGACCATGCCGGTGACCACCACCGCGAGCATGATGATCGAACCGGGCAGCAGGGTGGGGTCGATCAGGCCGATCACCGGGGCGGCCAGCATGCCCATGCCGAACCCGATCGAAGCCTGTAGAGCGGATGCGGCGATGATGGTCACCGCGATGATGCTGAGTTCGAGCCAGGTCACGAGGCGTGCGCTAGCGGTTCCGGCTCGGTGTCGGTGTGCTCCAGGGGAAAGTGGCACTCGCTGATGTGCCTCGGATCGGTCAGCGACACCCGAGGTTCCGGTGCCTGGGTGGCACAGATGTCCTGTGCCTTCCAGCACCGGGTGCGGAACCGGCAGCCGGAGGGCGGGTCCAGCGGCGACGGCATCTCGCCCTGCAGAATGATCCGCTCACGCGGCGCCAGACCGGACACGTCGAGCTGCGGCGAGGCCGACATCAGGGCGGCCGTGTACGGGTGCCGGGGTCGGTCGAAGACCTCCTCGGTGCTGCCGGTCTCCACGATCCGGCCGAGGTACATCACCGCCACCCGGTCGGCCACGTGCCGCACCACCGACAGGTCGTGCGAGATGAAGATGTAGGCCACCCCGAGCCGTTGCTGCAGCTCGTTGAGCAGGTTCAACACCTGCGCCTGCACCGAGAGGTCCAGAGCGGAGACCGGTTCGTCGAGCACGATGACGTCGGGGTTCAGTGCCAGCGCCCTGGCGATGCCGATGCGCTGGCGTTGGCCGCCGGAGAATTCCTGCGGGGACTTGCCGGCGTCACCGGGGCGGAGGCCGACCAGGGTGAACAGTTCGCTGAGTCGGGCCTGCCTGGCCGCCTTGGTCGGGTACAGGTCCCGGTGGGTGGCCCACGGTTCCGACACGATCTCCCCGGCGGTCATGCGGGCGTTCAGCGACGCGAACGGGTCTTGGAACACCATCTGCACCCGGCGGCGCCAGGCGAGCAGGTCGCGGCTCTTGAGCCCGAACGGGTCGACCCCGTCGAAGCGCACGCTGCCGCTGTCGGGGGTTTCCAGCATCAGCAAGGTACGGGCCAGGGTGGACTTGCCACAGCCCGATTCGCCGACCAGGCCTAGGGTTTCGCCGCGGCCGACGTGCAGGTCGATCTTGTCCAGGGCGCACAGGGTGTTGTTGCCCTTGGCGCCGGGAACGTGGAAGTTCTTGGTCAGCTGGCGGACTTCCAGCAACGGTTCAGGCAGGAGTGTTTCAGGCATTTTCCAGCTCCTTGGAGAAGTGGCAGGCCACCGTGCGACCGGCTCCCGAGGGTTCGAGGGGCGGGCTCACCGTGCGGCAGATGTCTTGCACCAGCGGGCAGCGGGACTGGTAGACGCAGCCCACCGGGATGTTGTGCAGCTCGGGCGGCGAGCCGGCGATGGACTTGAGGTCCTCGCCGCGGCCGATGTTGGCCGGCACCGAATCCAGCAGGCCACGGGTGTACGGATGGTGCGGCTCGGCGAACACCTCGCGCACCGGCCCGGTCTCGACGACCTTGCCGGCGTACATCACCGCGACGGTGTCCGCTTCCTCGGCCACCAGGGCCAGGTCGTGCGTGATCAGCACCACCGCCATGTGGGTTTCGGTGCGCAGATCCCGCAACAGCGCCATGATCTGCGCCTGCACGGTCACGTCCAACGCGGTGGTTGGCTCGTCGGCGATCAACAGCCGCGGGTTCAACGCCACGGCCATGGCGATCAGCACCCGCTGGCGCATGCCGCCGGAGAACTGGTGCGGGTAGGAATCCACTCTCGATTCCGGCTCGGGGATGCCGACCCGGCGCATCAGCTCGACGGCCTTGACCTTCGCTGCCTTCGCGGACAGGCGGTGGTGGATGCGGAACGCCTCACCGAGCTGGGTGCCAACGGTATAGACCGGGTTGAGCGCGGTGAGGGCATCCTGGAAGACGATGCCCAACTCGGGTCCGGCGAACTTGCGCCGCTCCTTGGGGGTGAGAGCGGCCAGGTCGGTGCCGTTCAGGCGCACCTGGCCGGCGGCGACATCGGCGATCGGGTCGAGCAGCCCGGCGATGGCCTTGGCGGTCATCGACTTGCCGCACCCGGACTCACCCAGCAGGGCGATGGTGCGGCCGGAGAAGGCCTGGAAGCTGACCCGGTCCACGGCGCGCAGGGTGCCCTTGGGGGTGCGCAGCTCGACGACGAGACCGTTGACGTCGAGGACCAGCTGGTCCTCGGCTCGCACGTCGGGGGCGCCGACGGTTTGGGTGATGGTACTCATCACGCCACCTCCTTGACGGGTACGCGGGCGATGAAACGCTTGCGCTTGTGCTTGAGGGTGAGCCGCCAGCGCTGCGCCGGGTCGGTGGCGATGCGCAGCCACGCGGCGAGCACGTTGGCGGCCACGGTGGTGATCACGATGGCCAGGCCGGGGAACAGCGAGAGCCACCAGGCGGTCTGCAGGTACTGCCGACCCTGGGCGACCATCAGGCCCCAGCTCACGTCGGGCGGCTGAATGCCGATGCCCAGGAAGCTCAGCGACGACTCGGCCAGCATCACGTAACAGAACTCGAGGGTGGCCAGGGTGAGCAGGGTGGGCAGCACCACCGGGATGACGTGCCGGCGGATGATCGAGCTCGGCTTGGTGCCGAAGGTGCGCGCGGCATCCACAAAGGTACGGCTCTGCAGTTCGGCCGATTCGGCGCGGGCGGTGCGCAGGTAGATCGGGATGCGGGTCAGCGCCAGGATCAACACGATGTTGGCGGCGCTGGGCGAGAACACGTAGAGCACCACGACGGCCAGCAGCAGCGACGGGAAGCTCATGATGACGTCGGCGATGCGCATCGAGATGGTCTCGCGCCAGCCGCGGTGGTAGCCGGCCCAGACGCCCCAGAGTGAGCCGATCACCAGGGAGATGCCCACGGCCGGCAGCGCCACCGAGAGGGTGGTCTGGGTGGCCACGACCAGCCGGGCCAGCATGCTGCGGCCGAGCGAGTCACTGCCGAGGATGAACTGCCAGCCCTCGGCCAGGCTGAACGGCGGCCGGTTGGTCGCCGTCAGGTTCTGCTTGGTGGCGAGGTCGCCCATCAGCGTCGGGCCCAGCAGGGCGGTCAGTCCGACCAGCACCAGCACGATGGCCGCCGCGGTGGCGAACCGGTCCTTGAGCAGGAGGTGGAACAGGCCGGGCTTGCTGGCGGCGAGGCTGCGCGGCAGCGCGATGACCTCGGTGCCCGGCGGGGTGACGGCACGCCCGCCGGGCGGAAGCTGCGGGTTAGCGAGTGGGCTGGACATTGAGTTTCCGTTCCGTGGCCGCGGCCGGGCTGACCCGGCGCTTCTTGGCCTTCGCGCTCGGCCGCACGCGGGCGTCGAGCAGGGCGTAGCCGAGGTCGATCAGGATGTTCAGGGCGAAGATCGACACGGCCGTGAGCAGCACCGCCGCCTGCAGAACGGCGAAGTCCCGCTGCAGGATCGAGTCGATCATGAGCTTGCCGATGCCGGGCCAGCCGAAGATGGATTCGACCACCACGGCACCGTTGATCAGTCCGACGGCGAGGTCGCCGGCGACGGTCAGCGCAGGGGCTGCAGCGTTGCGCAGCGCGTGCCGGCCGACGACCCGCACCTCGCTGGCGCCCTTGCTGCGGGCCAGTTTGATGTACGGCTCGGAGAGCGAGGAGACCATGGCGCCGCGCACGATCTGCACCAGCACCCCGAACGGCCGCATCAGCAGCACCGCGATCGGCAGGATCCACGAGGTGGGGCTGCTCACCCCGGAGGTCGGCACCCACCCCAGCGTGATCGCGAACACCAGGATGCCCATGATGGCCAGCCAGAAATCCGGGATGCTCGCGGCGGCCATCGACGCGAAGCTCGAGATCCGGTCCACGATGCCGTTGGGCTTCAGCGCCGCCCAGCTACCCACGATGACCGCCAGCAGCACGGCCAGCAGCATGGTCACTCCGGCCAGCTGGAGGGTGGCCGGGAAGGCCCGCAGGACCATTTCGCCTGCGGGCTCCCCGGTTCGCAGGGATACCCCGAAGTCCAGTCGCAGGACGCCGCCGAAGTAGTTCGCCATCTGCACCAGGAGCGGGTCATCGAGCCCGTTGCGGGCGGTGAAGTCCGCCCGCATCTGCTCGGTGGCGTTCAGGGGCAGGTAGAGGCTGGCGGGGTTACCGGTCAGCCTCGCCAGGGCGAAGACACCCACGATGACCACGATCAGCGGAATGGCGCTGGAGATGATCCGACGTCTCAGGAAAGTCCACACGAGGTTCTCTGTTCCTCTCGATTACCGAGCGGTCGCTTAGCCGACGGGTGTGATCTCGGCCAGGCGGAGTTCGTCGCCCGAGGAGGAGTTCGGCGTGTAGTCCACCGTGGCGGCCTTACCGATCACTCCGGTCTGGTGCGCGATGAAGGCGAACTGTACGATCTCCTCGTTCTGGTACTCGAAGATGTCCTGGTAGGCGCTCTCCCGCTCGTCGCCGGTCAGCAGACCCGCGTCGGTGAGCATGGTGTCGAACTCGGGGGTGCCGAACACGCTCTGCGCACCGGTGGTGGTCATGTACTGCTCCACGCTGAAGGCGGCGTCACCGGCCTGGTTGCCGTGCTGGATGAGCAGGGCGATCGCTCCCTCGTTGGTGACGAACGGGCGCAGCTGGTACTGCAGGTGCTGAGAGGTGTCGACCATCTTCAGTTCCACGTTGAGGCCGGCCTGGGTGAGCTGTTCCTGCAGGATCTGGCTCATCTCCGACACCTTCGGGAACTGGGCGTTGCGGGCGACGATAGTGATCTTCTCGTCGACCGGCACGCCGTCCGCCTTGGCCTCGGCGACGAGCGCGCTGGCCTTCGCCACATCGAACTCCCACGGCTCGAGGTCGGGGTTGTGGCCGACGATGCCTTCCGGCACCAGCTGGGCGGCCGGGAGGTGAGCACCCTGGTAGAGGGAGTCGGTGATGCCCTGCTTGTCGATGGCGTAGTTGATCGCCTGGCGTACCCGGATGTCGTTCAGCGGGGCGATCTCAGCGGTGAGGCGGAGGCCCACGGTCTCATTGTTCGGGTAGTCCAGGCCGAGGTCGCCGGCTCCGTCGTCGGCGCCGAGGCCCATGGCCAGGTCGGCTTCACCACTGGTGACCATGGCGGCCCGCACGGTTCCCTCTGCCCGCCACTGGTATTCGGCCGCGGCGAAGGCCGGAGCGTCACCCCAGTAGTCGTCGTTGCGCTCGAGGGTGAGCTTGGTGCCGGCATCCCACTGCTTCACCTTGTACGGGCCGGTACCGATCGGTTCGCGCACCTTGGCTGCGGTGTCGGTGGAGGTCGGGACGATCTCCACGAACGACAGACGCAACGGCAGGATCGGGTCGGGGGTGACGGTGCTGACCGTCAGGGTGGTCTCGTCGACGGCGGTGACCTCCAGGTCATCGTCACCGAAGACGTAGCCCTCGACGTTGCAGCCGAGGTCGGAGTTGACGGCCCGGTCGATGGCGAACGCGGCCGCTTCGGCGTTGAAGGGCGTGCCGTCCTGGAAGGTGACGTCGTCGCGCAGGGTGAAGGTCCACTCGGTGTCCCCGGTGGCCTCCCACTCGGTGGCGAGCAGCGGGTCGAGGTCACCCGTTGTCGGGTTCCGCTCGACCAGCGGTTCGGTGATGTTGGAGCGCACGACCACACCGGTGGAGGTGAGATTGGCCTCGCAGGGTTCGAGGGTCGGCGGCTCCTGGGACAGGACCACCCGCACGAGATCGGCCGAGGCCGACCCACCGCTCGGTTCCGAGTTGGCCACGGAACAGGAGCTGAGTAGAAGTAGGGAGCCGGCCGCGAGGGCCACTCCGATGAGCCCGGAGCGCGCGCTGCGGGCGGTCATGGACACAGAAGTTGAAGAAGAAGACGACATTGGTTCCTCCGGGTTATGTGAGACGGCCGGGAAGCTACCCGGGTCGTCACGTCTACAAGTGAAGATGAAGTCTCTGCTCGTAGACAGGACTCAGCTTGAGCGGCACTGCCGGGTACGTCAAGGACCGACTTGGCCACAGGCCGGGCGGAAGCGGCGTCAGCGTGCGCGGGCCGCTCCGGAGCGCTCGTCCGGGGGTGCTCCCGGGCACGGAATCATGCGGATCTTGACGCCTGGAGGCCTTTTCATGCGGGGCGGGTATCGATCTATTCGAATTACGTCTTGGACGCTTCCCAGCGGGGAAGCCTAACCTTCGAGCGTGACCTCTCCCACCAGCACGGCCCGTCCGACCGACCACCGAGACCTCCTCAGCGGGTCGGTTTTACAGGTCGGACCGCTGCTGCCGGCACTGCAGACCGAGATCGCGGCTGAGTTCGCCGCGCGTCGCCTGCCGGAGGACGACGGCAGGGCGGCGTTCCTCGCGGAGTCCGGTGACGGCATCCGCTTGATCGTCACCTCGGGCAAGGTGGGGGTGGATGCCGCGCTGATGGATGCACTGCCGAACCTGGCCGCGATCGTCAACTTCGGTGTCGGTTACGACACCACCGATGTCGAGGCCGCGCGCTCGCGGGGGATCGGCGTGAGCAACACCCCGGACGTGCTCACCGACTGTGTGGCGGACACCGCCCTGGCGCTGCTGCTCGACGTGTTCCGCCGGATCACCCTGGCCGACAACTTTCTGCGCGCCGGCTCGTGGACCTCGGGCAATTTTCCGCTGGCCACCCGGTTCTCGGGCAAGCGCATCGGTATCGTCGGGCTCGGCCGGATCGGCAGCGCCATCGCCACCCGGTTGGAGGGCTTCGGCTGCACCATCTCGTATCACAACCGCACTCGCCGACCCGAGTCGCCGTACGCCTACGCCGACTCGATCACCGAACTGGCCGCCGGCTGTGACGCTCTCGTCGTCGCGGCCGCCGGCGGGCCGGACTCCGAACGGATCATCACGGCCGAGGTGCTGGCCGCGCTGGGTCCGCAGGGCTACCTGGTGAACATCGCCCGCGGTTCCGTCGTCGATGAGCCGGCGCTGATCGAGGCCCTGCTGAGCGGCGGCATCGCCGGCGCCGGTCTGGATGTCTTCGAGGACGAACCGAACGTGCCGGAGGCGCTGATCGGGCTGGACAACGTGGTTCTGCTGCCCCACCTGGCCAGCGGCACCACCGAGACCCGCCGGGCGATGGCCGATCTGACCCTGGCGAACATCCGCCGGTTCGAGACCGACGGCAGCCTGGTCACGCCGGTCTGAGATCAGCCACGTCGCGGGGCGTCGCGACGCTCTGTCTTCCCGCTCCTCTTTGTTACTGTCGAATGGTCGCCCGTACCGGGCCGACCCACAGTTGTCAGGGAGCACAGTGAACCAGCCACGCATGAACGTCGAATCGTTCAACCTCGACCACCGCACCGTCGTCGCGCCGTACGTGCGCCTGGCCGACACCAAGAAGCTGCCGCAGGGCGACACCATCGTGAAGTACGACGTGCGGTTCACCCAGCCGAACGCGGCGCACCTGGAGATGCCGGCCGTGCACTCGATCGAGCACCTCTTTGCCGAGCACTCCCGCAACCACTCCGACCGGGTCATCGACTTCTCGCCGATGGGCTGCCAGACCGGCTTCTACCTCATCCTGCAGGGCGAGCCCGAATACACCGAGGTGCTCGCGCTGATCGAGGCGACCATGACCGACATCCTCGGTGCCACCGAGGTGCCCGCCGCGAATGAGGTGCAGTGCGGTTGGGGAGCTAACCACTCCCTTACCGCCGCGCAGGAGGCCGTGACCGTATTCCTCGCCGGCCGCGCCGGCTGGCCCGACGTCACCGCATGACCGGCGCAGCCGACGTCGACGCGAGTAGCGCCGACGTGAGCGGAACCGCCGTGGCCGGGATCGACGCGATCATCCTGGTCGCCATGGCAGAGGAGGCGGCGCCGTTCCTGGCCACCGCCACCGCGGTGTCGCCCAGCGTCACCATCGGCAAGGCCCGGCAGCAGCGCATCACCCTGGCCGGCCGGGAAGTGCTTCTTGTGCTCGGCGGCATCGGGCTGGTCAACGCGGCCGGTGCGACGACATCCGCCATTCTCACCGCTCGCGCGATCGACCCGGCGGCCAACCCGCTGGTGATCAGCGCCGGAACGGCCGGCGGCGTGGGCGCGCAGGTGCAGGTGGGCGAGGTCGTCATCGGCACCGAGTACCTCAACAGTGACGCGGATGCCCGGGCTTTCGGCTACGCGCTCGGCCAGGTTCCCGGCATGCCCGCTCGGTATGAGGGCGCGTCGGCGGCGGTGGCCGCCACCGAGTCGGCGAGCTGGATGCCGGACGGCTCGGCTATCTCTGTGCACCGGGGGGTGCTGGTCTCCAACGACTCGTTCGTGAGTGTCGACCGGGCCGAGAGCCTGCGGGTGCTGTTTCCCGGTGTGCTCGCGACTGACATGGAGTCTGAGGGCGCCGCGCAGACCTGCTTCGCCCACGGCGTGCCGTTTGTGGCGATCCGCGGCATCTCCGACCTCTGCGGGCCGACCACCGACGACCATCTCAGGCACGTCGACGATGCGGCCGACCGGTCCGCCGCCGTAGTGCTGACGACCCTCCGAACGCTCTTCGACTAGTCGTCAGTCGCGGCGGCTGCGGCGTCGACGGCGGATCAGGCGCGCTCGTAGGCGCGGGTGAGCCAGGCGAGCACGTCGGGGGTGAGATCGGCCGGCGTCGCCAGCCGCAGCCGGTGGGTGACCATGCTGTTCCAGCTGCCGGATGCCTCCAGCTCGTCTGCTCCGGCCACGCCGGGTAGCTTGAGCCCCAGGTCGAGCCGGCCGGCGGTGACCTGCACGATGGCGAACTTGCCGGTGCCCTTGAGCAGGCTGATGTAGCTGTTGGTGGGCGCCAGGTTCACCTCGCCGAGCTCACGCGCGTGGGCCAGCAGGGCATCGAAGGTCCCGCGCCAGTGCGCCTTGGCGCCGCTCAACTGGGCGTCGATCTTCTCCTCGACGGGCAGTCTCTGGCCGGGGACCTGGCCCAGCACCGAGACCAGGGCCATGGCGTGCCCCTGGCCGAGGCCGTAGTCGGCTTTCAACCAGGCCACGATGGTGGCGGTCTTCACATCCGGACCGAGCAGGCCCTTCGCGGTGGCCGCCGCCAGGAAATCAGCTGGGCCGAGGCCGGTCTTGGCCTTGATGGTGTCGAGGTAGGCCTGTTTAGTCATGGGAATCCTCAGCGTGAGTGGCCGCGGCCACGGGTGACTGTGGCAATAACGTAGCAGAGCCCCGGCCTCCGCCCTCGAGTTGCCCCTATCCCGGTGGTCGACCCCGTCGAGACCCGCCGAGTCGACCTACGGTTCGCCCCCATCCCGGTGGTCGAGCCTGTCGAGACCCCGCAAGCCAACCTGCGGATCGCTCCCATCCCGGTGGTCGAGCCTGTCGAGACCCCGCGAGTAAATCTGCGGTCGCGACTCCTCCACAGGCACCCTCCAACCCCGCTTATCCCCAATGATTCACTGGGATCGGCAGTGTCAGTGGTGCCTGCTTGAATGAACCTATGGCCACCTCAAACGCCACACCGAACTTCGACCCGGACGACTTCACCGACCCGGCTCAAACCGCCATCGCAGCCGCGATCGATCGCCTCGTCGAGAACGAAAAGGCCCTCGCGGCCGTTCAGGCCGAGAAGAATCAGATCCTCGCCGACATCGACCTCCTCGGCCGCAAGACCTACATCCGCGACCGGCTCCGAGGTAACCCGGCCGAGACCGGCTGGAACAGCTCTCCCTGGGACGACGAGGAACTCGGCCGCCGCACCATGGCCGCCGAAGTCGCCTTCGCCCTCCGCCTGAACAGAAACACGGCGGGCATCATGGTCTTCGAAGCCACCCGGCTGGTCGGCCAGCTGCCGGTGTTCCAGCAGGCTTTGGCGGAGGGCACGATCAGTTGGGGTCACGCCCGCAAGATGCTCGAGGTCACCGAGAACCTGCCCGCCGAGGTGCTGCCCGCGTTCGAACGCCAAGTGCTGCCGGCGGCGAAGAAATACACCGTGACCCGGTTCGGTCAGGTCGCCGTGAAGGTGCGGGAGCGCCTGCACCCGGTCCCGCTCGAGGAGCGAACGGCCCTCTCGGCGAAGGACCGGCGGGTGCTGGTAGAGCCGGACCTGAACGGCATGGCTTGGCTGAAGGCGTACATGCCAGTTGACGACGCCCAAGCGGTGTTCGACCGACTGACGCGGATGGCCAAGAACCTCGACGAGAGTGACCTGCCTAAAGACGAACAACGGACGATGGATCAGCGTCGCACGGACACCTTCCGGGACCTGCTGGTCGACGGGGTCGGACCGGACGGGCTCGGGCAAGGTATCCGCGGCACGGTATCCATCACCGTTCCGGTGCTCACGCTGCTGGGCAAGAGTGACGAGCCGGCGATCTTGAATGGGCACGTCCCGATTGACGCGGAGACCGCGCGAGAGATCGCCGGTACGGCGACCAGCTTCACCCGGATCCTCGTGCACCCGGAGACCGGCTGCACTCTCTCGGTTGGCCGGGAATCGTATTCACCGCCGGCGGAGTTGGAGAAGTACACCGAGGTCAGGGACGGAACCTGCCGGGCACCCGGGTGCAATCGGCAAGCGACGAATAGCGACCTCGATCACACTCGGCCCTGGAGCGACGGGGGCACCACCAGCGCCGACAACCTCGTGCACCTCTGCTCGCCCTGCCATCGGTTGAAACATCAGTCGAGTTTCACCACCAGCCAGAAACCCAATGGGGATCTGGTGTGGACCAGCCCGAGCGGCAAGGAGTATCTGACCGAGCCGGCGAGTTACATCGGGGAACCGCCGCCTGTCGAGGACGTTGCGGTGGAACCGCCGCCCGCTTCGCCGCCGCCCCCGTTGCGACCGCCGACGAATGACGACCCGCCGCCCTTCTGAGTAGGCGCACGACCCGACGTCCTGAGGTCGGCTTGCGAGGTCTCGACAGGCTCGACCACCGGGACGGTGCTGCCCTGCAGGCATGTCACGGGGTCTCGACAGGCTCGACCACCGATCGTGGTGCGGCTCGGAGACCTGTCGCGGGGTCTCGACGGGCTCGACCACCGATCGGGGGTTGCGACCTGCCGGGCGGGTGGCGGGCGGACGCAGAAGAGCCGCAGGGTGCTGGCGGTTTCGACGTGGTCGACCTGCTCGGCAGCCTGCGGCTCCTGGCTCCTCGAAGAGCTACTCCGTGATGTGCGCAATCGTCGGGATGGACGAGGTGATGACCGTCCCATCGGCGCGGCGGCCGCCCTCGACCAGAGCCGTGGTGGGCGCTCCCGGGTCGCGAGCACCCTGGTGAGCCAGCGGCACGGTGATCGGCTGACCCTCGCGCACGACGACCTGCAGGCCGCGCACGGTGAGCTTGGCCTCGTCACCCTCCTCAATACTGAGGTGCACCTCGGTCTGCTTCACCGACACCCGCAGGCGGGTGTCTTTCAGCGTGATCCGGAAGATCAACTCTTCCCAGTCTTCCGGCAGACGCGGGTCGAGGGTGATGCGGCCGCTGTGGTCGCGCAGACCACCGAAACCGAACACCAGCGCACTCCAGACACCACCAGCGGATGCGACGTGAACGCCGTCGGCCGCGTTGCGGTGCAGGTCGGCGAGGTCGACGAACAGGCCGGAGGTGAAGTAGTTGAGCGCGAGCTCGTGGTACCCCACCTCGGCGGCGATGATCGACTGCACCACGTCGGACAGCGTGGAGTCACCCGTGGTCAGCGGGTCGTAGTAATCGAAGTCGGCCCGTTTCTCCTCCGGGGTGAACTGGTCGCCCTGCAGCAGCAGCGCCAGCACCACGTCGGCCTGCTTCAACACCTGGAAACGGTAGATCACCAGCGGGTGGTAGTGCAGCAGCAGCGGCCGGTTCTCGGGCGGCGTGGACGCGAGGTCCCAGCGTTCCTTCTCCAGGAACTGCGCGTCCTGCGGGTGAATGCCCAGATCCCGGTCGAACGGGATGTGCATGGCCTCGGCCGCGAACGACCACTCCATCACCTCGGCCTCATCGAGCTTCAACCGGGCGGCCATGGCGTCGTACGACGGCCGATCCACCGACAACAGCCGGCGCACACTCTTCACCGCCGCGCGCAGGTTGGAGCGCGCCATGATGTTCGTGTACAGGTTGTCGTTCACGACGGTGGTGTACTCGTCGGGTCCGGTGACGCCGTGGATGTGGAACACGTCGTTGCCGTTGCCGCGCCAGAAGCCCAGGTCGGCCCACATCCGCGCCGTCTCCACCAGAATGTCGATGGCTTCACGGGCGAGAAAGTCCTCGTCGCCGGTGGCCGAGACGTACTGGGACAGGGCATAGGAGATGTCGGCATCGATGTGATACTGCGCGGTTCCGGCGGCGTAGTACGCGCTGGACTCCAGGCCGTTGATGGTGCGCCACGGGAACAGGGCGCCCAGCTGGTTGAGCTCGGCCGCCCGGTTGCGGGCGTGGTCAAGCAGACCGTGCCGGAAACGCAGGGCGTTTCGGGCCGCGTTCGGCGAGGTGTAGGTGAGGAACGGGAGCACGTAGACCTCGGTGTCCCAGAAGTAGTGCCCGCCGTAACCGGAACCGGACACACCCTTGGCGGAGACACCCTGGCCGTCGGCACGCATCGATGCCTGGGCCAGCTGGAAGAAGTTCCACCGGGTGGCCTGCTGGAGGGCAGGCTGGCCGGGCAGTTCGACATCCGTTCGGGCCCAGAACGCGTCGAGCCAGGAGCGCTGCTGCGCGATGATCTCGGTGACACCGGTTTCACGGGCACGGTCGAGGGTGCGGTCGCAGCGGTCGGCGAGCTCGTGCGTCGGCACGCCGGCGGAGGTATGGTAGCTCAGCGTCTTGGTGACCCGGATCGGGTTGCCCTTCTTGGCCTTGACCTTGTAGACGTGCTTGGCGAGGTCGTCGCCGAGCTGCGAGGACTCGTCGTAATCATTGACGGTGTCGATGCTGTGGTCGGACGCCGTGGCGATGGTCATGCCCGAGTTGGTGCAGCGGAAACCCAGCACGTAACGGCCGTTGCTGGCGCGCTTGAACCGCGGCTGCAGCACCCGGTCGGTGAACGACTCGGCCCGGCGCGGGTCCCAGTCGTTGGTCGAACCGCTCTTGGGCCGGTCGTACTCGCCGATGCCGTCCTGGCGGTTGAGGGTCTGGCTGGAGATGACCACCGACGCGTCGGCGTCGAGCATGGTGACCTCGTACTCGATGACCGCGAGGTGACGCTCGGTGAACGACACCATCCGGCGGGAGCGGATGAGCACCTGCTTGCCCGACGGCGTGCGCCAGACCAGCGAGCGGGAGAGGATGCCGTCGGCGAAGTCGAGCCGGCGCTCATAGCTGAGCAGCTCGGCGAGGGTGAGCACCAGCGGCTCGTCGTCGACGTAGATGCGAATGATCTTCGCATCCGGGGCGTTCACGATGGTCTGGCCGACCCGGGCGAAACCGAAGGCCTCCTCGGCGTGCCGGATGGGCCAGGTCTCGTGGAACCCGTTGATGAAGGTGCCGTGCATGTGACCGTCGCGACCCTCGTCGACGTTGCCGCGCAGGCCCAGGTAGCCGTTGCCGACGGCGAACAGGGTCTCGGTGCGGCCCATGTCGTCGCCGGAGAAGTCGGACTCCACCAGCGCCCACTCGTCGAGCGGGAACCTGGTGCGGTCGAGGGGATCTGCGGCGTTTTCGACAGTGGTGTTGATGCTCATGCGCGCGCTCCGCTCACGGTGGTAGGGGTGGGTACGTCGCTGGGAACCAGCGGTAGCAGGTCGTCGAGATCGGCCACGACAACGTCGGCACCGGCCTCGTAGAGCACCTCCGGGCCGACGCCACGGTCGACCCCGAGCACCAGCCCGAAGTCACCGGCACGGCCAGACTGGATGCCGGATTCGGCGTCTTCGATGACCACGCACTCGGCCGCGGTGAGGCCGAGCAGTTCGGCGCCGAACTGGTAGGTCGCCGGGGCCGGCTTGCCGGGGAGACCCTCGGCAGCGGCGCGGAGGCCGTCGACCACGATCTCGAACCGGTGGCGGAGACCGGCGGCCTCGAGCACCATCTGGCCGTTGCGGGAGCTGGTGACCACGGCCACCTGCAGACCGGCATCGACGGCGGCGTCGAGGAAACGCAGCGAACCGGGGTATGGCGTGACGCCCTCCTCGGCCAGGGTCTCGTTGAACGCCGCGTTCTTGCGGTTGCCGAGGCCACAGACAGTGTCCACGTCCGGGGCATCCGTGGTGTCGCCGTCGGGCAAGGTGATGCCGCGGGAGGCGAGCAGCGAACGAACGCCGTCGTAGCGCGGTTTGCCGTCGACGTACTTGAAGTAATCTGCGTCGGTGTAGGCCGGGGTGACACCGCGTTCGGCCAGGAACGGCGTGAACAGGCGCGACCAGGCACTCATGTGCACCTCGGCGGTGGGGGTGAGCACACCGTCGAGATCGAAGAGAATGCCGCGCATGGCGAGAATGCGGTCGCGGGTTTCGGCGGGCGTGAGGGGGGAGGTGGGGAGGATCAAAATGGTGCCCTGCTTGGTAGTGGCGTGAAAAACATGGCAAAAACCGAGTAATCGAGCTTGTCACTAGCTCCCCGGATCGCGAAATCTGCGGGGAGTCGCCACGGGGTCCGGGTGACGGCGGAGGTCTAGTTAGATCCTAGAACTCAGCCGGCCGTTCCCAGCGTGAATCGTGTTAACGTTCTGTTGCCATTCACCTGCGCCTGGGGCGCCCCGGCCGGTTGGACTCCCGCCAACCGGCGCCGTCGGAGCAGTCTCAGTGCGCCATCAGCGGCGCGGCGTTCTCCCCGTCGGCCGAGACGGCCGGCCGGCGGATGAAGAACGCCACCGGGATGGCGAACAGCGAGATGATCGCGCCGTACATGAACGCCGACTGGATGCCCGCGGCCGTGGCCGCGACCTCGCTCACGCCGGTGTTCATCAGCGACGCTGCCTGCGACGACATCACCATGACGAACAGGGCCGTGCCGGCGGCACCGGCGAGCTGCTGCACGGTGCCCACAACGGCGCTGCCGTGCGAGTACAGCTTGGGGCGCAACGACCCCAGAGCCGAGGTGAACAGGGGGGTGAACAGGAAGGCGAGACCGAAACTCAACGCCACGTGCGCGACGAGCACCCACCAGAACGGGGTGTCGGCGCTGAGCATGGTCATGAACCAGAACGCACCGCTGACGATGATCGACCCGGGCACGAGCAGCACGGTGGGGCCGAACCGGTCGTAGAACCGGCCGACGAACGGTGCCAGCAGACCCATGGTCAGGCCTCCCGGCAGCAGCAGCAGACCGGTCTCGAGGGCCTGCAGGCCGAGCACGTTCTGCATGTAGATCGGCAGCAGGATGAGCGTGCCGAACAGCGCCATCATGCTGATCGCGAGCATCACGATCGAGAAGGTGAAGGTGCGCGAGGTGAAGGTGCGCAGGTCCAGCAGGGCGCGGTCGCTGCGCTGCAGGCTGACCTGGCGCCAGATGAACAGGGCGATCGCGACGAGGCCGATGCCCAGCGGCACCAGTCCGGCCGCGGCGCTGCCCGTGGCGTGTTCGCCGAGGTTGCTCAGCCCGTAGACCAGGCCGCCGAAACCGAACGCCGACAGCACCACCGACACCACGTCGAGCGGAGCCTTGGACGGCACGGTGACGTTCTGGATGCGCGCGGCACCGAGGAACAGCCCGCCGAGGGCGATCGGCAGAACCAGGATGAACATCCATCGCCAGTCGAGCACGCTGAGGATCAGACCGGAAATGGTGGGGCCGATCGCCGGGGCGACCGAGATGACGATGGAGATGTTGCCCATGGTCTTACCGCGGGACGCCGGCGGCACCAGGGTCATCACGGTGGTCATCAGCAGCGGCATCATGATGGCCGTACCCGTGGCCTGCACCACCCGACCGACGATGAGCACCTCGAAGCCGGGTGCGATGGCGGCGATGAACGTACCGATGCTGAACAGTGACATGGCGGCCATGAACACCGGGCGGGTGTGGAAGCGCTGCAGCAGGAAACCGGTGATCGGGATGACCACGGCCATGGTGAGCATGAACGCCGTGGTGAGCCACTGCGCGGCGGTCGCCGTGATCGACAGGTCGGTCATCAGGTGCGGCAGCGCGACACCCATGATGGTCTCGTTCAGGATGACGATGAACGCCGAAACCAGCAGCAGTGAGATCACCAGGGAGTTGCGTTTGGCATCCGGTGCGGCAACGGTACCGCCGGGTGGTGGGGTGGCGGTGGTGACGGCGGGGTCGGTCATCGGGGTCCTAACGAGACTTAGCTGATGTGCGACCTCATTATGGGGCACCGATGTGTCAACCAGAATGCGCGGGCTCGTGTTCCCGATCCGCGCAGATGCGTCCGCCGGCAACCCTAGAATCGGGGCATGGGGGAATGGCTGATCACGAACTGGACCGAAATACTGGGCTTCGCCACCGGCGCCGGGTGCGTGTTGTTGGCTGCCCGCCGCAACATTTTCACCTTTCCGCTCGGCATCGCGAACAACCTGGTCTTCATCGTGCTGTTCTTCGGCGCCGCGCTCTACGCCGATGTCGGCCTGCAGGTGGTCTATCTGGTGCTCGGGGTTCTCGGCTGGCTGGGCTGGTCGCGCAACCGGGCCGCCGACACCACCCTGCAGATCACTCGGATGCCGCGCCGCGCGATCCTGCCGCTGGTCGCCGTCGCCGTGGCCGGCACGGCCCTGATCGCCCTGGCCCTGCACAGCTACACCGATTCCAGCACCGAGATCGCGGATGCCGCCACCGTGTCGGTCAGCCTGGTCGCGCAGTACATGCTCAACAAGCGGTGGCTGGAGAACTGGTTCGTCTGGATCGCCGTGGATATCGCGTTCATCGGCCTGTTCCTCTACAAGGGCCTGACCATCACCGCGCTGCTGTACCTGCTCTTCATCGGGCTGTGCGTGTTCGGTTACCGCGGCTGGGCGGCCGCCCGTGCCGCCCAAACGGCTGACACCGCCCCATGGTCCGGCCAGCTGCAGGGCGCCTCGACCGGTGCCTGAACCCCGGTTCGGGCACGGGCTGGTGATCGGCAAGTTCTACCCGCTGCACGCCGGGCACTCGAACCTGATCCGCACCGCCGTCGCCCGCTGCGACACGGTGACCGTGCAGGTGCTCGGCGCCAGCCAGGAATCCATCCCGTTGGCGGTGCGCGCGGACTGGCTGCGCGAGGAACACCCCACCGCCCACATCGTCAGCGCCATCGACGACGCCCCGGTGGACTTCGATTCCGCCGACGCCTGGGAGGAGCACATGGTGCCCATCCGGGCGCTGCTGCCCGCCCCGGTCGACGCCGTCTTCTCCAGCGACCCCTACGGCGCGGAGCTCGCCGCCCGTCTCGACGCGCAGTGGGTGCAGGTCGACCCAGGCCGGCGCGCCACCCCGATTTCGGGCACCATGATCCGAGCGGATGTCCCCGGCCACTGGTGGGCGCTCGCCCCCGCGGTGCGCGCCTGGCTGACCCCGCGAGTGGTGGTCCTCGGCGCCGAATCGACCGGATCCACCACCCTCGCGGAGGCGCTGGCCGCCCACTACGGCACCGAGTGGGTGCCGGAGTACGGCCGCGAGCACAGCGAAACCCGGGCCGGCGGCCTGGACACCCCGTGGCGCAGCGACGAGTTCGACCTGATCGTGGACCGGCAGATCGGCTGGGAGAACCAGGCCCTGCGCCGGGTGCCCCGTCCGTTGCTGATCTGCGACACCGACGTGCTGGCCACCACCCTCTGGCACGACCGCTACGTCGGCCCGGCCCCCGCCGCGCTCCGGGCGCGCGCGGTCACGCATCCACCGGCGCTCTACCTGCTCACCGGCGACGAGATCCCGTTCGTGCAAGACGGCCTGCGTGACGGCGAGCACATCCGACACGACATGCAGCAGCGGTTCCGCGACACCCTGGCCGCCCAGGCGGTGCCGTGGGTCGAGGTGACCGGGTCGGTGCCAGAGCGGGTCGACCAGTCCGCCGGGCACATCGACCGGATGCTGGCCGGGTCGTTCCAGTTCGCGTTGCCGCTGGAACAGCAGGCCACACACGACGCCCGGGCCAGGCACAACGCCCGGGGTTCGGCGCGGTCGCGCCTGTGAACTGCCGCCACACGAAGAAGTCCTTCCACTGGTACAGCGAGGTCATCTCGACCAACGGTGCCAGCCTCACCCGCTAGCGTCGAAGCATCCGTTTTAACCCACTGACGGTCTCCGGGATGCCTCACGATTCCGGAGACCGTCTCGTTTGGAGCACCACATGACCGCCCAACGCATCGCGTTCCTCGACGTCGACGGCACCATCATCGATTCCGGCGAGGTGATCGCCCCGTCCACCATCGACGCCGTGCAGACCGCCCGACGGAACGGGCACCTGGTGTACCTCAGCACCGGCCGGGCGTCGGTGGAGATCTACCCGGTCATCCGCGAGATCGGCTTCGACGGCGCCATCAGCGCCGGCGGCGGGTTTGCCGAGATCGGCGACGACCTGGTGATCAGCCGCACGATGCCGGAAGAGGCCGTGGCGCGCATGGTCGGCTTCTACGAGGATTCCGGCTACGACTTCTATCTGCAGTCCTACGACGAGCTCTACCCGAGCCCTGGTGTGCGCGGCCGGTTCGCCAGCTACCTCGACGACGACCGCGTGCGCCGCACGGCAACGGGTGCCGAAGCGGATGGCGACCCGGTCACCGACACCGACGAACACCCGGCGCTGAAGGCCTTCGCGGCGGTACGGCCGTTGAGCTACACCGGCATCGCCAAGTCGGTGTTCCTGGCCAGCGACCTCACCGCGTACGACCGGGTGGCGGAGGCGCTGAGCGGCGAGTTCCACGTGATCACCGGCACCATCCCGCACATGGGTCGCGGCAGCGGCGAGGTCACCCTCGACGGGGTCAACAAGGGCAGCACGATTCTGCAGCTGCTCGACAAGCTCGGCCTCGACGCCGCATCCGCTCTCGGTATCGGCGACAGCACCAACGACATCGAGATGTTGCAGGTGTGCGGGGTGGGGATCGCGATGGGCAACGCCACCGCCGCGGTCAAGGCGCACGCCGACGAGGTCACCACCGCGGTGCTCGACGACGGGGTATGGAACGCGTTCCGCCGGCACGGCCTGATCTGATCCGAGCCGGTCGGGCCGCCCGCTAAGCTGCGAACCATGGGGCAGGGTAATCGCTGGACAAAGGTATCCGAATCACCGACGCGCACGGCCACGGCCGGCCTGGCCGAGGAGCTGACCGCGGAGGACCTGTTCACCGACGCCCCAGCGGTGGCCGACACCGCGCTGGACGAGAAGCTGCGCCAGGCCTACTTCTGGCTGGTGAACCGCGCCGTCATCTCACCGTTCTACGACGTCGAGTTCTCCACCGGCTCACCGGTGAGTTTCGAGCTGGGCGACGCCGGTGCCCAGCTGCAGCTGCCCACCGATCAGTCCTACTCGTCGAACGTGCTGCTGCCACTGCTCACCTTCGCGGTGGGCGGCCGCTGCCTGCTGGTCGGCGGCCCCGGTCGCGGCAAGACCACCCTCGCCATCCTGATGGGCGTGCTGGCCGGATCTCCCGCCAGGGAGGTGCGCCGTGACGTGCAGCAGGGTCAGCCGCAGATCACCGTGAGCGACCTGGTCGGCATGCCGTTGCCACGGGACCTGGTGTCTGCCGGCAGCCTCGCCGAGATCAACATCGCCTGGCGCAGCTGGCTGACCCAGCCGGTGAAGATCATCGACGAGTACAACCGCATCCCCACCAAGACCCAGTCGGCGCTGCTGACCATGGTGGCGGAGGGCTACGTGGAGAGCCACGACCAGATGCTGTCCACCTCGCCGGAATCCGGGGTGGAGAGCTGGTTCTTCACCGCGAACGACGACGCCGGCGGCGGCACCTTCCCCGTCATCCAGGCGCTCCGCGACCGGATGGACGTGACCGTCGCCGCGCAGGGTTTCAACAACCGGTTCTTCGACGAGCTCGTCGCCCGGGTCGAGGCCGGCGAACGGCCGGAGGACCACCTGCCGCCAGAGCTGGTGTTCGCCCCAGAGGAACAGCGTCTGCTGGAGGCGGCCATCCGGGCCGTGCCACTGCCCGGCGCCGTGCGCCGGCAGCTGGAGTTCTTCGCCGGCCACTTCGAGTTCGTGCAGCAGGGCGGCCGCCGGTTCGAGTACCGCACCAAGGACACCGTGCGCACCGGCGGCGGTGAGGTGGCCGAGGTGATCGAAGCCAACTCCGGCGCCGACCTGCAGGTGGACCTGGGCGCCCAGACGACCAACAGCCTGTCGGTGCGGTCACTGCAGACGCTCATCCGCTACGCCAAGGCGATGGCGTACTTTCGCGGCCGCGCGGTGGTGGGCCTGGACGACGTCGCCGCGGTGCTGCCGTTCGCCCTGCGCGGCAAACTGCTGCCGAACGAGCTGCACCCCCGGTTCGACGTGGGCGCAGACCGGGAACTGGCCACCGACTCGATCAGCTGGCTGGCCGACCTGTTCGCGGAGTCGCGCCGACAGTTCACCGCGCTCGGCCTGGACGGCCACGACCCGATCAGCGACGAACTCGCCCGGTTGAACCAGGGGCTGGACGGGGTCACCTCCGCCCAGGCGGCGCAGCGACTCACCGCGATCGAATCGCTGATCGCGCAGATCGCGAAGCAGGGCAAGCTCTACGGCCGGCACTTCGACGACCTGCTTGCGCTCAAATACCTGCACCAGCGCTACACCAACTACGTCAGCTGGTTGGGGTTCGGCGGGTGACCCAGCGCCCCCGCCAGCTCGTCAACGACGGGGTGAGCCTGACCGAGCCGACCCTGCCGGAATCGCCGACCGTCGACCTGCCCCGGTCGCTCGATCGGGTCGAGGCGCTGCACGGCGCCGCGGCGGCCGGCCGCTACCGGCACTTTCTGGGTCGGGCTCTCGCCGCGGCCGAGAACCCCGACCGGGACGGCATGCTCACCCTCGCGGCCCTCGCCGCCTGGCGGGCCGGCGCCGTCGGCTTTCGAACGGATGCGCTACGCCGCCTCGACCTGGCGCTGAGCCACGGCACGCCGGGCCTGCCCGCCCTGGCTGCCGCGCTCGGCCTGGCCGAGGACCAGGTGACCGGCTTCGCGGGTCTGCAGCGGGAGTCCCGTTACGGCTGGCCGGGTCAGGCCGCCAGCGGTCTCATCGCCGTGGTCGGCGGCTTCCGCGGTCTGTTCGGGCCGTGGCTGGCACCCCCGCGGGTGGCCCTGGCCGGCGAACGGCCCGGCAGTTTCCTCATCCGCACCGGTCTTGCCGGCGCGCTCGGCGAGGAATGGCTGCTCAGCATCGATGTGTTCGGGCACACCCTGACCCGGCTTCCCGCCGGCGACGTGGCGGCCGGCCAACCGCAGGACGGCCGGTGGACCGGCGCGGAGTCGACCGCTGCCGGGCTGGCCGAGGCTGGCGCGGCCGGCGCGGTGCTTTGGTTGCAGGGTTACACCGCAGAGCTCCACCAGCCAGAGCCGCCCGCATGACCGGGAACCCGACGACCACGCTCACCGCGCCGCAGCGGGCGGCCTGGTCGAGCGCCCAGAAGCTCTGGGGGGTGGAACTGCACGACCCCGAGCTGGCGCCCGAGGCCGAGGAGTCCTCCTTCGCGTGGTTCAGCTTTCCACCGCAGGTCACCTTCGACCTGCCCCTGGCCGAGCGGCTGGGCGTCGGCGCGTTTCTGGAGAGCATCTTCGCGCACGAGATCGGTCACCACGTGCTGTCGCCGTCCACCCGGATCACCAGCCTGAAGATTCGGCACCAGATTGCGCGCGCCCTGGCCGCCACCGACGGCGCGAGCATCCCGCAGGTGCAAGACGAAGTGCCCCGCCTGGCCAATCTCTGGTCTGACCTGCTCATCAACGTGCGGGTCGCCGAGCTGCAGCGCCGCCGTGACCCGGCAGGCAGCCGCCCGGAGATGCTACGGATGTGGGCGGTGCTGTCCTGGAACGGCACCTCGGACAGTCTCTGGTGGGTGGTGCTGCGCAGCTACGAGATTCTCTGGACCCTGCCGGCGGGCACGCTGTGCTCGCCGGAGCCACCGGCGGCACCGGTCGACCCCGCGGCAGAGCAGCGCCGACTGCGCGACCAACGGACGAGGGCACAGCACCGGAAGATCACGCTCGACACCCTCCGGGCCAAGGAGACTCCTCGCAAGGTGGCCGAGCAGGAGGCCGAGTACCGGGCGCAGGACGAGGCCGCCGAGGTGCAACGTGAGTTCAACTCCCTGGCGCACACCAACCCCGTGCTGGATGCCGGCCTGCTGGCCGACACCGTGCGCACCTTCGGCGACGACCCGGTGAGCGGGGCGTTACGGTTCGGGATGCTGGCGGCACCGTATCTGGTGGTGCCCGGCGGGCAGACGACCGGGGCGGGCACCGTCGTGCGGGCCGGGCTCTGTGACGGAGAAGCCGACGCGACCCCGGCGACCGCGGGCGAACTCGTGGCCGTGCTCGGTGACGCGCGCCTGCAGGAGCTGCCGGAGCATCCGGCCACCGTCAAGGCCCGCGTTCTGGCCGCCGACGGCGCCGCGCCGCCGGCGGCTTCCGCAGCGGTCGGGACTGCGGCCGGTGCGGCCACCTCGCAGGGGTACGGGCTGGCCAACACCCTGAGGCTGTACCGATCCAGTGACCCGAACTCCGTGGTCGCCGCCTGGTACCAGACCAGGGCGCGAAGCTTTGTGCGTCCACTGCTGCAACGCTCGAGCACACCCACCCAGGTCGATTCCGAGATCCCCGGGCCGTTGGAGTCTTGGGACCTCGGCGACGACCTCGGTGAGATCGATTGGCCGGCCTCCCTGGCCCGCAGCGTCACCGTCGTGCCCGGCGTCACCACCCGCCGCCGGGAGGACCTGCCGGACCCACCGCCCGTCGCGACGGTGAGTCTCGACCTCGACCTCTACATCGATTCGTCGGGGTCGATGCGGAGCCCCAGCAACGAATCCCCGGCGGTC
>Ga0247816_10000445_pt1 | contig 23419 bp, 18 predicted proteins | sample UWRJL209509C1_FD_179930 | JGI IMG/M metagenome (GOLD analysis project Ga0247816, IMG submission 179930) | Plant litter microbial communities from Arlington Agricultural Research Station in Wisconsin, United States - UWRJ-L209-509C-1 | ecosystem: Environmental > Terrestrial > Plant litter >...
AATGATGATTACCAAGACTTTGCTAAGTACTTATGAGATTGATGGAAAACCAACATTGTTGGTAGATCGCTTTATTCAGCTCAATCAATTGAAGGAAACGATTTGGAAGGATAATCCCAGACTGAAGGCGGTTCATTTTATTCCTGGCAAAGATGGTGAAATGTCGCGTTTACAAGATAGTTTGCTGACCGACTTTGCGACGCAGATTGATAAAAGGTACTTGGTGGTGATTAAGCCAGATAAAAAGTTAAATATTATCAAGGTGCAGGTTACGGCTCCGGATGAGCAGTTTGCTAAGGGTTTCAATGACCTGATTGTAAAAAACGTGAATGATTTTTACGTGCAGACTAAAACAAAAAAATCAAGTGTTAACCTGGCCATCATTCAACACCAGACAGACTCGGTGCGCCGCATGCTAAATGGTGCGATATCCGGTGTGGCCAGAACGGCGGATGTAAACCCCAATGCAAATCCTTCAAGACTAATACTAAAGGTGCCTTCTCAATTGAGACAAGTAGATGTGCAGGCAAATACAGCAATTCTTACTGAGTTGGTGAAAAATCTGGAGATTTCTAAAGTATCGTTGAGGAAAGAGACACCGCTGATTCAAGTGATTGATGCGCCGATTTACCCGCTTCCCGCTAAAACCACCGGTAAACAGTTTTCTATATTCGTCGGCGCCTTTTTAGTCGGCCTATTCGGAGTAATCTATCTCACTATTCGCAGGGCTGTGAGGTCTGTGTTAGCGTAATATGTCTCTGCTTAAAAAAAACATATTATTTAATACCTTACTCTCTTTATCCCAGATAGTTTTTCCCTTAGTTACTTTTCCATACGCATCCCGCACCCTCGGTCCGGAAGCGATAGGCGCGGTAAGTTTTGCAGATAACTTCACTACTTATTTCCTGTTATTTTCTGCATTAGGGATTCCGCTATATGGGATAAGGGAAATTGCTAAGGTTAAAAATGATAGAAAAAGATTAGGTATTGTGTTTTCAGAGCTGATGATCATTCATCTTTGTACCTCATTTATTGCCCTCATTATCTTATTCAGCATTACCTATTTTACAGACCGGCTGCGGGTCAACTTTGGCCTATACCAAATTGGTATGGCAATAGTGATGGGTTCTGTTTTTATGGCCGAGTGGTTTTTTCAGGGCATTGAACAGTTTAAATTCATTGCTGTCCGGAGTGTCTGCATCAGGTTATTTACCATTTTATTATTATTTCTTTTTGTACATGGGGTCGAAGACCGCGACCTGTACTATGGTTTAAATCTAGTTGCCATTATCATTGGCGCTGGTGTAAATATGTATGCCATTAGCAAAATGGTTACCCTCTCCTTTAAGGAGACTACATTCAAAAAACATTTCCGACCATTACTCATCATCTTTTCCAATACAATTATTACGAGCGTTTACCTTGTTTTTGATACAATTATCCTTGGCTTTTTAACGAATGACCTGCATGTAGGGTATTACACTGCAGCGATGCGGATCAGTAAAATATCACTAGCTGTGATCGGTGTGCTGGGGGCGGTTTTATTACCACGTCTGACGATCGCTTTTCAAGAGAAAGATCTGAGCGAGGCGAAGTCCATTATTAGTAAGTCCCTCAATTTTGTGATTTTTATTAGTGTTCCCTTTGCATTAGGTACGCTTTGTTTATCAAAAGAGATTATCTTTTTATTTGCGGGTGCCAAGTACAGCGGTGCCGTAACTTCATTGAATATTTTGTCATTTATAGTGATCATTATTGGCTTTGCCCAGATCATGAGTCACCAAATTCTCTTGCCTTTACACCAGGAAAAAAAGATCCTGTATGCCTCGATCGTAGGTATGGTAATCAGCTTAAGTTTGAACTTTTTACTGATACCCTATTTTAAACAAGAAGGTGCTGCAATCAGCTCCTTGAGTACAGAATTCGCGGTAACTGTGCTTCTTTTCGTTTATGCAAGAAAAGCACTAAAGATAAGTTTCCCTTTGCGCCCATTGTTTCAATGTGTAACCACGGCACTTTTCTTTTTTTTGTTTCGTTATTTGATCCTGACCTTCACATCCAATGTGGTCATTGTTATTTTCGGTACTGTACTGCTTTCCACCCTGTTTTATGCGATCATGCAGTTGTTTGTATGGAGAAATAAACATGTACTGGAGGTGCTTTCGGGATTTCCGAAGCTGGGTTTTTTAAGAAGATATGTGAATGGATAAGACAAACAAAGCTTGTGTGGTAGTGCCGGTTTACAAGGCGATCACTGATCAATATGAATTAATTGCGTTACAGCAATGCTTCAGTGCTTTGGGGAACTACCAGGTATATTTTGCAGTGCCTATCCATTTGGAAGGATATATCTCCTCTACAAGCTGGTGCTTAGGTGGTCAGGCTGCTTATAAAACTTTTGATGACCAGTTTTTTGCTGATATTCCGGGATACAACCGGTTGCTCAAATCTCCTGTTTTTTACAAGGCTTTCCTGGATTATGAATATTTGCTGATTCACCAGTTGGATGCTTTTACTTTTAGAGACGACTTGCTGCATTGGTGTGATCAGAATTATGCGAATATTGGTGCGCCTGTTTTTGAAGGTCATGACTTTTCCACGCGGTCGAGTCCGATTGTGGGCCAGGGTAACGGGGGCTTTTGTTTAAGAAATGTGCAGGCTTGTTATAAAGTGGTTACGTCGCTGAGAAAGCTGAACTATAAAAAAGAATATACGGATAGTAACAGCTCCGTTTTACGCCAGCTGTACCGCTACGTAAAACATGATTTGATACATAATTATACCCTGTACCCATTCCAGCCGATTTTAAATGAAGACTTGTTCTGGTCGGTCTTAGTACCGGCAGCTTTTCCGGAATTTAAAGTGCCCGACCCATTAGTGTCTGTTGGTTTTAGTTTTGAAATGCATCCGGATATTTTGTTTGAGATGAACGGAGAAAAATTACCTTTTGGCTGTCATGCCTGGTTAAAGTATGATTTTGCTTTTTGGAAACCCTATATTGAAGAAATGGGTTATCAGTTGTAATGTGTTTTACTTAAATAATTTAAGAATGATATCCTCAAAAGATACTTCAGAGGCGGGTTTTTTAGAGAAACGGCTGACTTTATTTCGTTCTGATGAGCATCAATATAGCAGTGACTGTGTTGATGAGTTATATAGTGAAATCACTGCAGCTGGAAACTTTCGTACGGAGGTTAAAACTGTCAGATTTTTAGGGTTAAGAAATACGATCTTTGGTGGCTTACGGCGACTAACCAAATGGATGAAAATCAGCCTTCCTATCTTTCATAGTCAGAAGATAAACTTTAGTGCGCAACTCGGCCCCGATTTTAAGATCTGTATTCCTGAGTACCTGTTTACAAAGAACAATTTTATATACATGTTTGATGCCTGGCCAAGGTTCCATCAATGGATGGCGCTGATGTTCGACCTGTTAAATGTGAAAGCAGTATTTTTCTCATCCAGGGAGGTACATCGCTTATATCAATTAAACACCAGATCATCTTGCAAATCCTATTGGATTCCGGAAGGTATTCAAGCGAGCGCCTATCATTTTGCTGCCGAAAAAAAGGTTGATGTATTGGAGTTTGGCAGAAAGTATCAAAGGTACCATGATTTGATAGTGGGTGGATTAGCCAATACTGGTAAAGTACATGTCTACCTGAAAGACAATGAAAATATTCTTTATAAAACTAAAGAGGAATTTGCTGCAGGATTGGCGGATGCAAAAATCTCTATTTGCATACCTTCTAATATTACCCATCCTGAGCGCTCTGAACATATTTCTACCATGACTTTAAGATATCTGCAGTGTATGGCCAGCAAGTGTTTAATTGTAGGCGTCCTGCCTGATGAAATGGTAGAGGTTTTTGGCTATATGCCGATTGTACCGATCGACTTTGATGCTGCTGAAGAGCAGATTCTTGATATTTTAGCTAACTATGATGATTATACTGCTTTGATAGAGAAAAACTATCAGGAAGTCTTAGATAAACATCAATGGAGTAACCGATGGGCAACAATGGAAGGTATCGTTAATAGTTTCACTGGAGTATAGATTATGGATGTATCAGTAATCATTGTTAATTATAATACCACACAGCTCACTTGTCAGGCCATAGCGTCGGTGATCACTTACTCACAAAATGTGAATTACGAAATCATTGTTGTGGATAACGCTTCTGCGGATAGAAGCATTGAGTTCATTCAGGAACAATTTCCTGCTGTTCAATTGATTCTCAACACCGCCAACCGGGGTTTTGGTGCAGCAAACAATCAGGGTATGGCAATTGCAAAGGGCGCGTTTTATTTTCTGCTGAACTCTGATGCTTATCTTTGCGATAATGCATTGCTTTCCTTTCTTCAGTTTATGCAGACTGCAGGGAACGAACAGTATGGGGTGGGGGGGGCAGAATTGTCGACCGGTGAGGCGAGAGAAACGGTATCATTTGGTAATTTTCCTTCGCTACTGGAACTGTTTTCTTCATTTGGATTTTATATCTTTTATAAATCCTATTACAAGAAACACCTCAACTTGGGCGTGGTCAATGATGACAAAAGGGTCAAAGACGTAGATTTTATTTCTGGCGCAGCGATGTTTATCAGGCGCTCGGTCTTAGAAAAAACAGGTCAGTTTGATGAAGATTTTTTCCTTTACTTCGAAGAAACGGAACTATCCTACCGCATTAAAAAAGCAGGTTATAAAAGTATCATTTTGCCCTATATAAAGATTATCCATTTAGAAGGAAGTTCACAGATCAGTACCGATTTTAACTATAAGCGTTACGCTCATTTTGCCATCAGCCGTAACCTTTTTTATAAAAAAGCTTACGGAAAAGTTTATGCCGCTTTTGCAAAGTTCCTTTACTTTGTTCACGTTGCCATATTTTCCCCATTAAGAAGAGAAAAAGGCAGGTTATTGAAAAAACTAAACATTATAGCCAACTCCTGATCAACGTAAACCATCAACAGTCAAACAAGATATGTCAGCTCCCTTAGTCACCATTATCATTCCCACCTATAACTATGCGCATCTCTTAGTAGAGACACTGGAAAGTGTAGCTGCGCAGACTTATACCAATTGGGAATGTTTAATTGTAGATGATGGCTCTACGGATCATACCGGTGTGATTGTTCCTAATTTTATAAAACAGTACAAAGAATATAACTTTAAATACATCAAGACAGACAATGCTGGCACCTCTGCCGCAAAAAATGCTGGTCTGGATAAAGCCAAAGGCGAGTTGATTCAGTTCCTCGATGCAGACGACCTGTTATCGCCTGATAAATTGCGACTTCAAGTTAACTTGATCCAACAACAGGATTGTGCCTTAGTTTTTTCTACATCCCGCTTTTTTACCGTTGTTGCAGGAGAAAAAATTGAACAAAAAAAATATCCAGCAGGCTTTCTCGCAACAGAAACTTTAAAGGGGCATGATTTACTACACCGGCTTATCAAAAACAACATCGTTACCATCAGCAGTCCGCTTGTTAAAAAATCCTTAATCGACAACATTGGTGGTTTTGATACCACCCTGCGGAATAATGAAGATTGGATCCTATGGTTCAAAATTGCCTTAAAGCAAGCTCTTTTTCAATTTGACTATGATCCGCTATCCTACGTAAACATCAGGATCCATGGCGCCAGCGCAATGACCGGTCACCACCAAATGTTTCTTGGAGAAGTTGTGGTGAGGCAACAAATAGATCAGTTGCTTCAGCAGCAGTCCGTTACCCTCGCAACTAAACAACTACAGCAGTTAAATAATGACTTATTAGCCCTTCACCGGGTCAGATCTCTCGAAATCAGTAAAGGCTTCTCTTATATTATCACTAATTTTATCAAAAATCCATTCTCTAATTATCCCCTCTTAAAAAAAGGGTGCTTCAAATTGATGGTCAGGTTTTATAAAACAGTAATTAAAAATGAAACCACCACGAGCATGCAATCTACAAACAGCAAAGCACATGATCGTGGTAGCTTCATAACTATTAAAAAACAATCGTCCACTAATGAAAACTAAGAATATCATACTGCTTAGCCTGGTCGGGTTGTTTATCATAGCCGACATCCTGCTATTTAATCGGTATGCTTCCTGGGATAGCCAACTGGATGAACTGCTTCCTTTTTTAGGCTTTGTACTCATCGCAGAAGGAGCCATTATTTACTCCATGTATATCTATGAGCAGCTGATTAATCCTTTTTCCATCTACGCGGTTTTCATCTATACCGCAGGATTTTCCTTTATCCGGATTTCCACTAAACAGCAACCGTACGATTTAAGCTTTATCCTGTTGCTGCTGATCAGTATTCTCTGTTTTATTGCCGGAGGCCTCGTCGCATCAAAAACTTATAAGTTTAGTATTAAAAATCTGTTTCCCCCCTTATCACCAAAGCTCAGCTATCATTTCCTGTTACTTGTTTTAATCATAGGAATGGGTGTTTTTGTGATGGAGATCAGGCAATTGGGCTATCTTCCTGTCCTCAACCTTGGCAATTCTGCAGTATATAACGACCTGAACGAAAACGAGGTTACCCCACTGCATAACTTTATTGTACTCAATTCAGTACTCCCTGCGATGTTTTACATCAACTACAAAAAGAAGAACATTTCCTTTCTCCTGTTTTTAGGCCTTGCAGCAATTAGTGGATTCATCATTCTCAACTTTTTTAGCCGTCAGATCATCATCCTTTTCTTTTTTTCCATGCTGATTGCAGTGAACTACTACCGAAGTATTCCAGTAATGCGGCTGGTGGTCATTGGCGCAGGTGTTTTAGTCATCTTTATCGTTTTAGGTCAGCTAAGAAACTCATCCGATGACGACACAAATAAAGACACCTCCATTAACGAATTCCTGAAAGAATACAACGGTGTCAATAAACCTACAAATCTGCTAGAAACCTATCTCTCACTTTATGGTGGAGTCAACTTTTCTACCGCAAACAGGATTACCGCGCAAGCCGAGCATGATAATTATCTGGCTTACGGCGCATACACAATGAGACCAATTATTACCGTCATCCCGGTCAATAAAAATGCAGTTTACCCTGCATTATACAGCTCATATACACAATTGGGTACCTATGTGACCGATCCATTTTTGGATTTCAGGTGGTTAGGCGTTATCGTCCTAAACCTGTTATATGGCTATCTTTCTATGAACTCTTTTAAGAATTATTTAGCCAGAAAGGGCGAATACTACATTGTGGAATGGTCATTGTTTATCTTTTGCATATTTATGTGCTCATTTACCAATTTCTTCCACATGTTTTTCATCGTGTTTTTCTTCATTATCAATAGGCTAGCTATCAAATAATATGTCTGATCAAAAAGAGATAACCATATTAATGGCCACCTATAACGGTGAAGCTTATTTGATACAGCAGATGGACAGTATTCTGACGCAAACTTATACAAACTGGAAACTCGTCATACGAGACGACGAGTCTACGGACGGCACATTAGCTATCATCACCTCCTACATTAAAAAAGATGACAGGATCAGTTTGATCCGCTTTGGCGATCTTCATGGCTCTGCCTGCAAAAATTTTAGTCAGCTCGCAGCATGGGCCCTCGCCAATAACAAGGGTCCGGTCATGTTTGCAGATCAGGATGATATTTGGAAAAAAGATAAAGTAGCTGTCTCCATTGCCGCACTAAATCAATTCGAAGAGCAATATGCAGCAGAATTACCTCTACTTTGTTACTCCACCTTTCAATTTATCAATGAAGAAGGAATAGAATTGCCTCAAACACTACAGCTGCCAGACCATTTACAGGTCAGGGTCTTATTAAATGAGAACCATGCCTGGGGTTGCACCATGATCTTAAACCCTGCAGCATTAAAAGCCATTGTCCCTATTCCTGCAACTGCAGTAAACCATGATTATTGGATTGCATTGGTCATTGCCGCATTAGGTAAAACAAAACTGATCGATCAGGACCTGATCCTATATCGTCAGCATACCCACAATGTAAGCGGAAACGTAGATAATATGAGCTTTGCCAAACGGTTTAACCGCTATATCACTAATCAAGATTACATGATTAAACCTATGGCCGCAAACCTGAAAACAGTCATGGATTTTTATTCACGTTATCAGCATCATTTATCCACTGCCGATCAAACACTAATAAATGAGTTTATCATTAACTACCATAAAGATTTCTTGCATCTGATGCGTATCTTGTTTAAAAACAAGATTTTTAAAATTGGGCTCGCAAAAAATGCAGCCTATATCTATACCCTCCTGCTGCTTCAGAAAAAGGTGATCAACCAGGTAAATTCTATACGTTAAAACATGAGAATTCACTACGATAATATTGTATTTAGTCTTCAACGTGCCGGCGGAATCTCCACCTATTGGTCAGAACTGATTCACAGGCTGCTCAGAGATGAAATAGATGTCTCATTTGATGAATGTAATCACCATAACATTGTCCGCAATACAATTGATATCAAAGCTGCCGCAGTAAATACACGCGGGAGCAAATACTTGCTGTTAGAACGCTTTAAAGTACTTCAGGTACCAGAACAAAACCAGCCTTTTGTATTCCATTCCAGCTATAACCGGATTACCAACAATAAACATGCTGCACAAGTAACTACCGTACACGACTTTGTGCACGAGAAGTTTTACAAAGGCATTCGCCGCAGTTTGCATTTAATGCAAAAAGGGAAGGTACTCCGTGCGGCAGATCAGATCATCACGGTATCTGAAAATACAAAAAGAGATTTAATGCAATTTCACCCCAATATTCCCGAAGAACGAATTAAGGTAATCTATAATGGGGTTTCTGAAGATTTTTACCCATTGGCAGAAAACGAAAAAACCAAACTTCCAGATTTCGCAGGCAAGCCATATTTACTCTATATCGGGTCCAGGGAACACTACAAAAACTTTAAATTTACGGTCGACCTCCTCAAGGAATCCGCCGACTTCGATCTATATATTATTGGCAGTGCTTTGCTTAAAACCGAAGTACAGTACTTAATGCAGCAACTGCCTGGTCGCTGGAAACATTTTGACCATATCAGTAACCAACGCCTTAATGAGTTGTATAATAGTGCTTATGCATTAATATATCCCTCTCTATATGAAGGATTCGGCATTCCTTTGCTGGAAGCAATGAAAGCAGGTGTACCTTTTCTTGCCCTAAACAATTCCGCGATTCCCGAAGTGGCAGGCAATGCAGGGATATTATTGGAACGATCAGACATCACCTTGTTTAAAGATGCCCTGCAGACCATCAGCTCAAATAGAGCCCAACTAATAAAAATCGGATACGAGCAGTCCGCCAAATTCTCCTGGGAAAAGTGTTACCAGGAAACTTTATCTGTTTATAAAGAACTATCCAAATAAATGAAATTATCAATTATCACCGTTGTCTATAACAATGAGCGTACCATCACAGACGCGATTCAATCTGTATTGGGGCAGACCTATAAAAATATAGAATACATTGTGATCGATGGTAACTCTACTGACGGTACTTTAGACCGGATCACACCTTACCATGGAGATATACATCACTTTGTTTCCGAAAAGGACAATGGAATTTATGATGCGATGAACAAAGGGCTTTCGATAGCAACAGGGGAGGTGATCGGCATTTTAAATTCTGATGATGTGTATGCAGATGATCAGGTATTGGAAAGTGTGATGCAATTATTTCAGCAAGATCCAACGTTGGATATGGTTTATGGAGACCTGGTTTATGTGCGGGCGGACGACTTATCTGAGGTTGTTAGAACCTGGCAGTCGGCTCCGTATTATGATCAGTATTTCGAAGACGGACATGTACCTCCTCATCCTTCCTTATTTTTAAAAAGGAGCGTATATCAGCAGGCTGGATTATTTAATACGGAGATGAAACTTGCGGCGGACTATGAATTGATGTTAAGGGTTTTTAAAAAGTATCATTTTAAAAGTACTTATTTGTCGCATTTATTGGTTAAAATGCGTTTAGGGGGTAGTACGAATAAAAACTGGAACAATATTATCAAAGGAAATTTAGAAATACTAAAAGCATGGAAGCTGAATGGTCTTTCCGCACCGTTGTTATTAATGCCTTCCCGAATGTTTAAACGACTAGCTCAATTTAAGAAATGAAGATTATCATTACCGGTGCCTCAGGATTTCTTGGGCAGCATTTGATTAAATATTTTGCAAAAGAAGAACTGACTACTGTAGGGAGAACAGAAAGCACGCTGACTGTCCATTTGGATAGGGAAGTCCCTATTTTACCAAAAGTTGATTTGGTTATTCATAATGCCGGAAAGGCGCATATGGTACCTAGAACACCTTCAGAGGTGCAGGAGTTCTTCGCTGTTAATGTTCAGGGCACAAAAAATCTGCTGACGGCCCTAACTTCCCAGGATAAGTTACCGGGAGCTTTGGTGTTTATCAGCACCATCGCTGTTTACGGGCAGGATACGGGAACTATGATCACGGAAGAGGCACCTTTGCAAGCTACCGATCCTTATGGTAAATCTAAAATAGAGGCAGAAAAACTGGTGCAGAAGTGGTGTACTGCACATCAGGTGCCTTATGCGATCCTTCGTTTGCCATTGATTGCGGGGGCAAACCCTCCGGGCAACCTTAAATCAATGATTAAAGGAATAAAAAAGAGATATTATTTTAATATCGCCGGCGGAAAAGCCAGGAAGAGCATGGTGATGGCTTCTTCCATTCCACCAGCAATCCTGCCCGCGGTTACTGCAGGAGGAATATACAATCTTACGGATGGCCATCATCCTTCTTTTTCAGAGCTTTCTAAGCTTATCGCTTTGCAGTTGCGTGAAAAAGCACCAGGAAGTATCCCGGGTTGGCTGGCTAAAACCATGTCATTTGTAGGTACTGTTTTTGGTAAAAGATCTCCGATAAATAAGAAAAGTTATAAAAAGATGATTAATGATCTTACTTTTGACGATGCAAAAGCAAGGCGGTCTTTCGGGTGGTCACCAGTAAAAGTCGTTGATAACTTTAAAATTTAATAGCCGTAAATGACGATTTCACTGGTTTTAATTACCATTACTGTTTTGTTAGTAATTGAGTTGCTGTATTTTCGTCTGGCAGATCATTATCAAATAATCGACCAGCCAAATAACAGAAGCTCACACACTGAAGTGACCATCAGGGGTGGCGGCATTATCTTTCCGATAGCGCTGCTATTGTTCCCAATTTATTTCGGAACTGCTAATATTTGGTTTCTAACCGGCTTGTTTTTAATCAGTTCGATCAGCTTTGCAGACGATATTAAACACGTAAATAATAAGTTGCGGTTGATGATCCATCTGGCAGCAGTCGGACTTTTATTTTATCAGCTCAGCTTATTCGGCCTATCCTGGTATCTGATCCTTTTCGCCTTTTTCTTTACTATAGGAACCATCAACGCGGTTAATTTTATGGATGGGATCAATGGAATTACCGGCGGGTATGGTTTAATCACATTGATCACCTTACTGGGAATCAATCACTATGTAGTTACATTCACAGATTCCAATCTGCTGATAACTGCTGTTATTGCTGTAGGTGTCTTTAACATATTCAATTTCAGAAAAAGAGCCAAGTGTTTTGCAGGCGACGTAGGCAGTGTGAGTCTGGGTTTTATCCTCGTTTACTTCATTTTGTCCCTTATTCTCAAAACTGAGAATTTCAATTATATCTTATTCTTATTAGTTTACGGATTAGATGTGGTCTCCACGATTATCTTCCGTTTAATCCGAAAAGAAAATGTTTTAGAGCCACATCGTAGTCATTTTTATCAATATTTATTTAATGATAGAAGAATACCCCATATCATCGTGTCTTTGCTGTATATTGCTTTACAACTCGTGATTAATATATTATTAATATATAGTAGAATTGATTCGATTTTCATACTAGTAACATTATTGATATTATCAGGCATAGTTTTTGTTAAAATGAGATTTATGCTTGAGGGAACAAAGAAATTGTTGGGGTAACCTGTAATTTTATGATTAAATCTTTATATTTTGTTTACTAAAATAAATATAGTTCCCAGGTGGATAATTTTTCTACTAGATTTAGCTATTTGCTCGATTGCATTAGCTATTGGCTATTTAATTAAGTATAATTTTAGCTTCTTCAATTTTGATCATTTCGAGTTCTTTCGGAATTTACTAATTACCGCAGTGATCAATACTATCGTATTTGTCAACGTAAAATCGTTTTCAGGCATCATCAGGTACACCAGTGCACAAGACACCTTCCGTATACTGTTTGCTATTTCAGTCAGCAGTGGCAGTATGCTGATCTTAAATTCGATCATTTCTGTCATAGAACATGTCACCCTGATCTCGCCGACAGTTATCATACTTAGCGGTTTAGTCAGTTTTCTTCTATTAATCACTTATCGCATACTGATCAAGTACTTCTTTATGTATATCAAAAACCTCAATCTTGATAAGATCAGGGTGATTATTTATGGAGCAGGGGAGGCTGGTGTGGCCACTAAACGTACATTCGACCATGATCCGAGGGTGAACAAAAATATCATTGCTTTTGTGGACGACGACGAACGTAAAGTCGGTAAAACCATAGATGGCATAAAAATATTAAGTGCCAGCACTTTGGAAGCAATGATTGCCAACAAAGAAGTGGACGAGATCATTTTTGCATCCTACACGATTCCTGTCGAAAGGAAAAATCAAATTGTGGACACTTGTTTGGAACATGACGTACTGGTATTAAATATTCCGCCAGTTGATGTTTGGATGGGCGGTAAATTGCAATCCACCCAGATTCAGAATATTAATATTGAAGATCTGCTAAACCGTAAAACTATACAGATAGACGTAGAAGGGATCCAGCAGCAACTCAACCAAAAAAGAATTCTAATCACTGGTGCTGCAGGTTCTATCGGCAGCGAGATCGTAAGACAACTCTTGAAGTTTGAAACCAGTCTGATTATCCTAAACGACCAGTCAGAAACAGCTTTGCATGATCTGTACTTGGAACTGGGAGATACTCACCAGGTAAAAAACTTCCATGCATTTATTGGAGATGTGAGAGATAAAAAAAGGATGGAACATCTTTTTGAGACTTATAAACCGCATTATGTTTACCATGCTGCAGCCTATAAACACGTTCCATTGATGGAAGATAACCCTTCAGAGGCGATAAAGGTCAACGTAATGGGTACTAAAATCATTGCTGATCTATCTATCAAATATGGCGTGCGTAAGTTTGTCATGATTTCTACAGATAAAGCTGTCAACCCTACCAATGTAATGGGCGCTTCTAAACGTGTGGCAGAGATTTATGTACAATCATTAAATAAAACACTTCATGCTGATAATTTCATCTTTAGTAACGGATTAAGTTATATCAACGAGTTAAGCGTTAAACCAATCACCAAGTTTATCACCACACGATTCGGAAATGTATTGGGATCTAATGGTTCAGTAATCCCTCGCTTTAAGCAGCAGATAGAGAAAGGCGGTCCAATTACAGTTACACATCCAGAGATCACCCGTTATTTCATGACCATTCCTGAGGCCTGCCGTTTAGTGCTGGAAGCAGGTTGGATGGGTAAAGGTGGCGAGATCTTCATTTTTGACATGGGTAAATCCGTTAAGATTGTAGAGTTAGCTAAAAAGATGATCCGCTTGGCCGGTCTGGAACCGAACCATGATATCAAAATCCAATATACAGGTCTGCGTCCTGGAGAAAAGTTGTTCGAAGAGTTATTAAACGATAACGAAAACGCGATGCCTACTCACCATCAGAAGATTATGATTGGTAGAGTAAGAGAATATAAATTTAATGAAGTTGCCGATCAGATTTACAGCCTGATTGAGTCAGCAAAAGAAAATGACGACAGACAAGTTGTAATTAAAATGAAAGAATTGGTACAGGAATATAAGAGTAAAAACTCTATTTTTGAGGAATTGGATCATTTGAATGAATCTGTTTAAGTGATACATCAATTTTATGAAAAGAATTTTACTTGCCTTTACTTTTGTATTATGCGTTTTAACGGGCGTGGCACAAGAGCAAACACCTAATCAGGTTATACCATATTCCTACCAGTTTTACCAAAAGTTCAACAAGCAAGTTTACGATCAGAATGCTAAATTCCACAGTTCCATCAGGGGATATTATAGCGATGATACTTCCTTGGTAGGTCGATATAATGAACTGATGAACATGGGCGTAGATTCGCTGAATCACAGAAGCTGGGTTAGAAGAAAACTAACTCAGGAGCATCTTTTTGAGTGGAAAGACGACGATTATAGTGTTTATGCAGATTTCCTTCCTGATTTAATGATCGGAAGAGAATTCAAGGATAAAAAGAACACTTGGTTAAACACCCGAGGGTTCCAATTTGGCGGTAACGTTGGTAAACAATTCTCTTTCTACACCAGTGGTTACGAAAACCAAGCCGTGTTTGCCAACTACTACGACAACTTTGTCAACAAAAACCAAATTGTACCTGGTCAGGCTGGTGGAGATAAAATCAATAAACCAACTAAAGACTACGCGTACGTAACAGCATTAATCTCTTATACCCCAAACAAGCATTTAAACTTTGCCCTGGGCTACGATAAAAACTTTATTGGCGATGGATACCGTTCCATGTTATTAAGCGATAACACTGCTCCTTACTCGTTTTTCAGAATGCGTGCTAGTTTAGGTAGTGTTCAATATCAAACCGTATTTGCCTACATGCTTGATCCAGGTGCAGAGAAACTGACAACTGACAGGAGATTAGGCGACAGAGGTAAATGGACCGCTATGCATTACGTAGACTGGAACGCGACTAAAAAATTCTCCATCGGTTTCTTCCAGGCAGTTACCTGGGCAGATGCGCAAGTAGAAGGTAAACGTGGATTCGACTTTAACTATGTACATCCCTTTATCTTTTTACGTTCCGTGGAAGGTGCGAACAGTACCTCTCCTGATAAAATGCGTTTAGGCTTCAACTTAAAATACGAAGCCTTAAAGAAAACAACTATTTACGGTCAGTTCATGTTTGATGAATTTACAGCAAAAGAGATATTTGCAGGCAACGGATACTGGGCAAATAAATGGGCTTTACAGATCGGATTTAAAGGATCTGACCTGTTTAAAGTCAACAACCTGAATTATTTAGCAGAATTTAATACCGCAAGGCCATATACTTATTCTCATTTTGATCGTTTATCAAACTATTCCTCTATGAATCAAGCCTTAGCGCATCCGCTGGGTGCTAACTTCAGGGAGGTGGTCAGCCAATTAAATTACACCTACAAAAGGTGGGATTTCAGCGGCGAGGCGATGTATGCCCGTTACGGATTAGACCCGGATGGGTTAAACTATGGTGGTGATATCTTTAAAACATACGATACCCGAGTTTCCGAATATGGAAACTCAATCGGACAAGGTATTGGAACTAACTTATACTACGCAGAAGCTAAAGTGGCCTATGTATTAAACCCTAAATATAACCTACGGATTGAGCTCGGCGGAATCTTTAGAAAAGAACATAACGACATCTCTCAAACCAACACCGGCCTGTTTACAATTGGCTTGCGCAGTACATTCAGGAACCTTTACAGTGACTTTTAAACAAGCATCTATGAGATCAAAAATTTTACTCTTATTATTTATACTTTTTGCAAGCAGCGGAGTTCTTTTAGCTCAAACCATTCCAGTGGGATTGCTTGATAATGTAGAAGACGCCTACAGAAGACAACAATTGTTAGGTAAAGACTCTTCCAATAGTTCTTACATGATCAGGCCGATGTTTATGTCGGACAGTAAAAACTTCAATCTGAATGGTGATTCTACTTTTTCAGTAAATCAATTCAGGAAGTTATTATACAAGAACTCAAAGTATAAAACTGAAATCTATGCCCTGCCATTGGTATGGCAGCAGCAAGAAAACACACACCATCCCTATGGTTGGAATGACGGTTCAATGGTTCAGGCTAACGGCTACCAAACCCAGTTTTCTGCAGGTGTATTTGTTAAGGTTGGTCCGCTAAGCATCCAGCTACGACCAGAATATGTGTATGCGGAGAACAAAAACTTTCAGCAATTAGAAGATAAAAACTTTAGTCGCTCCATAGATCTGCCAGAACGTTATGGCAATGGCCAGTACAGTAAAGTAAGCTGGGGCCAGAGTAGTATCCGTTTAAACGCAGGTCCGATGTCTTTAGGTTTATCAAATGAAAACTTATGGTGGGGCCCTGGAACGAGGAATTCCTTACTGATGAGTAATAATGCGCCGGGGTTTAAGCACTTTACCTTAAACACCACCAGACCAATAAAAACATATATTGGAGCATTTGAGATGCAGATCATTGCAGGTAGGCTAGAGCAATCAGGTATTGACCCAATCGGTGTGGCTGCAAAGCCAAAAGATTGGAGATATATGTCGGGCATAGCGGTAACTTACCAACCTAAATGGATCCCTAATTTCTATTTAGGCGCGCAGCGGGTTTATCTTGTTAACCGTCGTGATATGGGTAGAAGCTTTGGTGATTACTTCCCAATATTCGATTCTACTACCAAGGCGGCTTATGTTAATCCAGATGGGACAAATAGTGAAGAAACAGCTGCGAGAGATCAATACATAGCTTTTAATGCAAGGTATGTGCTTCCGGAAAGTAAAGCAGAAGTCTATTTCGAATATGGCCGTAATGATCACTCTTATGATGGTAGAGATGCGATCGTAGAACCGGAACATAGCCGCGCCTATATTGTTGGAGTAAGAAAACTAATCCCTCTGAACAGGACCGACGAATATATCCAGGTAGGTGTAGAATTTACGCAAATGGAAGAACCGCCTACACGGAGCACAAGAGATACTCCGCCATGGTATATTCATTACCAGGTAAAGGACGGTTATACCAATAGAGGACAAATTTTAGGTGCTGGAATTGGAACAGGAAGTAACTTGCAATCTTTTGATGTAAACTGGATCAAAGGACTGAAAAAAATAGGATTAACATTTGAGCGTTTAGTAAACAACAATGACCTCTTATATCAATTTACAAATAGTGCTAAAGATCCGACGCTATTTACAAACAGACACTGGGTAGATCTTTCCGTTGCAGGTAACTTTGCCTGGACGTACAAGAAATTTATTTTGAATTCCCAATTTACTTATATCAGATCTTTAAACTATCAGTACCGTTGGAAACCCTCTCTTGGAGATACGAGCTTTTGGGACTGGGATAGGCAAGATGTTAATAACCTGCACTTAAAGGTCGGCATCCTATACCGATTGTAATTCCAATTCATTAACAACGTACAATTAAAGCAACGAAAGAAATGAGATCAAGATTTTTACTCATCCCTATATTACTACTCCTCTCTACCCTGTCAATTACGGCACAGACATTACCTGTTGGGATATTGGAGAATGTGGAAGATACCTATAGAAGACAGCAATTACTCGGCAAAGACACTACACATATGTCTTACATGGTGAGGCCGATGTTCATGTCTGAGGATAAAAACTTCAATTTAAACAACGATGGAAACTTTTCAGTAAACCAATTCAGGACGCTTTTGTATAAAAATGCAAAATATAAAACTGAGGTCTACTTACTTCCAGTGGTTTTACAGCAGCAGTTCAACTCAGATCATCCATATGGAATGAATGATGGCTCGATGGTCCAAAACAGAGGATATGAAATGCAGGTATCTGCCGGTGTGTATGCTAAAATAGGCCCATTGAGTATCCAATTACGCCCAGAGCATGTATATGGAGAAAATAAGCCATTTCAAAAGATGAGTGATGCCCCAAATGGCGTTTATTGGAATACATCAATTGCAAACTATTACAATACTATCGATCTTCCAGATCGTTTTAATGATGGTAGCTACAGTAAAGTTAGCTTGGGTCAGAGTAGTATCCGTTTAAACGCAGGTCCGATGTCTATCGGTTACTCTAACGAGAACTTATGGTGGGGCCCTGGTGTGAGAAATTCGCTATTAATGAGTAATAACGCTTCAGGATTTAAGCATTATACCATCAATACAACAAAGCCAATCAAGACATTTATCGGATCATTCGAAGGACAGATTATCGCAGGTAAACTAGAGCAGTCCGGTGTAGACAGTTTGGTAGGATTTGAATACAGATCTAAACCAAGGGACTGGAGATATATTTCTGGAGTGGTGATTACGTATCAGCCAAAATGGGTGCCTAACTTTTTCATCGGTGTAGATCGTACGGCAATCACTAACCACAGTACAATGGGTAGCAGTTTAAAAGATTATTTCCCGGTATTTAGGAAAGTACAAAAATTTGATACCATGAAAGACGGTTCTAAGGTTCCGGATGAAGGTAAAACAGATCAGTACATGTCTTACTTTACGCGTTATGTATGGCCAGAAAGTAAGGCAGAATTCTATTTTGAATACGGACGCAATCAAGCAGCTTTTGATACAAGAGATGCTTACGTTGAGCCAGAATTCGGGCGTGCCTATATTGTAGGTTTCAGAAAATTACTACAATTAAAACGACCTGATGAGTTTATTCAGATCGGAATTGAGTTTACTCAGTTAGAAAAAGGTAATACAAGACAAACCCGGGCTAGTGAGAGCTGGTATAACGACAATATGGTTAAAGACGGATATACTAACAGAGGACAGGTACTGGGTGCTGGTATTGGTCCTGGCAGTAATCTTCAATCTTTAGATGTGAACTGGGTAAAAGGATTAAGGAAAATTGGCCTGACATTTGAACGACTGGTAAATAATAATGACTTGTTCTACAAATTTGCTTACGCTTCTGCCGATAAGGCCCAATACATCAACAGACATTGGATTGATCTTTCTGTAGCTGGAAATTTCGCATGGACCTATAAAAAGTTCATTGTGAATTCTCAATTTACTTATATCAAATCTTACAACTATCAATATCAATGGCAGCCTGGTTTGTCTTACTGGGATTGGGATAAACAGGACGTTAATAATATTCACCTGAAAGTAGGTGTAATGTACCGTTTATAGTACCATTAAATAAAAAAACAATGTTTAGCTTCTTTAAAAAACGTAATTTAATAACTGATATTTCCTGGCTTGGCGTGGATATACACTCGCATATCTTGCCAGGAATTGACGACGGAGCGAAGGAAGTCGGCCAATCTTTATCTTACATCACTCAAATGCAGCAGTTGGGCTTTGAGAAATTATTCTTCACCCCGCACATCTATACCGAACTATATCCAAATACACCTGAGACCATACTGCCAGCATTGAAAAGTGTTCAGGATGGACTTGTGGCAGCTAGTAATCCAATTGATGTAGGTGCAGCAGCAGAGCATATGGTTGATTACAGCTTTGAAGTAAAAGAAGGCCTGATGTGTTTGCCAAATAAACATATTCTGATAGAAATGTCTTATCTGTCGGAAACGCCTAATATCGAAAAAGTAATTTTTGATCTTCAGATTGCTGGATACAATATCGTGTTGGCACACCCGGAGCGTTATAACTTTTACCATAAGACAACCGATCGTTATCACCGTCTTAGGGAAATGGGATGTCTTTTTCAGTTAAATTTACTTTCCATAGTTGGATATTATGGAAAAGAGGTTAAACTTGCGGCAGAATATTTATTGAAAAACAATCTGTATGACCTTGCCGCATCAGATTTACACCATGATAAACACATGTCTCTACTGACGCGGGTAGTGCAAAATGGCGACTTATACAGTCTAATAGGGCATTATGAGTTTAAAAACAAACTTTTGTTCTTATAAATAAACTATCTCAATATTAATCCTGCAATAAATTGTTTAAATTTGCAAACTTCTTTAAAATGACTAATTCATTTTAATACAGTGGTCTACCTATGAAAAGAACTTTTAACCAAATACGAGCAGTTAGAATTGCTGCTTTGCTCCTTGTTTTGGCAATCGCCAGCTCTTGTGTAAGCAATAAAAAGATTGCCTATTTTCAGGATATATCAACTGTAAAAAATGCTGACTTAGAAAATGCCGCAAAGTTTACTGAACCTGTCATTCAACAAGATGATATATTAAGTATTAACGTATTTACTTTAAATCCCCAGAGTGGTGCAATTATCAACCAAGCCTCAGCTACACCTATCTTAGGAGGTAGTGCAAATACTTCTGCATCTGCACAACAGATCTCTGGATTTTTGGTTGACAAAAACGGGGAGATTGAGTTATCGTTAGTGGGAAAAATAAAAGTTGCTGGTTTAACTACCTACCAGGCAAGGGAGCTTGTAAGAGAAAAAGTTGGTGCGATCTATGAAAAACCTAATGTACAACTGAGATTTGCGAATTTTAAGGTAAGTGTTTTGGGCGAAGTTGCATCACCTTCCACTTATAATATGCCCAATGAAAAGGTTACCATCATGGACGTATTGAGTTTGGCTGGTGATTTAACAATTTATGGTAAACGCGACAACATTTTGATTGTGCGTGATAACAATGGTAAAAAGGAATATGCCAGGTTAGATTTAAACTCGTCTGAGATTTTCAATAGTCCTTTTTATTATTTAAAACAGAATGATGTAGTATATGTAGAGCCAAATAAACGAAAAGTTTCGGCTTCAAATTCGGCTCAAATCCAGACCATTGGTGTGTTAGCATCGGTATTATCTGTGATAGTTTTAGCGATTACCAATTTATAATTATTCTTCTACCTATACAATATGAACAATTTGCAAGGACCTAATAGCCCACAAAAGCAGGACGATGATGATACTATCAATCTTAAAGAGATATTTTCAAAGTTCGCAGACAAGTGGCATTGGTTTATTATTAGTTTACTAATATGTGTTTCTTTAGCTTATGTGTATGCACATCTTGTGCCTCCTCTTTACCAAATCACTGCGCAGTTACTTGTTAATGATGAAGAAAAAGGTGGCGGTTTAGGAAAAGGTAGTGCGTTAATGGACTTAGGCGGATTATTAGGCTCGTCAAATTCGATAGACAATGAGATAGGTATTTTAAAGACCCACTTTTTGATGGATCAAGTTGTCCGTGAACTAGATTTAAATGTTATCTATTCTCGAAGAGCTAATTTCATGACACGCGAATTGGATAAAGCACCATTCAAGCTAGAAATAGTTAAAAGTGCAGATACGATCAAAGCCACTGAAATTAAGATTGAAAAATTAGCTAATGGCAAGTTTAGTGTAGAGTGTAAAGACTTCGAAACTGAAGTAAACTGGAATCAGACGTTCACGATTGATGGTGTTGGGGTATTAATGTTGACTCCCGTTGTAGGTGTTGATCTTCAAAAGGGAGAGTATTATGTTAGCTTGACTTCCAGAGGGAAGCGTGTTTCGGAATTGCTGAAACAAATCGATGTATTGGTTTCGTCAAAGCAAGCTACAATTATCGATTTAAGCATGAACTATCCTTTAGAGGCTAAAGGAGAACGAATTTTAAATACTTTAATCGACAAGTATACGAAGGCAAACCTGAATGATAAAAATGCAATTGCTGATAGTACTTATAAATTTATCACTGAAAGAATTGCGGTGATTTCTGGAGAACTAGGAGATGTAGAGAATAAAGTAGAAAGCTTTAAACAAAGCAATAAACTATCCGACATGACTGCCCAGGGAAAGCTATTGGTAGAAACCTCTGGTGAATTTAGCAATGAACTAGCAAAGGCAGAAACTCAGGTTTCGATCCTGACAGATTTGGAAGCTTATCTTAAAGATGAGTCGAAAAATAAACGTGTATTTCCTACATCGCTTTTACCGCAAGACATGGTCTTCTCTGATATGATGGCGCAGTATAATCTTTTGCTAATTGAAAGAGATAAGCAGTTGTTAAGTGTCAAAGAGGGTAGTCCCTTTATTGAAAACCTTGATACGCAAATATCTGGTTTACGAAAAGGTATCCTGGCTAATATTCAGAGCACAAAGAACAGCTATACACTCACACGAGACAAACTAAGAAAACAGCTTAGTCAGGCAGAAAATAAAATTTCTGGTGTACCGCAAATAGAAAAGAACTACCTGAAGTTAGCACGTAATCAACAAATCAAACAAGAACTGTACATATTCCTGATGCAGAAAGCAGAAGAAACTGCAATTTCTAAAACAGGCAATATTTCTGTAGCTAAAGTGATTGATCCTCCGAGAGCAGAAGAAACACCAGTTAGTCCGAAGAAAAATATTATTTACCTGATCGGATTGGTACTAGGAATGATTCTTCCTGTGATCATTATCCTGGCACGTGGTTTCTTCAATACAGCAGTAAATACTAAAGAAGATATTAAAAAAGAAACTAGTGTACCTGTTATTGGAGAAATTGGACATAACATTACAGCAGATAACTTGATTGTAGCAAATCAAGGTAGGTCGGCAGTAGCCGAGCAATTCAGAGCACTTAGAACTAACCTTTCTTTTTATCTAAAGAACGAGGATCAAAAAGTTATACTCTTAACATCAAGCATGTCTGGAGAGGGAAAATCGTTTACAGCGATTAACTTAGGAAATATTCTTGCGATTAGTGGCAAAAAAGTGCTGTTGATGGAATTGGATTTAAGAAAACCAGGTCTGTCTGCTAAATTAAATATTGCCAACAACGTAGGATTCAGTAATTATACCATTGATTCGAAACTGTCAGTAAGTGACATTGTACAGCCTTTGTCTCTCAATCCGAACATGTCTATTATTACCTCTGGTCCGCTGCCGCCAAACCCTGCAGAAACGCTGATGAGTGATAAAACAGCGGGACTGATTGAGCAATTAAAAGTAGATTTTGACTATATCATTATGGATGCGCCACCAGTTGGTATTATCACCGATGCGCAATTACTTTCTAAATACGCAGATATGGCTCTTTATATCGTTCGTCAGAAAGTAACACAAAAACATCAATTGAAAATCGCTGATGATTTATATCAAAATGATAAAATGAGCAACATGGGTATCGTTGTAAACGATATTGATGATAAAACTTACGGTTACGGTTATGGTTACGGTAATTACGGCGAGGTTCAAAAAGTAGGTTTTATTTCAAGCATACTTAGCAAGTTTAAAAAAGGTTAATACTGGCAACTAATAATGATAAAATATATTCAGGAAAAATTCAGAACTCGAATACTTGAGGGCGATGCCCTCACTTTAAAGACGAGAAAGAATATATTTTTATCATTTCTAATTAAGTTTGGCAGTGTCGGCATAGGTCTTATTCTTGTTCCTATGACAATTAGCTATGTTAACCCTGTCCAATACGGGATATGGTTAACACTAAGCTCCGTGATCAGCTGGTTTTATTTTTTCGATATTGGTTTAGGCAACGGCCTGAAAAATAAATTAGCCGAGAGTAATGCCTTAGGTCAGTTCGATAAATCGAAGATATATGTCAGCACAACTTATGCCATTATCATTGCAGTTTCAGTCATCATCTTTATTCTGTTTCTCATCGCCAATCTGTTTATTAATTGGAATAATGTCTTAAACAT
>Ga0247816_10000448_pt1 | contig 23352 bp, 14 predicted proteins | sample UWRJL209509C1_FD_179930 | JGI IMG/M metagenome (GOLD analysis project Ga0247816, IMG submission 179930) | Plant litter microbial communities from Arlington Agricultural Research Station in Wisconsin, United States - UWRJ-L209-509C-1 | ecosystem: Environmental > Terrestrial > Plant litter >...
CTTAATGCTATGTGATAAAAAAAATAATTACCCGTGTAGTGTCAACAATCATTTTCTAAACTCTTCCGTGTTAAAAGTGTACACAGGGGGGGGGGGTTGGGTGGTGAGTGACACCGGGGTGCTCCACATGGTTGAAGTGGTATAGTGGCGCATCTTGTAAGAACCTTAGTTGCGTCGGGTCTAGGCTTCTTGGGAGGTATTCTCCATATGGATCAGTTATTTTCGCAGGTGTTAAATAGTGAGAAGCATTAACGAAGAAAATTGTATTAATATAATTAGCATGGGGATCAAACCTACCACCTGTAGTGCTAACCATATAATAAGGATCGTTAATTTTATAAATTCCTGTAACGGGATTAAATGTGTAATATCTAGTATAAGATTCAATATGAAAAAAAGAGTAAGATCTCTTACCACCACCCCCCCCCCCACAATTATTTCCCCCCGTATTATTAACCCCCCCCCCCACTAGGGTTGGAGGCATTCATACTAAGTGTTAATAGTTCATTACCAATAAACAATGGTAATATATACGTTAGTCAAATATGTAGAATAGATGCCATTAATTCTGCATGAATACCTATAGCATTGTTTATTAGTATGTAAAGAATTAAAATTACTTTACACAATAAAAATATTTTAGTAGGCAAACCTAATTTAAATTCACTTATTCTAAGCTTACTGCTTATAAAAGCAAAACCTAACGTTAACATAACAGAGATGAATAAAAGAGCTACTACAGTAATAATATCATTATTAGAATTACACTTAAAAACCGTGAAAAGAGTTTTAGTATAGATACATAACTTTAAATAAGTAAAGTTTAATACCATTTTAAATTTTAGAGGGTGATCTTAAAATTACATTTAAAGTGTATTTTAATTAATCATGTTAATTATCTACACAATAGTCATAAATTAGATCTTTTAACTTAATATAATAAATGTGTTTTTTTTTAAGGCTTTACAAACCGTACGTTTAGTCTTCTCCTATAATTGCTGTGTAACTATAAACTTACAAATGCAATTTTCCAATCGATAAAATGTTTTTATCTACTGGGATCTGTTATGCTATTAGGTAATATAGCATAAAAAGTTAACGGTAATCTAACGGTTATTTTTTTTTTTCATCCGCCAAAAAACAAATTAGTTAAAGATAATTTAATCGTTTTTATCGATCCTCATAGAGATCTTTTGCAAGTTCTGCAGATTATTTTAATATGCCAAAATAGGCATAAATTTTTTAGCCCTTACGTAAGAATGAAAAAGGAATGTATAATGTCAGCAGCAGTAATAATAAACACACGGTTATAAAAACTTGTTAGTTTAGTTATGTAATAAGTTATACTACTTACTAATGTTGGCAGATCAAACATTTGAAGCATGACGACCTAAATCTATATTACACTTAGTACATAAACGTCTATTACATCAGTCACAGGCATAAAATTTTTGATGAATCTCAGATTTACAAGTATAACAAGGACCTTGATGAGTATTTTCGTTAAATACGTTTCTAGGGTTTCAAGGGTGATCTTGCCCATTTCTATATTCACAAGAATCAATTATACCTTCTTTTATGTTAAAAGTGTTATAGGTAGTGAGCTTCTCATCTGGTCTAGCTGTCGTAAACATAGTGGGATTATCCCCTTGCCCTTCTAGAGGTATTGCAACTCTCGGAGGTGAAACAGGTCTAACATAATCTGGGTTAGCAAATATACTGGGTCTTGACCCTTCTCCACCCGCAGGGTTTTGAAAAGGAAATTGCCCACCTGTAGGATTTTGAGGAGGATATTGTCCCATACCAGGATTTTGGGGAGGATAATGTCCCATACCAGGATTTTGAGGAGGATATTGCCCGTCTGTGGTGTTTGTATTTGAGTTAGGATTACCCGTAGAACTTAATAACACCTGATTTTTAGCTAAAAGAGGATTTGTTGCCGCTGTGTCAGAATCTGTTCCCATGTGGATAAGATGTGGTTGTGTAGAATAACTTGTTGAAAGTTCATAAAGCATAACGTATTCTACTGTACAGACTAAAAGATATAATACGTATAAAATATAAAATGTTAAAATGATAGACGATATAGATAAGTTAGTTAATAATACATACAGTATAAGCCTAGCTAGTGTGAAATCGTATTTTTTTAAGGTTTTAATAGCAATAGTTGTAACTAAAATTCAAAATGATAATGCAAAACAAGTAGGATAACAGATATTATTATATTGGAAGTATGTTGCTCAACCTTCAGATGCATCACAGCTAATAATATTTAAATCAAAACAGTAAATTAAAGTTGATACTGAATAATGGATAGCGTCTAATATTGGAGCAGGATATATACCAAAGAATACGGTAGGTATAACCAATATTAATAAAATAGTAAACTCTCTTTTAGTTAAATCTGGTATACTAAATGTAAACATTCTTGAATAGGCCCCTCCAAAAGCTATTCTTTGGTACATATATATAGTGTATGCTGCAGAAAAAACTATAGAAGAACTTGCAAACACACCAAATAGAGATGATCTTTCAAATACACCATATAATGATAAAAATTCTCCTATGAAATTTAAAGTTAGAGGAGCTCCACAATTAGCAAGACATAGTATGAAGAATAATATAGCAAATAACGGCATTACTTGAGTAACACCCCTGTAGAAAGAGATTACTCTTGTAGAAGATCTATCGTATAATACACCTCCTGCACATATAAATAGACCTGGTGAAACTAGTCCATGAGCCAATCCCAAATTAATAGCACCTTCAATACCTTGTATGCTGTTACTGAAAACACCTAGAAGATAAACTGCCGCATGGGAAACAGAACTGTATGCAATAAGTTCTTTAATATCTATTGTTCTTAATGTACTAAGACTAGCATATACTATAGTAATAACACCAATTAGGAAAATTATATAAGTATATTCCATATAAGCTTTAGGTAAAACAGGTAAGATTAATCTCAGTATACCGTATAAACTTAATTTAAGAACAATTGCTGCTAAAATGATACTTCCTCCTAAAGGTGATTCAACATGAGCCTTTAAAAGTCATGTATTTAGGAAAATTGTGGGGGTTTTTACAGCGAAGGCTATAAAAATACCATAAAATAAGAAAAGTTGTGTTATGTAAATGAAATTTCCTTTAAAAAGTGTATCAAAATCGGTTGTACTCATAATAGATGACATTGCTAATATAGATAGTAATAAAAATAAGGAACCCAACAATGTATATAGGAATAGATAAAAACTGGCTTTTACTCTATTATCTGATCCAAATATACCTATCAATATAAATAGTGGAGGTAAAATACTCTCAAAAAAGATGTAGAAGAGTAAAATATCTAATACTAAAAAAACCGCTAATAATAAAGTTTCTAACAACAGAATTATAATAACGTAAGATTCTACATCTTTTGTTATTGATTTTCAATTCGATACTAATGAAATAGGAATGATTATTGTGGTTAATAAAATGAAATATATAGATAAACCATCTACACCTAAATAAAAATCAAAGTAACTTATTTCATGATATTCTTGTACAAATTGGAACTGGTTTGTGCTAAAATCAAATAAAATGAAAATTATTAATGATATAAAAAAATTAAAGATAGACGTAATTAATGCTATTAATTTTATATTTCTTAATGAAACTCCATTATCTTTATTAATCAATATCGCAAGTACACCTAATATGGGAGTTAAAAGTAAAGATGATAATAACATTTATAAAAAAAAATAAGAATAAGTACCTTTTTTAGTAGTAGCTGATAATGTATCAGCTATACTATAATATGCACAGTATGTATAATAAAGTAATAAATTCTAGATAAAAACCGTATAATGATATATTTTAATCTAGTTGGGTAAATGTGGTTTGTATAGGGCTTTACAATACATACGTTTAGTCTTTCCCCCCCCCCCCTTTTAATTGCTGCGTAAATGTGAATCTACAAGTGCAATTTTCCAGATAACACAAAATAAGTGTAGACTGGGATTTGTTATACTATTTGGTAAGGGTATTACCTTTTATAACAAGTCAGTTGTAAAATAATAACTATTTTAGCTAAATTTATAAAGAGTTCTTAGAGAGGTTTTATCCTACTATTGTTCTTGTAATCCATGAAACCCTGTTGCAAAGTAAAAACAAGATCCAAAAGCTCCATCTGAAATAGTAAAGGATGAAACTGCGTCTTCAACACCCAGTAGTTCTGTAAATATCCTTAGTAGTTTAAGGTTTTCTAAAAGATCTATTTCCTTCCTATTTAGTTAAGTGCAAAATACATGTAAGCTGGTTACTTTTAGAATTATATTAATGCATACAACCCCCCGCATAGCTTCCTCTTAGTAAGTACATAATTTCTGAATCTGGACCTGTTCCTATACGACTTCACACTACATAACCATTATTCATTTTAGAATCAAATTGTCCACCACTTGTATATATAACTTTACATAGTTGTTTAGATATACTGTAACTAATCTCAGGTCCAGATTTATTTTCAATCTCATTTAATATATTACTTAAATTTGGCATACGCGATCTATTTAACCTAGCTGAACCATCTTCTCCATCTCTTATTTTAGCTAAATAAATAAACAAACGTCTTTTATCTGCAGCAGAAAGTTCAGTAATATCCATTGGTTCTCCACCACTATACCTTGAAGGCCCTGTATAACCTCCTTGATCATTAATACCTTGTTGATTGCCTCCTTGATAATTACCACCTTGTTGATTACCTCCTTGAGGATTATTCATAAACATAACACTACCTATTTTACTACCCTTATCATTATTGTTTAAAGAATAACCCTCTCAATTCATAGTCATTTTACTTCTATCATTGTTATCTATCATAAGTTTAATAGCATTTAGTATATTGTCATATGTAATACCATCCAAACTAATATGTTTTAAAACATTAAAATTTAAATCCATATTATTAATATAAACTATAATACAACTCATATTTAAATAATAAATAATAGAGATTATAGAAGTAAAATCCGCAAATACATTTATATCCAAATAATAATTAAGAACAAATCTCGAAGCAAACCCTACAAAGAAAATAGCCAAAATTTTAAAAATATTCTTTTTAAATAACAGTAAAAAATTGTTTCAGTTCGTTTTCATTTATAATTAATTTAAGTAGAACCAAAGGGAAAAGTGAAACAACGCCCTTAACCGTTTTAACCTTTCACTATTGGAGATTGTAAGATTCGAACCTACAAATATATCTACATAGTTAATATTATTTCACCTAGATCTCCTTATTTTTGTTAATATTTTTTCAAAAGTATACCCTAATATTTTCTTTCCTTTTTTTTTCTTTCCTTTTCCTTTCTTTCTTTGATTCCTTTTTCTTTCCTTTTCAATGTTTCTTTCTTTCCTTTTCCTTTCTTTCTTTTTTTCTTTCTTTCCTTTTCGATGTTTGTTTGATTCTTTTTCTTTCTTTCTTTCTTTTTTTCTTTCTTTCCTTTTCGATGTTTCTTTGATTCCTTTTTTTTGTTAATTGATGAAATAAGATCTTAACATACATAAAAAGATGATCAAAATACTATCCAAATTTTATCCTCCGGCAACCTGTCTACATATACCAAAATAACAACAAAGATGAGAAGTGACACTCCTCTCTATTAACGACCCCCTCTCTCACGGTTAAATTCTCTTATTAAATTTTATACATAGTTATATAATCAATTATTGTGGAATTTTATTATTTTATAACAAATACTCCACTATTAAGTTTTATCGTACTACAATAATTACTCTACTATGGAATTTTATCATACTATGGTAGTTACCTTAGTACCTCACTATTGGATTTTATCGTTAAATAGAAAAATCCCATTTATAAAAAAGATTTTATGAATTATTCAAGAAAATAATGTGAAAGAAAAATAATAACGTATGTTGTGCCGATTAAGCTAATCTCTTTTTATGGCTTTTTTTATTAGAAGGGGCTGTACAAAACATAAGTTTAGTCTTCTCCCCCCCCCCTTAATTGCTGCGTAAATGTGAATCTACAAGTGCAATTTTCCAGATAACACAAAATAAGTGTAGACTGGGATTTGTTATACTATTTGGTAAGGGCATTACCTTTCATAACAAGTTAGTTGTAAAATAACCATTATTTTAGCAAAATTTATCCAGAGTTCTTAGATAGGTTTTATCCTACTATTGTTCTTGTAATCAAGATAAGAATTTCTCTAGAGATACAGATTCTACAACTATAGGCATAGAACTGTGTAAAATACCACAAATTTCTGAACATTGCTAATATCTACAATAATGTAAATAATTCATTTTTATTAATATCTTTACTTAGTAAGGTAACAAAAAGATCTTTTACTTCTAATTATTTATAAGTAAAATAATAATCTTTATAAATTTTACCATCTTTTAAACGAATATTTAAAGTTTTTCTATCTAATTTTATGTTTAAAGTATCAAAATATTTAATTGTATCCGTAATATTATCAAATTGCTTTTCAAAATTTTCTCCTTTAACTAATAAAGGTTTATTTTTTCTATTAACAGTTAATAAAGAATAGTTTTTTATATTTAATTTTTTATATTCATCCATAATTAAGCCTAATTTTTCAAAATGATTAGGTAAAGCTTTATCTGAATATTTACATCAAAAATTATGAAATACTTTTTCATTTTTTATATATTTAGTTAGAGTGCTCCTTTTTATAGTTAAACCTAATCCTCTTAAATATTCCATACAAGACGTTAAAGAATAAAAATTTAAAGTATGACCCCATTTATCGACAAATAAATTTCCTTGTTTAATTTTTAATTCTACTGAAATACTTCTACGAGTCCCTAATGTATACATAATTTGTCTTTCTTTTTGCATTATACATACTAATTTTTCTACACAAATATTACTTATTAAAGCAGTAGTAATAGGATAGCTTAATAATAAAAATTTCTTAAGATATGGTATTTTAGAATCTACAAACTTTTTACTAGTTTCAGTGTGTATTTTCAATACTCTTTTTAATTCAATTTTAGACCTAGCATGATAATAAAGAGTACTACATGTTAAATCATAAACATATACAGCATCACCTTTTGAAGATCCTGCATTAACAACTCTTAATGTATTTAAGTTAAATTGTTTATTCAATAAATAATATTGTTCTAAAATTAAAGCATCTTGAATACTAAATTTACCACTATCTAATTTAAAGATTATTAGTTTAAAAGCTTTTAGTCCTTGTTTGTTAAGTAAAGATAAGAACTTACCAACTAAAGGAAAATCCCCTTTAAAATAGTAATTCATTCTACGTCTTAATAAATTAGATGAACCTACATATTTATGATCTGTATTTTTATGTGTAAATATATATACACCAGAAAAACCTTTATAAGAAGACTTACCTGTTAATTTATCTAAAAGTTTATTATTTTCCGGTGTAGATATAGGAAGATCCATTTCAACGCCTTTAACTTTTAATAATTCTTCTAACTTAGAGTCAGTAACAACTAAATTTTGATTTAATAATATTTTATTAATTACGGATGAAGTAGTAGGTTTACCACTATTGATATGTTCTAACGCTAAAGACTCAGGATTATTTGGCAATATTTTAAGTGAATTAAAAGATCTAGTTAAGGATACTGTGAATATAGAACCTGATCCCATTCTTCTACCATTTATAAAGTAATTATTAAAAACACTTCTATTAATAAAACCATGCAAATACTGCAAAAGTTTTCGTAAGAAATACAAGTGGTTTATCTGTTTGATTAAATATAAACTTAAAAATGTATAAATATAAATTTAAAAATGTATTATTACATTAAAGTTTAGCAAACTTTTGTAGAGTTCCCTGAATATAATTAACGTATTAATATATATTTATTTAACAAAAAATATAAAGAATTTCTTTATATTTTTCTGCACCTTTTCAGGAGGGGTCTGACTATATCTTAAGCATTATTAATACTAATAATACCAACCACCATTTAGTCGATGAACTGCATACCAAATATTTTATATTGGGTACTTGGCTGCGGATTGCCCATTGAATAATAAATCTTGATTTTACCATACCACGAGTCGTTACCTGTGCCATAAGTTATGTTACCATACTTACTTGGTTAAGATTTCTTTAGGGGTTTCCCGTCAATTTGATGATTTATAACTGTAGGTTCACTACAGTTTTGGCCATTGTTCAGACCATAGAATGTTCCTAATCTGTTAATAAGAACAGAAAATTGGTTTAATCTACCAGGGTAGGCATCACATTTAACTCCTAATGCAGGAATGGCAAATGAATGAATAACATCTGCAGCAGTAAGAATAAATCTAGTGTGTGTAATTTCAGGAAGGATAACTCTATTATCTACTTCTAACATTCTTAACGCTCCATCTTCTAAATCAGATTCAGGAACTAAGTAAGAATCAAACTCAATGAAATCACCATCACTGTTTAAGAAATCTGGGTATTCGTAACTTCAATATCATTGGTGCCCCTCTGCTAATACAGACAATGAAGGATCTGTAACTTCGTCCATTAAATATAGTAATTTGAAAGAAGGGAAAGCAATTAATACTAATATTAAAGCAGGTGTAATAGTTCATATAAGCTCAATTAGTGTCAAAATTATGGACTATATCTTTATCCAGTTAATAAACAGGATATTTAACGTTTAGTCTCTGGGGATTACCTACTCATAACATAAATAATGATTATTTTGGTTTCCTGCTAGGTTATTCATTGTTACATCCTTTCCCGATTACCATCATTACATTATATGGTAAGGGGGTCGCCTAATTTGGGCTACGCGCTACGCGCTACGCCCTCCATAGGAGAAGAGTTATCACTTATAATTATTAATCCTACCCGCTATAATACTCTAGGTCCCTAAGGCTCCCGTTGTATACAGGGAAGATAATTATAGTATCAAAGGCTTTAGAACCTTCCAGCATTCAGTTAAATTAAATTCATAGTTTTTCTAAGTTTATTGCTTATTATCTGGACGAAAATTTATATCTGTCTTTAAATATCGCCCCTGATTTCATATATTTTACAACAGTGCTTCCACTTATATCTAAAAATTTACTAGCTCTTCTAGCTGAAACAAAACTTCCTATTAACTCAAATCCTTCAGATGAACATTTTTCGTATATATTTACAGGATTTCCACGTTTTGTGCTCATTAGCAATTTAGTTTCTTCAGAATGTTTTTTACCTAAAGCTTTTTGTCTAATTAGCTCTTTAGATTGTTCGCTATGAGATTTTCCGTATAAAGGATTAAGTTCACCTATTCTTTTTAAACTCATAAGTTTTTTAGTTTCTTCACTCATAAAGCGACCATACCAATAAGCCTTTTCTCCAGCATATACTCCCTTTAGAGATTTACTGATTTTGGATTTAGTTTCCTCAGACAATTTTAAGCCTTTAGAACTACCACCCGCTATTTTTTGAATATTATACTGAGGATTTAATTTATCAAAGTAGTATTGTTCTTTGACATCTAAGTCAGAATTATTACAATACTCTAATATGGTTACAGAAAAATTGGAATACCCATATTTAATTAAGGCTCTACTTATTATAAGTTCTTTCCTACTATTTATATAGCTTAAGCTAAAATATTTCATGAATCTTTTACGGAGATCAATAGATTGTCCTACGTAAATATCACCAGTGAGTTTATTAGTTAACATGTAAATCCCTGCTTTACCTTTGTTTTCCTTTAAGATTGCCTTTTTCATAAAATAAGCATCTTCATAGACTACAGAAGGAGTAATATGGCCATTACTAGAATAACTGTTATCTTTAGAGATATAAGTAGAATAAGCTCGCACTTTTAAAGGGTTGCGCACAGAAAATATATTAAAATTTAATAAGCTGTTTCATTTAATCTTAGAACACTTTTGAACAGGCACACATCTACCGTGGTTAAGATATTTATTACTAATAGGAGATTTAGAACTATCAAAGTTTCTAATAATAGCTGCTTGTATTCACCCCACAGCAAATAAAATCGCTACTAAGTAATACATAATGTTATCATGTAGTTCTACTAAAGCTTCCATTTGTGGACTAGCACTATCTTGGAAGTAAAGTCCTCAGGCTCTAGGTGCATCACATATAAATGCGTTTGATATAGTAAATAAAAAACCTATTCCTACAAAAAGAGAATTTAAAATACTAAAACGAAAAATATTACTATTACTGGGTAAAAGTTGAATACCACTACTTTGTAATGGTAAGCTAGTGAATGCGTGAGGCTTAGGTGGGTTATGTAATGCTCACTCTAACCCTGGAGCACATGTATCTTTAAGTATACGTAAGTAATCACTAAATAATTGAGGAACGGCTCAAGGGTACCCGAAGATAGCTTTACCTTTAACAAGTTGTAAGTATACAATATGTAAGAATAATGCTGTTGCAGCTACAGAAACAAGAGAACCAATACTACTAATAAAGTTTCAACCTGTAAAAGCATCAGGATAATCACTAATTCTACGTGGCATACCTTGTAGACCTAAGAAATGTTGAGGGAAAAAAGTTAAATTAACCCCAATGAATAAAACTCAGAAATGAGCTTTAGAGTAAAGTAAGTTATAATCTAATCCTAAGATTTTAGGTATTCAGAAATATCATCCACTATATAAGGCGAAAACAGCACCCATACTTAAAACGTAATGGAAATGAGCACGTTGTGTAGTATATCTTTGGATATATTTGGACTATATCTTCATCTTTCACCGGGCCTCACCCATCGAATTAAATGATGAGAGAGGGTAATAAGGCAGAAAGAGTTGCACATGTAGTCTCTGAAGATCCTACTATATAAAAGCGTTTAATGCTACAATGAGCCCTTTTATTTAGTAGTTTCCTGCTGATTGCCAAATCTCTTATATTTTCACTGTTATATATATATATAATACAAAAAATATTAATTATATAGTAATTAGTAATAAGAGCTATAATGGGTTTCCAGCATATAGTGCAATTTCTTTTCATGTTTCACAAAATGAAAGTAGCTGCTTTTCCATACAATTTAGGTATGTGTTATTCTTTGTGTTCAAATAGTGGAGTGTAAGAAACCCTAACTCCATGATAAAGCTGTTTATGCTCAATACGTAACTCTAGAGATTTAGTATTAGCATAACGATTACCCCCTAATTCTTTAACACACTCTCTAAGACTGTTGTAATGTTTAATAAAAATAGTTCCATCAGCTGAGTATGCATAAACCGGAATACTTGTTTTTTTCTTTAACGCGGGGTTAAATTCATCAGGGTTTTGTCCTGCAAATGTATTATTTGCGCTATCTATTAGATCATATGAAAGAAAATATTCGCCTAATCAAAGAGTATCTGTTGTACAAAGTAATTTTGTATTAGAACCACTTTGTTTAGAAAATAACATAAAAGCATTAACACTGGGAAATGTTTTAATAAGTACAGACTTATCTTTATTATAAACATGAACTAGTTTAATAATAGTACTCTTAGGTTCCACCTTATTTTTAATACTTTCAAGCTTTCCTTTGTCTAACTCAGATAACGAGATAATATATTTATTTGCATACACACTACCTGATTTAACTGCACGTCTAGCTGTATTAACATGTACCCCTAATATACTAGCTAATCTTGCATATCCATATACGATAGTCTTAAAATTTAATGTATCAGAATCGTATACAAATATAGGCGTACTTCTAGTGAAAGACCATAATTCTTTTTGTTCTGGAGAATGACAGTGGTCTCACGCAGCTCCCTCAGCTCCCTTTTTACCAAATTGTATATTATTATTACCCATATTATTAGCATAATTAGGCTTTAATGTTGGTGCGGGACCAAGAGCTATTCGTCTTATATTATATTTAAGGACATATCTATCAAGATAGTATTGTTCTAACAAAATATGATCGGAATTAATAGAAATAGTATCACGTGTAGGTGAATCACCTAACACAAATATTTGTAAACTAAATTCTGATAAACTGTGTTTAATAATAGCTGAAGAAATAGCGCTACCTCTTGAGGTTTGATATTTAACATAAGAATTAGTAAAGTAATTTGACAGCCTAGTCGAGAGATCCTTAGCACTACCTATATATTGATTACCATTAATTTTATTGGTTCATAAATAAACCCCTCTTTTTTTAGCAAAATCAATTCTAATCGTACCTTCAGTTTGTTGAGGGTTTAAATACTCAATATGCCCATTAGGTAGTGCCACAAGTGGGAGTAAAGAACAATGAGCAACTACGTAGTAAGTATCGTGGAAAGCAATATCAAGTGATGCGTTCGCAAGAACTACTCCACTTACATGTTAAAATCTCTTAACATTCTCTTTAATTTCAGCTTAATTATCTTCCATTATTTCATGTAACGGTTTATATATCAAATCTTTCATAACAAAAGTAGTAACCCGATATGTGTAATAGATTAAGCTTAGCACATTCTCTAATAGCGTGATGATGAATATGATATATATTACTGGCTTGAGTTACTCCATCATGTCTACCTATAAAATTTTTATTTGTGTCATAAACAAAAATACTTTTTTTAATCATGTGATTATTACTAATCTCTTCAAATAAAAGACTACCTTTTTCAGATAATCAATCTTTTATTTTAGGAGAATCCTCTATATTGTAAGGAACATTAGTAAAATACCATTCACCTCTAAAAAGTGTTTTATCTTTAATGTAACTAACTACTGTAGTATGAGTTGACTTAATTCTTTTAGCCAATGTTTTTGCTGAAGGAATAATAGCTATCAACTTCTTGTATGAATCATAAATGTAGACAGGATAAGCTGAGTTAGCCTCCATCATTCTTACTTTACTTTCCATAGAGTGATTTTTATTATAAAAAGGATTGTTCTCACCAGTTAAGGCTCTTGTTATCAATGCTTTAGTTTCAGGTGTATGTAATGTATTTTTACGTAATTTAGATAATAAAATTTTAGTCTCTTCAGTGTGTTTATAGCCTATAGAAGAATAACCCACCTTCAATACATTATAATAAGGGATAATTTGTGCAATATAAATCGTCTCTCTTGTAGATATTTCGTTAACTTCAGCATATTCTAGAATTCAAAGAGAGAAATTACTAGGGCCATACTTAAGCATAGCTCTCGTTATTGGCATATTACTACTATGTTTACTCTTTAAAAAACTAGTATTAAGATAATTTTTCATTCTATTAGCTATATTAATGGAACTTCCTACATAACTGTTACCATTAACATTATTTATAAAATAATAAACACCTGATTTACCTTTTAAATCCTTCAAAATATTAGCCCTATCTCTATAGAAATTTTCATATTTTTTTACGGGATTTAAACCATTTTTCTTATCATTCTTACCGTCAGGGTCATGAGGTCCACCTGTTAAATTAGAATAAGAACGTGTTACGTATAAACGTTCTGAAATACCTTTATTTATCATTAAAACAAAGAAGAATGTTAAGAGATTTAATGTATGGACTATATCATATCATAATCACAATGCAATATGCATTGGCTTATGACGGCTACCGTTAGTCTCTGAAGTACTCGTATGAATTGTTATACTAATTGTATCAATTAAATAATTACATAAAGTGCCTGCTGATTGTACAAAATTGAACATTTTTACTGTAAAGATCACTAGTATTTCAATTGTGAGTAGTTCCCAGCAATTTAGATTAGCCTTTAAAGGGAGAGCTAAGTGGTATATTGATAACCCTCCAATAGTAAACATAAATACAAAACCTAATGCAAATAGTAATGACGGTATTAACTGTAAAGAACCACCATAACAAGTAGCTAATCAAGAAAATATTTTAATACCAGTAGGAACTGCAATAATTAAAGTTGCAGCGGTGAAGTACGCTCTAGTATCTACATCTAGACCTACAGTATACATGTGGTGACTTCAAACTACAAATCCTAAGATACCAATAGAACACATGGCATAGACCATTCCAAGGTATCCGAAAACGCTCTTGTTAGAGTTAGCTGAGATTGTAGTACTTATTATACCAAAACCTGGAATAATTAAAATGTAAACCTCTGGATGACCGAAAAATCAGAAAAGATGTTGGTATAATATAGGATCACCACCACCTGCTACTTCAAAGAATGAAGTATTAAAGTTTCTGTCAGTTAATACCATAGTAATTCCACCGGCTAAAACAGGTAAGGATAATAATAATAAAACAGCTGTAATAACAACTGCTCAAGCAAATAAAATTAGTTTATGTAATCTTATTCCAGGACTTCTCATATTAAATGTAGTTGTCATGACTAAAAATAGTTACATAGTAACTATTTGTGGACTATATCTTAAGCGTATTAATATGCGGTTTTTAACGTGTAGTCTCTGAGGAATCTAATCATAATTAAAATTACTTTGGTTTCCTGCTGATTAAGCATAGCTTACAAGATTTTTACTTTTAAGTACTTATAAACACTGAGCTATTCCAGCATACAGTTAAACATTTTATATGAACCCCATTACAACGTATTTTCTTTCACATATTCACATAAATATCCTTTATATGCTTTACCTAAATCAATATGTTTAACTAATGTTACTTGAGAAGCAGATAAACCTTTGTTATGTAAATATTCCACACATTTACCTAAACTAGGTAACACAATAGTGTTTTCTAAATTATCCACACATGTTAATCTAACAGGTTTAGATAAACTATTAAGAGATTTATTTTTATTGTATTTAACTCTGTCCTTTTCCAACATTAAAGCTAAATCTAAATCAGACATATCTAAATCAGACATATCTTTAACTTTAGCAGTTAACACCTGTTCACTTGAAAAAATATACTTACCTAAATAAAAAGTACCGTTTTTTAAATGTTTAGATAATGTGATATGATGAACATTTAATTTTCTAATGAAATCTACTTGTTTTGTTGAAAAAAAATATAAGATACTCATATCTCTGTTATACATATATAAACTCTTTGAGTTTGACCCGCTAGGGTTGTTTGCAACTCTTATGGTATTTAATGTGAAACTAGAGTCTAACAAATAATATTGTTCTAATACAATTTCTGACCCTTTAATGTAATTATGGTAAAAAGGAAAAACTTGTAAAGAGAAATTTTTCAATCCTTCTTTATGTAATCTAGGGATTAATAAACCACTCTTTCTATGAGACAAATTAATATAGCCATTTAATCTAAAAGCCAGCTGTGATGATGAACCTACATATTTTCTACCTGTACTAATATGTGTAAAGATATATATACCAGGAATTCTTTGTTTACTATTAGGTAAACCAAGTTTATCTTTAAGAACATCCTTAGTTATACTTTTTTGATCTAAATTAGTTAAAGTAAAACTTGTGGTATCAATTAAAGATTTTAATTCTTGTTCTGTAATTTTAATATTACAGTAAGCTAAAATTTCATTAATTTTTTCCGCAGTCACAATTTCACCGCTATTAATTTGCTCCACAGCTATTACATGTGCATGTTTATTAGGACCTGTTCTACCCAATATCTCTTTTCAACGATTATCCAATTTAGGTTTATCATTGTTTTCAGGAGAACCCTTTTTTTTAGAGTTATTGTCTTTTCCATTGTTATCCTCACCATAATTATTATCTTTTTCAGTATTGTTTTTAAACATATATTTTGGTTTATTGCTAAAGTAACATATATTAACTGTTGATTGAAAGCTTGTTGGGTAACTTAAATATGTAAGGTAACTTAAATATGTAAGAAATACATTTAATATTAAATTCATAGCTCCAAGTAAACTAGATACACCAGAAAGATGTAACCCGAATATGGCTAAATCTACACTTGGACCACTGTGACTTTGTATACCTGATAAAGGAGGGTAACAATTGTGTTGGTAACCTCATTTTAAGGATTTAACTTTTTTACTATAAACTAATACAATAAAAAAAATAAATCTGTCATAAAACTATCGTTACACGCAGTAAATCTTTTTACTGTTCGGACTATACCTTCATCTTAATGACTATACTTAAATGACAAGCTATATTATTTCTAACAGATTTTTTCGTAATTTCCTGACCAAGTTTCTTACACTAAGCAATTTGTTATAATCACCTTTATTTTTAGTATAAGATCTCGCCCATATTCTATATTCTAAAGATTTTACTCCCTTCATAGTATCTTTAAAAAAAAGTATAATATTTTCAATAGCTCTAGAGTTAGTCGTATCCAATATATAATGATTATGTAACTCTTTGAATCTAACAGGGTTTTTTATGTGAAGCATAATCCCTATTCCATCTAAAACAACTTTATCTAGTTTTTGAGTTAAACCAAACCCATGTACTATTCTATTGGAGTCTTTATTTGTTAAATAGAAACTACCCTCTGCTTCAATAAACCCAACTAATCAGCTTTTACTCATTACATTGTTTACAGAGCTTACATCAGTCAAAGGTAAAATAGCATTATTTCAAGCTGGAGATATATAATTACTATTAGCTTTAGAGTTTTTAATAGCCAAAAGCTTTAGATTCTTATCTTCTTTACTTAGACTAGTGTTGTTTAGTATAACTAAAGCTTTTTTTAGTTTTACATAATCAAAATATTTAGTGGTTAAAAGAGGGTATTTATCAAAAATAGGTATTATAACGGTTTCAATTATCTTTCTATCCCTTATAAAGTATTGTCCTTTTGTACCATCTTTTGTAATAGAACCCACACCTAGCTGTTTTTTTATGTAATGTAAGACTCTTAAATTATATCTAGATTGAGTTAATTTATAACTTAAACCTCATTTATCTCCTGTATGTGAAATATGAAAATTACCATCTCCATCTGTGAAACCTACTAACCACTGCTCCCATTCATCTTTAATGTGTGCATTGTGGTTTTTGGACTGTCCTAGCGAAATCTTATTTGAGTTGTCATTAAGATGCTCTTCGTTAAGTCTCTGATGACTAGTAAATAGACATTTATTTACTATTCAGGCGCATTGTCTCCGTGACATACACATTCTTACATACGTACTATTTAATAATATTTTTATTAAAATTAGACATGAGTAGTGTATTACGTGTAATCCTATTATTACATAGTTTACTTGAAGATATTCGCGCATCGAGAAGAGTTTACTTTGTTCTATGTCACCATAAAATAACTCCCTAATTCCTTTAAGAGTTCACCCTGTACCTACACCATTTTCTATACCACCTGCAAATAAGAATAGAACAATACTAGGTATTAATAATAAGTAACTAATATTATTAAGTCTAGGGAATCCCATATCAGGTCCTCCTAACCCTAATGGAAGCAGGAAATTTCCAAACCCTCCAATTAAAGCTGGCATACGCTTTATCACTAACTCTCGCTAATGCGCGGACTATATCTTTACCTTTATATATTATATATATACTAAGGTATTCACGTGTAGTCTCTGAAGATCCTACTATATAAAAGCGTTTAATGCTACAATGAGCCCTTTTATTTAGTGGTTTCCTGCTAGTTATCTAATCTTTTAAGATGTTACTGTATTCTGCCGCTTTTCGTTTACCAATAGGTTCCGAAAGTCTGCAGTACTAGTTTTAAAAGCTCTAAAGAAGTCCTAGCACATAGTAAATGTAAAGTAAGATATTTCTACCTTACCCGGCCATGCCTTTATTATATAAAAATTGCTCCATTTTTTAGTGATATATAACAACGAATATAAAATAGATAACAATAAACGGACAAATTGCTTTAATAAAGTTTACACTAAGTGGTTTATGATTAAATATAGACATTAACCATCGCGAACATAGAAACAAGTTGTCGTATATTATTGAGATAGCTAAACTTAACTCTTTCTTCCTCTGTTCATACCAGCCTTGATTAAGCGAATATTATCTAACCCTAATTCTGTAAGATGTGCCTTATCTTTAATTAGTTTCAAAGCTTTACAGAAATCTGCATAATCTAATGCCTTTACACCAATTATCGGGTACTTTTCGAACAACGGTATAATCTTAGTTGTAAGATCCGAAAGCCCACTAACGATAATATCTCCAACATCTTGCTTTGTATTTAAATAATAATGCCCGCAACCTAGATATTCTGTTAATACCTTCATTAATACTGCATCTCGAGTATGTTGAGTTATTTTGAAACTTAATCATACTCGACTCCCAGTTTTACAGCTTGAAGATTTTGCAATATTAACACTAAAACATCCTTCCCCACTTACAAACCCAGCAATTCAATTAGGGTCGGGTATTATCGCTACGTCTACGATAGGTCTTGAAACAGGTGTGACATTAGGAAAAGCCGTTTGCAAGTCTTCACTTAGACCCTTATTCATCGATGCTTTAATACGGGCAATTTTAATTAAACCCTCCGGAGTGAGATGTTCTTGACGATCCATTAATCCCAGGACTCTTTTAAATAGTTCAAAGTCCGCTCGTTTTTTTGTAATTAAAGGATAGTTATCGAAATGGTCTATTAGTACGGCTAAATCCCTATAATATACCTTAAAACTAACCTGTCTATCTCTGGTTGTAATGCTACCCACTCCTCCTAATGAAAACTGGATATTTTCTAATAACGCTTTGTCCTTTACATGTAAGTGGGTTTCAAATATAGCTCTGACAGATCACCCTGTTTTAACATTATTACTTTTATGCATAGTAATATAGAACGAAGACTCTCCATCAAAAAAACCAGTCAAAAATCAAGGATTAAGTGGTAATAAACCAGAAGAGTCGCGCATGGCTAATTTAGAAGAGAGAACAGAAGATGTAGTAAGCGTGTGATAGTTATAAGAACTTATTCTATTATACAAATTAATGGAATGCCCTACGTACATATCTTTTCCATCCAAACTTTGTCATATATAAACACCTTTTTGTTTCTTAGTTACTTCAAGTATGATCTCTCTATTATTATAGGGATCATCTACGAATACTTTAACATAATTGTGTTTATTGTTATCATTTTGGCGGTCATTATGGGACGTATTATTTTCATTGTCCGTGTTGTAACTATCGTTGTTATCAGATTCACTTAAAAAAGGTGACTTATTATCACTATTTACCTGTTTAAACAAGGTAAAATTCGAGTTTAATACATAATATTTTTTGACCATAAAGAAAATCATTATTATAGCATGAGCAGTAATAATACTGTTATATAGTTGGTTATCCGCTATATATTGTACACCGGGCCCTGACAGTTCTAATCTAATTAAAACTGAAAAAGCGGTTCCAATTAAACCGGCAAATAATGCATATATTAAATATAAAACACCGATATCTTTAGCGTTTGAAGATAAAAATCATCTTTCAAATCACATGCTAATTCCCGATGTTTGTATAGTTAATGTATTATATGCGTTGTTTTTAGATAATATAATCTTGCTTCCAGAATAATTATTCAAATCGGAACAAGGGGTCACATTAATCTAAAACAAAAAGGTAGTTATATATATTTTTTGCATAATATATATTGCTAAATAAAGTTTATTTACTACCCATTTTATATTTTGGTTATAGTAATAAAATAAGGTTTATATGTCTTAACAATATAAACTTTTATTACAATTTACTAATGTAATAGATCTGATTTTCTCATTAAAAATGAGAATTTAGACTTTTTTTTATTAAAAGCTTTTTTTTTACCATAAAAGCTTTTTTTATATTATTACAATTTTTAAAGTAAAAACCTATAAATTTACACAGCAAGAAGAGTTTATGAAGTAAATTACTTTACTTCCTAATTAAGTTAGTATACTAGATAGATAAACTATCCAATACTTCTCTATTATGTAAAACAAGTAATAAACAAGTTATATAATCAATATCCTCATTTGGAGAGCGCAAGGCGGACAGACCAGGTATTTGTGTTTTCTGAAACATCATGCCGAACCTCTTCCAAAGTCGTTAACCCACTCAAATTAGGATAGGGGTATTATTACAGATGAAGAAAGGAATCCAGAGGCAGATAAGCCTGTTATTAATATAAAAGATTTTGGACACATAGCAGCATACATGGAAAGCAAAAGTCTTGTAATGCCAGAGACAGGTGGGGTAAATCAGGAAGGATACAGAATGGAGGTGGTTTGATCAGAAGGATTTAGAAGACAGGGCAAGGACACTTACATTTCCGGAAGGGTTTGAAATGTTTCATTCTATGTATTGAATTTGAGCATTCAACATACTCCATCCTATACAATATTTATGTAGTTAAATTTAAGTAAAGTTAAAAACAGCCCAAATGACAAATATCCTAAAATCTATAGTAAAAAAGTTAAAACCAAAAATAAAAGACATTAATGATATTACAACAAGAGCAGAAATTCAAGATGAAACGTATCGAATAAATGAAGAGAAAAAAAGTCAAGAGGATAAAGCTGAATTACTTAAAGCAATAGGAAGTCTAGGTGTTGAAAACCGTCAGAATGCGTCTGTTAAGCTATTGGAGGATGTTAATGAGAAAGAATACCAAAGCAAACTAAATGCGTGAGATGAAAGAGAAAATAAAAGAATACTAGAACAGAACAAAAGTGATAAAGAGGATCAAACCACTCAAAATAAAGTTAAACAAAACTATTAGAGTATTTTGAATAAAAACTATATAAAGACTTTAGAAGAAAAAGGTTTAAAATCACCTGTAAGCTGGAATTCAAAAACTAGAGCTATTATACTTGGACATCCATTTGCATTGGAGTATTTACAAACAGCTGAGTATAAAGAACGTAAAAACGAATTAGAAAATACGACTTAAATAGAAAAAAATATTCAAAGGTCTAGACATTACGTGGAATATACAGGACCCGTTAAATTTGTATCACCTAAAACACGAGATGTATCTCCTAAACCACATGATGATAGTAATACGGATAACTAAAGATTCCAATCCATCATATAAATCTGATTAGGTCCATCAAAACACTAAATGCGGTTAAAGTTAGAAAAAAAGACGTGCAATGACAAATAGGCGAAACCAAATCACGTGAAAAGTTTATCTTTTCTATTAGTAAAAACGCTCGTAATGAATATATCCCTAGGGTTGGGGTTTCTAGGGATTTTAACCCTTAGAGCCTTTCGGCATAAATTTATTTTAGATTATATTTCATAAACACCTAATAAACCTTATCAAAAAAAACCGTAAACATCCTGCAAGTTTAGACGGACTAACACCTACAACAAATATGAAATCATGCTATAAAATGTTAGCCTTGTCCATAGGATGTTTTTAGAACACTTTAAACCTTTATATTTTTATAAAGGAGTATTCTATATATTGTGTTGTCTAAGGATATGAAGGAGTTGAACCTTATATTCATGATCTGCAATCAAAATGCATAGCCGTATGCAACATACCCCTTTTTTTTGTTCTGGGTCTTTTTATATGTACTAAAGTATTTACCAGAGTATATAAAAATATCCCAATTTATTATAATATGCCACATTTTACCTCTTTTTTTTGTAGATTTATTATACATATTAGTGTAGTTCTAACGCATCTTTTATATAAGAGCAAGATAGAACTACAAAAACTTGTGATTGTATAAAGGCAATACCTAATTCTAATCCAGAGAATGCGATTATAAAGGCTAATGGTAATAACCCTAGAATAAAGAAAATGATACCTGAACTCATGATGTTATATGTGAAACCACTAAGTATATTAAGTAGCATGTGCCCAGAAAGCACGTTTGCTGCTAATCTCAACCCTAGAGAAACATTCCGAGCTAAATATGAGATTGTTTCTATGATTACTAATAAAGGTAATAAACCTAACGGGCAGCCCGCGGGAACAAATAAAGAAAAGAATTTTAACCCGTGTTCTTTAAAACCTAAAACTGTAGCACCTAATACAACCGTAAAACTAAGTGAAAATGTTAATATAAAGTGAGATGTTGATGCGAAACTATATGGAACCATTCCTATTAGATTATTTATTAAAATGAAAATAAATAAGGCATACATAAATGGAAAGTAAGCCTGACCACTCTTGTTGTTAATCTGGTTTACAACAATGCTATGGATAGTCGCATATAATGTTTCTTGACTTAAAGATCATTTGTTGGGAGTAATTTTCGAGTGGTTAGTAGCCAAAATACTAAAATAAAAAGATATGAAAGCAGCGATTGTCATGTATAGCCCTATATTAGTTATTGATAGGTTCATATTTGCTAATAATGGTGTATCTATGCTAAATAAATTTCTTATCTCAAATTGGTCAAGGGGGCTTAATATTGTTTGATATTTAAACATATATAAATATTATGTTTTACTACAAGTATAAAATGATTTTTTCTAAACTACAAGGGTAAGTTATTTAAAGATATTACTATTTAATGATTAAACATATTTCCGTTTAACCGTTACATATTAAATATGCATAAGGTGGTTGAAGGATGTTTTAATACAAAAAATAGAGTACTACTCTTTTTTTGAGGTATATTGTATAGTTATGACTGTGTTATGTTTGGCTTAGGTTATATTTTTTTGGCTAGCGATGTGCTTATTAAGTTGGCAATATTCTTATTAGATTGGTTATATTTTTATAAGGTTAGTTATATTTTTACTATGTGGAAAACTAAAAACAAGTAACTAACAATTGTGTCACTACCACGAAAAAAAAAGAACGGCTTTAAAAAAAATCTCTTTTTTACGGTCGTTTAAGTAGTATATAAATTTAGATATCCTATGTAAAAGATTAATTTATATATATATTGGAGATACAAAATTATCTGTAGACCATGTAACTTTTTTACAAAAGTTAATTTATTATACTTGCTATATGGTCTACTAGAATTAGTGGCAGAATGTTTTTTGAATGTATATTAAAACTATATAGAGATATACTACTTGGGTACAAATAAGCCGGGTCCTGTGTGTAATATTTAACTAAAATAAAGATTAATTAAGGCTTTTTATCTAATAATTATAATAAAATACTTAAAGTTTTTATGATTTTAATTTCTGTGAATTACCCAAGCTTGTACTTCGCTTTTAAAAAGCTATATTTAAATCACTGGACTTCCCTACTATTCTCTTAAAAGTAAAGTATAAAATGAAGATGAATTACATTTGTATCACAAGTTTTTAGATAAAAAAATTGTTATGTATAATTATGTTTAAACCAACACCTAAAATACCTGTCTGCCCTAATCTTAATAAAAGTAATCTCTTTACCCTCAAGTTTTGGTATAAACTATTTTTTTGGAGGTACTTCGAAATTTTCCGTGGTAGTGATATACCCATTTTCATCAAACTCCTGGTACTTAGCTAAAAATAATATAAATAAATTATCATAAGCGATAAAAGCTGAAGAAAGTAAAATAAAAATGGTAATTCTGGAGTACAGGATAGATTTGTCTCGTCTAGCGGTTATAGAAG
>Ga0247816_10000449_pt1 | contig 23249 bp, 20 predicted proteins | sample UWRJL209509C1_FD_179930 | JGI IMG/M metagenome (GOLD analysis project Ga0247816, IMG submission 179930) | Plant litter microbial communities from Arlington Agricultural Research Station in Wisconsin, United States - UWRJ-L209-509C-1 | ecosystem: Environmental > Terrestrial > Plant litter >...
AATTCTTCAAAAGTAAACTTACAAGTCTCGAAATTTTGAGTTATAAATTCCAAAGTATTCTCTTTGTTGAAGAAGATACTTTGGACTTCAATAAGTTCTTGCTGACTGTTTTGACCAGATACCATACAACAATAAATTAAAAAAAAGTAAAGTGACAAAATTTTTTCATTATACAACTAACAATCATTTGGATTAGTAAAATCCCTTCTCTCTTCGTCTTTAAAAATTATATTTTCGCTGCCAGATCCCGTAATTCCTGCTGTTCCACTATTTACACTCATAAAGAAGTGAAGCTGTGCTTGGTTCAGTCCATGATGAATTGATGCGGGAGTAGGTTAAGAAGGAGTTGGCTACCTCGCATTGAGTTAATGTTAAACACTTAGCCGGGCAGAAGTACAGAAATTCGTAACCAGAATTTTCTAGTTTAATTATCTATCTTTATGCATGGTAAAGAGGAATTCAATATTTGTTAACGGTTGCGAAATATGAAAAATCAGAAGTTATGCTTAATCTGCATTGTTTTCATTACTTTTTTTTCGAAATATAGCTACTCCCAGTCGGCCGTACCTTATGATCAAAATATAGCAGCAGCCAGGCAATTGTTCAATGATAAACAATATATAACAGCTGCTAAAGCATACACTAAAGCATTTGTGTTTAATGGCAATCGTGGTCGAGTAGATCATCGCTATGCTGCGGCTCGCAGCTGGGCGATGGGAGGCCAAACGGATTCTGCTTTTAATGAGCTCGATAAAACTGTAAAAAACAATTATGGTGAATACTTGCAATTGGTAACAGATACGGCCTTCACACTTTTGCATAATGATACCAGATGGGTAGGTGTAACAGCATCGTTTAAAGATAATAAGCGAAAACAAGATTCATTATCTAATGCCAAGTTTAAAAATCTAAACATGAAGTTGGTTGCTAAATTGGATTCTATTAATTATGACGACCAGCTAATAAGGTATCAATTGGATGGGATTGAACAAAAATATGGAAGGCAATCTGCGCAGATGATCGCAAATATAGAATTGATGAACAAAATGGATTCTGTCAATGCAAAAAAAATCAGCGCAATTCTTGATCAGTATGGCTGGTTAGGAAAGGAAGATATAGGAGAGCAGGGTAACAGCACTTTGTTTCTTGTTATTCAGCATGCCGATATTACCACACAATTGCGCTATCTGCCAATGATGAGAAAAGCAGTGGCCGATGGTAAAGCAAGGGGTACAAGTTTGGCTTTATTAGAAGACAGGACGGCTAGAAGACAAGGTAAAAAGCAGATTTACGGGAGCCAGCTCATGCTTAACAATAAGACAGGCAAATATTTTGTACAGCCCATGATTGAGCCCGAAAATGTAGATCAAAGGAGGGCCTCAGTAGGCCTTATCCCTATAGCAGAGTATGTAAGTAGATGGGAGATTAAATGGAGCATCAAGCAATATGAAGATGATCTGGCATCGGCTAATGTTCAATGATTTGCTGATTTCACCCTATTTCTGGCCAAGCTTTCTAAACCCTAAAGGCGACAATCCCGACAGTTTCCGAAAAAACCGGACAAAGTATGCCTGATCTGCATATCCCAATTCATAAGCAATCTGTTTTACGTCAGCATCAGTATAATTCAGTAAGCGCTTAGCCTCGCTAAATATTTCTTGCCCGATCCAATAACTTACCGTCGATCCTGTAGCTTTTTTGATAGTCTCATTTAAATGCCCCAACGAAACATTAAGCTTTGAAGCGTATGCCGACGGACTTTTACTCGTATGTGAATGTGCTGTGAGTAATCTTTAAATTGACGGACAAGTTCCGCAGACCGTGTGTGCGTATGCTCAATTTTTTCTACAGAAGTACAGCTGCTGGCAGCCATAGCCAAAAATGATTGGGTAAGGCTATGAATGATGGGCAGGTAATATTTATCATTCTTACGTTGAACATACTCTCGATGCAATAGATTGAGGAGGAATGAATATTGTTTAAACTCCTGTTTGTTTAATTTACATGGAGCCTGCAGGCTGAACTGACGCTCAAAAGTATCTCTTAAGTCGCCAGCAATTAAAGAAGTATCCACCGCAAGGAACCAACCTTCAGCACGATCCGTTTTTATCCGGTAATGGACTTGGGTAGGTAATATATAATACAGTTGATTCTCAGTTACGATTACATCCTGCGAATCAACCTTTAAACTTCCGGAACCACTTTTAAGGAGAAAAAATATGTAATGGTCATCTCGGTGCGCTACCTGTTCTATATTTTCCTGATTATCTTCTGCTTTAAAGAATGCAATTTGCAGGCCCGTACTTGTTTTGTTTTGTAACTGATCTACTGGTATGTTGTTCATCAATACTAAATTACATTTATATCTGCAGATTCAAGAGTTTGTCGGCATTTCCATGTGCAATCTTCCTGAGTTGTTCTTCAGGGAGATCAATCCCATTCAAAAATTCTATACCCATCTCGTTCGTACTAAAGGGATAATCTACAGAGAACATGATATTGTCAATACCAAAAGTATCTAAAGCTATCTGCAATGGTGGTTGCGTAAAAAAACCGCTGGTGGTGATGTGAACCTGCTGATGGAAAGTATCGGCCAGCGAACGCTGATTTGCACCCCCGTTACCAGGCTTAAAAGACCTCTCTGATCGTGCCATCATCATTGGCAGCATTTCTCCCATATGTCCAATAATCAGGTTTAGTTTGGGGTATTTGTCAAATATTCCTGAATATAAAAGACGTAAAACATGCAGCGCAGTCTCTGAGTGCCATCCCCAGCCATAACAAGCTAAAGCCTCGGCCATGCCAGAGTGATTAGGCAGCCCGCTATAATAAATATCAGCTATTCCCTTTGGCGGCAAACCCGGATGAAGATAAATCGGAACGTTTAATTTTTCTGCCCTTTCAAATATAGGCGCAAATTCAGGCTGATCCAGAAACTTATCCTCAGTTAGTCCGCGGATCATTGCGCCACGAAAATTGTATTGTTTAACCGCCCGTTCTAATTCATCGGCTGCGGCCTGGGGAGCTGTCATAGGTAAATGAGCAAATGCCGTAAAGCGGGTTGGCAGGTCTGCGATCTTTTCTGCTATCAAATCATTGTACATGGAGGCAAAGGCCGGACCTTTTTCAGCACTTAGCAAGTTAGCGCCCGAGCTATCTACAGATAACACCTGCATAGAAATAACATTGGCATTCATCGATGTTAAGCGGTCTCCAGTTATATCGCCCAGCTTTACTGTAAGCTGTTGCATTCTTTCGGATTGACCAAATCCGCCCAAGGCATCTTTGGGTATTTTTGCTGCCATTTCGGGAAAGGAGATGTGTTCTTCTAGTGTTACTATTCGCATGTCAATTATATTAGTGAAATCGATAATACAAAGTAACATACTGACCTGTAAACCGGCAATACAACATTAATGGCAATGATAGGATTATTCGTGGTTCATTGTTCCGGTATTTAATATCAATTGCGACACCGTATGGATCTTCGGATGGATTTCAGGACTGAGCGGCGTGGAAGCGCGAAGATGAATCAAGTTCAAGATGAAACGTAGGGTGAAAAATTTGTATATTTGTTCTCTGTAGGGTGAAAAATTTGTACATTATACAACGATTTTACACTTTTAAGACGAAAAATTTGTAAATTGACCAACATGGATAAGACTATACCACTGCATCTTCAAGAGATTATTTTTTCATCGAGTGATCCCGAAATCAGCAGAACTATTGGCAAACTTGCCAAAAGTGGTGCATTGAGAAAACTTGCTCCTAGAATTTATTCACCAAACTTCGATGAAGAGGATTTTGAGATCATTAGACGTAACATTTTTAAGATTATCGGGCACCTTTATCCAGGAACTATTTTAAGTCACCGTTCAGCTTTAGAGTTTAAACCTACTTCTACGGGAGATCTCTTCCTAACTAATACCCATAAACGAAAAATAGAATTGCCCGGCATAACTCTGAACTTTATGAAAGGACCTCATGTTCTTTCAGGAGATAACATCTTTAGTGGGGAGATGCATGTTTCTCAGCTAGAAAGGGCATTTTTAGAAAATCTACAACTTAGTAAAAATGTGGGGTCAACATCAAAAACGCTAAGCTTACCAGAAATTGAAGAACGGCTTGATCAGGTTGTTAGAATAAAAGGCGAAGAAGGGCTTAATTCTTTAAGAGACCGTGCAAGAGAAATCAGTGTAAAACTGGGGATGGAGAAAGAGTTTGAAAAACTTAATAGAATGATAAGTGCTATTTTGACTACCAAACCCTCCGATTTATTAACGTCTCCTGTAGCAATTGCTAGGGCATTTGGTCATCCATATGATCCATTGCGCTTGTCGTTGTTTGAAAAATTGTTTGTCGAATTGCAACAGAGGATGTTTCCTGATATTCGAGATGTAAATAATTCTATAAAGTCATTCCGAAATTTTGCTTTTTTTGAAGCCTATTTTTCCAATTTTATAGAAGGCACGAAATTTAAAATAGAAGAGGCAAAACAGATTATTCAAACTGGGAAACCTCTTGCTGCCAGAGACGAGGATTCACATGATGTATTAGGTACATATCAAATCGTTAGCAACAGATCTGAGATGAACATCACTCCTCAAAACTCAGATGATTTACTTCGAATCTTGCAATACCGACATAAAATTATGCTTAGTGCCCGCCCGCAGAAAAATCCGGGGGAATTTAAGGATAGAAATAACCGTGCGGGTGATACCGAATTTGTCGATTATCAATTGGTAAGAGGGACACTTATCCGAGGTTTTGATTTTTATAGGGCTTTAAAACATCCTTTTACAAAAGCTGCATATATGATGTTTATGATCAGTGAAGTACACCCTTTCTTAGATGGGAATGGTCGTATTGCAAGAGTAATGATGAATGCAGAACTGGGGAGTACAGGGCAGTGTAAAATAATAATCCCTACTGTTTATAGGGAAGATTATCTAGGTGCATTAAGACAGTTGACACGAAGGCAAGAACCAGATACTTATATCAGAATGCTACAACGTGCCCAGCTGTTTAGCGCCACCATCACTGGTGATGATATGGATCAAATGCAGGGTGTTTTAACAGCTAGTAACGCATTTAGAGAAGGAGAAGATTACATTCTTCAAATTTTATAAAGTAAACGGACAAAATCAAGATCCTGATTTTAAGTACCGATAGTTTAACTATAGATGATATGTGACCAGAATTCGGTTTTCTTAATTACCACTGGCAAAAACCGTTACTACTGTTGGAAGGCAGGTTAGCTTGTTACATAATGATGATAGTTTGTGATTGTAAAAGAAATACCTACTAATAGGTATTTCTTTTACAATCGATTTCATTGAGATTAGATAACAGGTAAATCATTTCGCTCTCATGAAAAAAATCATTGTTACAATACTTATGGCTTGTGTTTTCAGTATTAGTACTCTAGGGCAAGCATATTCTGACTTACAAGCTATAAACAAGTTGTTACTTACTAGTAAAACTGATACCTCAAAACTGCGGATAGCAGAACTATTGGTTCCTTATTTTAACATAAGTTCACCCGTTGCTCTTCATCAACTTAAGAAGGTTCTTCCGCCAGATATCTATGGCGCCATCGATTATTATGTTAAAATAAACACAGAGAATTTTGGTAAAATAGAATCTTTTAAAAATTATGATGTTACCATAGACAGCAACTTTAAAAAGCTTAATAATGCTTTATTGCGCCTTAATAACCTTTTAAAAAGGGAGAGTAATAAGATGTATGGACTGAACCCCAATATGACTATTGCTACAGTCTCTCTAACATATCACAACGCAGCTCTTGATAGTGGACTTAATAAGTTGTCCGCAAATGAGCGGATGATGGGATTAGATGTTGCTTTTGATGACCCCACAATAATTGCACTAAAAATGGAGCTACAAATTCCTACGAATATGGTTTCTGCAAAAGTTAGGGATACTATTGAATATATAAATATGCAATTGACTACTATTCAGGAGGCAAAGATTGATATCCTAACGGCTGTTAATAATAATCCATCTCTTTTCAATAAATTAATTGGTCCTGGTGACAAAAGTATAAAGGCTGCAGATTACAAATCTTTAATAAAAAATTTTGGTGATCAGCCAATGTTTTTACCTACTACTGTTTCACCAGCAACAATTTCAGCCACATATGGAATGCCCTCTCAAGCTGAAATGATTGATGCACTGGTAATTTACATATCAAAGCGGTTTTCACAAGAGGTGGCTATTTCTTTTATCGAAGTATTAAAGAAGCGTGCCAAAAATATCCAACTAATCAGTGAAATGTTTCCGCAAACCTTGAAGATATTGATGGAAGGCAGTACATATGAAGTTCCCAGGCTAGGTGGGGTCTGGCATAATGCTATTGCCGAAGATCTTTATAATTTACCCTTTAATCTTCGCGGCAGTAAGTATATTTTTGATAAGCTTAAGTTTGCGAGTACTGAAAACTATCTTATGTTTCAAGATGCGGTAACAATAGGAGAATTAGCTAGAAAGGGCAGCTCACTTCCAGAAATAGTAATGTTATATAAAAGCAAAAGTAACTTAATTAAATTGAATAGTCCAGTGGTGAAAACTAGCTTCGAATATATAAATCTTATAAATAACGAATTGACTTTTCCTGCATCAGTAAGTTCGTCAAAGTACTGGCTAGATTGGCACACTTTAAATAATTTAGAGAAAAAAGATTGGAAGCTACTAATGGTTATGCTAGGGTGTAGGTATGAAAATGAAATATTTGGAAAGACCGGTTTGGATTTGAATATTGTCGAAATTGAAGATGACATTAGATGGGAAATTTTTAGATCGAATTTGCAGAAAAGTCTACTTGTACTAAATCAATTCCAGGATCGTAGGATAGCAGCATCGACAATGCCAATTTCTGGTAATTTTTCTTCAGTTAAATTAATAAGCTTTTGGGAATGCCAGCAACAACTATTCAATATTTTGCTCGACTCAAATTTGAATATTCAGTATAAGGAGATTGCTACCAAAGTTGCTTTTATAAATAGGGGTATGCAAATTTACAAACTTACTGAAGAAAAGAATTATGCACTAATGCTACGGGAGTGTATAAAAATGGTAGAAGAGATTTTACCTGAAAGAACTGCCAGACTCAATGAATTGATTACAAAACAATGGCAACTTTCTAAGGGACAGTATGCTAAGCAATCAAAAAACATCAATTCTGTTATTGATCCGTTTAATGATTTATATGGCGGACTTTCAAAGCTAGATATTTTAGATACCTCTTTTAATAGTTCTGCAAAAAAAATGATTTGGGATTATTCTGTAAAATACAAAATTCCGCTTGGAATTAGCAAAGATAATAGGGAAGCTATGAAATGTTTGACAGATCATTTTTACAGCCAACTTATTTTAGCAACAGAAAACCATCAAAGGAAATTCTTGGAACTGCGGGGAGATTTAGCTGTTGAAAAACTCATGTATAGTGTTATCAATCCAGGAGAAAATAATCGTTCATTTGCAAATACTACTCGTTCAGCAAATAGTATGGTAGTGATCCTTAAAACGGGAGAGTTTTTTACGGACGTGCTTTCTGCAAGAGATAACAAACAGTTATCAAAAGTTATTGAGTCATACGCAATGCCACCAAGTTCTTACAAGATAAAACGAAATACAAGATACTCAGTAGATCTCGATGCATACGTTGGAATTTATGGGGGATTTGAATCGTTGGGTTCAGCAACGCCTGATTCAATAAAGCGCATAGCACCTGTGTGGGGACTTTCTGCTCCAATTGGAATTTCTTTTAGCTGGGGCTCCAGCAAACCTACTGGCCCAAATGAAGAGGCTTCCTTTTTAAAGTCAAATGGACAACCTAGAACCTTATCAGGCAATAACTTTTCGTTCACTATCTCTGTTATTGATATAGCAGCACCACTAGCCTACAGATGGAGCAATGATACGGAAGATGCATTGCCAAAAAGTCTGAGATGGTCACAACTTTTTTCACCAGGTTTGCATCTTCGCTGGGGTATTAAAAATACACCACTTTGTTTTTCAACGGGTATTCAGTATACACCTCAGCTTAGAAAAATTGATCAAGCATCAAGTTCACAACAAGCATACCGAGCCTATGCCGGTGTTTTCTTTGATTTGCCTTTATATAGTCTTTACAAGAGGTAGTGTTATATTGAGCACGATTCTATTCTTTATACTTTAGTTAGCTATGAAAAATCAGAAATGATTAGCAAACCAGGAGTGACCATTTTTTCACGTCAAAATATTGTATTTTTAGAAAGAAATCTGGCGTTAGTTTCAAAGTATTGATTCTACCATTTCTTTTTAATTATCAAGTGTTATGGCGGAAATCATATTTGGCGATATAATCGGAGTAAGTGAGGGAGATATCTTTAGTAGTCGAGAAGATCTAAAGAATGCAGGATTACATAGAAATACACAACAAGGCATAGACGGTAACGGTGAGTTTGGCGTTGCTTCTATAGTTTTAAGTGGTGGATATGAGGATGACGTTGATTTTGGAGATGAAATACTCTACACAGGTGTGGGAGGGCAAAACTCCCAAACGAAAAAACAGATTGAAGATCAATCATGGGAGAAGTTTGGCAACAAAGGATTACTTGTAAGTGAGCTTCATGGACTGCCTGTAAGGGTTACAAGAGGTCATAATCATAAATCACAGTATAGCCCTAAGAATGGTTACCAATATGGCGGCCTTTACCAAGTAGTTGAACATTCTTGGAAAAAAAGAGATGATGGATTTGGAGTTTGCAGATTCAAATTAATTAAAATTTCCTCTATAGCCAATCTAACTACTTCCGATCCTGTAGCCGATGAGAATACTATCCTCACGGGTGACAATGGACCAACATCACGTATTCCTACTACAGTATTGAGAATTGTTAGAGACAATAAATTATCAAGAAAAATTAAACGGCTATATAATTACACTTGTCAAGTATGTGGTATACGAATTGATCTGAATGGGGTTGGATATGCCGAAGCTGCTCATATTAAACCTTTAGGAAGACCACATAATGGTTCAGACGATCCTGGTAATCTGCTATGTCTCTGTCCTAATCACCACGTTATGTTTGATAAAAAGTGTTTTACTATTAATCCTGATTTTTCCTTAGTCGGGATTAATGGTAAATTACACATTCATAAAAGCCATATCATAAACAAGGAAAATATCCTGTATCACTTCAATTATAGTCAAACTAAATAATTTACCCTTTCTTTATCGAATAAATCTAAGCTCATCGGGACAAGAAATGATATTAGCAATCTATTTTTTTTCTCTAGCAGCCTTTTCTGGGAATAAACTACTTCCTTTAGCTTTAGCAGCTGCTAATCTGAGTCTTTCTGATTGTGACAACTTTGATAAATCTATTTGAGTTTTCATATATTTCATATTTGACATCGTTAATTAGACAAGACTAATTGAACAGGTATTTTTCTAGTTTCTTCTTATGTAAATAGGTCATTTAAGGTAATAATATCATAAGCTGTTGCTATTCTCAAAACAAATTTATTAGACTCTAAAATTTATAACTCTATGGATAATTTTGAGACTAAACTCCTATCTTCAACCCATGCCAATGGAACAAGGATTATACGAGCAGCTCATCACCAAAATCATCACCAACAAACTTAAAGACCTTGATGAAACTCAGTTTTTCATAGAAAAAGTAGCTCTCGATAAAGCCGAAGCCTCCCGTTACCTCAGTCAATATCTTTCTGAAACCATAACATACGCCCTCAACTCCATCAAAGGAGACGACGACATTTTAAAAAAGATAGAGATCTCCAACAATGTCATCCAAATCCTAATTCAAGAATTACCAAACCTTAAACTTTCCGATAACCTCATAGAAAATGAAGGCAAGCTCCTGCAAGCAGTATATACAAAACTAGATTCTCCATATCCAGACCTAACCGAGCGGATCAAGCAGATCATGCCTTATACCAGATTAACCCAAAGTGAGCTATTCACGGGTAGCAATGCAGGCATCTCCTTAGAAAGTGAAATCAAAAAAGAGATCCTTTCTTCCGATGAGATCTGCTGGTTAGTAAGTTTCATAAAATTCTCTGGTATCCGGATCTTCAAAAAAGAGCTGGAAGAATTTACCAACAGCGGAAGAAAGCTGCGGATCATCACCACTACCTATATGGGAGCCACAGATTTTAAAGCAATTGAATTCCTAGCAGGATTAAAAAACACAGAAATCAAGGTTTCCTATAATACTGAGCATGAGCGCTTACATGCAAAAGCCTATTTATTTCTTAGAAATACAGGCTTTGATACAGGTTATATTGGTTCCTCGAACCTATCACGTTCCGCTTTAACCAATGGATTAGAATGGAACATCAAAGTGACTACCAAAGAAGTAGGGCATATTATAGAAAAGTTCGAAAACACCTTTGATACTTACTGGGAAGATAAAGAATTTGACTACTACCGCGCTGGTGTAGACGAACAGAAACTGCATCGGGCCATTAAGCAACAACGCACAGGAGATAGCAGAGGTATCACCCAGTTCTTTGATTTATACCCTTTTCCATATCAGCAGGAAATCCTTACGAATCTACAATCACAACGAGCAGTGCATGGGCATTATAAAAATCTTGTCGTTGCGGCTACAGGCACTGGTAAAACAGTAATTTCTGCATTTGACTATAAACGATTTAAAGAAAACAATCCTCGAGCAAGGCTTTTGTTCTTAGCGCATAAAAAAGAAATTCTAACGCAGGCGCAAGAAACATTTCGCCATGTACTGAAAGATGCCAACTTTGGTGAACTTTGGGTGGATGGATTAGAACCTACAAACTATGATCATGTATTTGCTTCTGTACAAACTTTAAATAATAGAGTGGGAGCACTTATCCTCTCTCCGGAGTTTTATGATTTTATCATCATTGATGAAGTACATCATATCGCGGCTAATAGTTACCGTCCTATTTTAGATAAATTTACTCCACAAATCTTACTTGGATTAACCGCTACACCAGAACGTATGGATGGCGAAGACATCTTAAAAGATTTTTGTAATGTGATTGCTGCAGAAATCCGACTTCCAGAAGCGATGAATAGAAAATTGCTATGTCCTTTTCAGTATTTCGCAGTTTCGGACTCTGTTGATTTAAGCCAGGTGAGTTGGAAAAATGGAAAGTATGAAAGTAAAGAGCTCACAAGGATTTATACGCATGATGATCGTAGAGTAGGAGAGATCCTAAATAACTGTAAAAACTACCTTACTGATTTTGAAGATGTGAGAGCACTTGGATTCTGTGTAAGTACTGAACATGCGCAATACATGGCAGAGAAGTTTGTACTTGCAGGATTAAAAGCTGATTATCTAACCAGCGTCAATGCTAGTCAGAATAGAGATTCTGCCAAAGAGCGGTTAAGAAATAAAGAAATCAATTATCTTTTTGTAGTAGATATCTTTAATGAAGGTGTAGATGTTCCAGAATTAGACACCGTATTGTTTTTAAGACCTACAGAGAGCTTAACTATCTTTTTACAGCAATTGGGTAGAGGCTTAAGGTTAGCAGCAGGAAAGGATTGCTTAACAGTTCTAGACTTTGTTGGCAATGCTAAACCAGAGTATGATTTTGAACATAAGTTTAGAGCACTAGTTGGTAAAACGCATACTTCGATGATTAAAGAGATTGAAGATGATTTTCCGCACCTTCCGTTAGGGTGTTCTATAGTGCTAGAAAAAAAAGCTAAAGATATCATCTTAAAAAATATCAAGGAAGCAACAAGCTTTAATAAAAGGCAGATTCGCAATAAGCTGATGAACTTTAGGCACCAATCAACGTTGCCTTTAACATTAGCCAACTTCATTAGCTTTTACCAAATAGAATTACAGCAAATTTATAAACAGGGAACTTGGAAAAGACTTTGTGCGGATGCTGGTTTGATTGATGATTTGAATGAGCCAAATGAAAAAGAGATTAAGCGTGGCATAGATCGATTGATTCAAGGAAACTCTATCAGTTATTTTAGGTTTATCCAGCAGTTAATAGATCAGGATTTCCAGGTTGACCATCCAACAGAAGAACAACATTTGTTGCAGATGATGTTTCATTACGACGTTTGGCAAGAAGCTGGTATTAAGTTTAACTTTGATTCTTTACAGGATAGCCTGGGCGCTTTAAGCGCGAATCCAATTCTTATTTCCGAATTGCAGGAGGTACTAGCTATCTTAATCCAACGTGTTAATTTCATAGAGAAGAAGATTGAGCTTGGTTATGCCTTGCCATTACGAATCCATAGCAGGTATAACCGGGATGAAATATTGGCTGCGCTGCGGTTGCACCAATTTGATAAGAAATCTTCGAATAGAGAAGGAATTGCTTTAAAGAAAGATCTAAATACAGAGGCTCTTTTTGTGACGTTGAAAAAATCAGATAAACAATATTCACCCACTACGCAGTATAAAGATTATGCGCTTAGCGAATACCTTTTCCATTGGCAGACGCAGAATAGTGCTTCTCCAGATACAGACTCAGGTAAAGCTTATATTAATCAAAATGTGATAGGTAGGAAGATCTTGATATTTGTCAGAGAGCAAAATAAGGACGAGTATGGCAATACGCTTTCGTATGTGTTTTTAGGTCAGGCTGATTTTGTGAAAACTAATGGAGCGAAGCCGATGAATGTGGAGTGGAGGTTGCAGGAGCCGATGCCAGCGTATATTTGGAAAGAGAGTGGTAAGTTGGCGGTTGGGTAGGTCTTCTTTTGGAACTGGCGTTATAAGTCATATGGATTAAAAAACTAATTGAGGATTGTAATACTCATTAGCTCCAAAACGATTAGATATATTACTCACATCTTGAATTACCTATTTATGATAAAATGATGTGTAGAAAGCGATAAAAGAAGTCCTTACCTAGATCAAACCTTTCTCAAGCCCGTGTAATAAAAAGCTCATAGAGTTTGCAGATACTACATGGCGACCAACCGTTACCCATCTAATTTGTTTGAGATGAAATTTTTATTGGCGGTCACATCCATTTTAAGATTGCTGATGTCTGTTTTAAAATCTAGCTTCCCTTCCCACGATCCCAAATTAAACACAACGTTAATTTTTTCGCCCCAAAGCATGTCTGCTATGCGGTTAGCTTCCACAATATGGGGCAATAATATTTTATCAAAATTCAAAAATTCGTCGATTCCCAATTCTGCGCTATAATTTAAATGTGCAATACGTTTATTGCGATGTCCTTCTTTCAGCTCTTTGATGTTCTTCCTAAAAGTTTTCAAGGTTTCATGTAGCAATTCAATGGCTTTTCGATTCGTGCTATTAGTATTATTAAATTCGATTGCAGCGGCTCGAAATGAATAGTTAGAATTTTTTTTATCGTCATCCAGGTTAGTTAGGTGCATTATAATGCCGTTTTCTAAGTATCGCAACGCTGTTAGCTCCTCTAAGATGAACGCCCTGCTAGTCTCGCGCCACAAATATGCAAAACGATTTATCTTACGAATAAAGAAACTAGTGCTAATGTCAAGATCAATTATTTCCACACGTAGCGAGGTGAAATATTCTTTTTGTTTTTCAGATAACATAATTTTTAATTAACTATCAAATCCTTGTTCCGCATTAATCAAAACTGCTTTTAACGTAGATCTATTTCCTATGATCTCGCGAAATACCTTGTTATCTGTAATAAGGCTAACAAATTCCTGCTGCGCCTTTACAAACGATTTGATCAGCATCAGCGGATCTGGGAATAGCACAATAACTCTTTCTTTATTACTTAATGCCGCATATAGTTTTGTATTATTATCGCTCCTCGCATAGAATTGTTTTACAAACTTGTCATCAATAAGACTTTTACCTTTTCTAGCTTCCTCGATTTGATTTTCCATCCAACTTTGACTAATTTTAATTCCCTCAATGCAGTATTGAGGATGATGTACAAGAACAAAAGCCTTGGGGTGTTTAATGAAATTAGCCCAATGAATAACTTGCTGAAAAACTTTAAAATTCCTATGTTTTGATTCGTCAGGAATTTTCATAATTTCTACATATTGGTTATAACGCTCGGCGAGTAGATATAACAATAAATGAAAATGGATAGATACCGCATGCTGGTCGGAAAACGAAGCAAAGCCTGCCAAGAATCGAATGATAAGTGCCGACTGTTTTTCAAGGTTGCAACGTAAGCTAACACTACAGTACAGGTTCGTTTTCCTGCAGTTTTTTCCATCGGTGCGGTAAAAGATTTTGGATTTGCTCTTCAGGCTGTTTATTGATTTTTTCAGCACATCTACCATCCAGACCATTGGATTAATGCCTAGCAGCTTGCATGTTCCCATGAAAGAATATAGCATTGCACTTCTTTGCGCCCCGTCATGGGAACCACAGAACATAAAGTTCTTTCTTCCCAGGGCAATTCCTCTTATACTGCCCTCAATTGGGTTATTATCAATGTTGAGTGCACCGTTTTCCATGTAAACCGATAGCCTTTTATACCGTTTCATGGTATAGGAAAAAGCTTTGTGAATGGCACTTTTCTCTATCTTCTCTAATTCTAATAAATCGATTTTTTTCATGATTAATAGATTATGCAAGACCAGAATTCGTGTGGTAGGCAGCACGGTCACCACCACTAATTGCACTTGCAACTACACCGATTCCAGTTAGTGCAAAGAAAAACGGATTGCCACAAGTAGGTTCTAAGTTGCCACCTTCAAGTGACATCATTTTTTCGAAAATTAATCATTTCGTAATTTTACGGCTAACTAATCACACATTATAATTATTAGTTATTTATTACGTCAAAACATCATATTTCCGATGTTAATGTGCATATTTCCTATGTCAATGTCACATCCCACGCTGACGAACTTTTTTCCCCGATATCCCTTACTTCGACGAAAAAGAGTTTGAGATCGTACTTCAACGCATACAGGTTTTAGGTCTTGGTATTTATGGTATAGAGACGTGGCTAAATCGTGAATTTTACGACGTTCAAAGTTGCGGCCAAGAACCTGATGATCCAAACTGGTAAAGCTCCCATCGAGATATTTAGCCACTTATTATGTTCCTGAAGATCGCAACATTTCAAATTAGTTAGTTTTATTGAGAAGGGCGCCAGATTGTAATTCAATCACGGGGGGTGCCCTAATTCATTTCTAGCCCACTGAGCCATTAACTCAACGAACATAGATATCAAATTGATAAGATCCCTTATTCTAATTTTATCATAGTAATACCGGAGGGGGCTACCAATTAATAAAACGAGTATTTATATAATGTCATGTTCCATGAATTACCGTATGTAGAGCAACAACATTCCTCCAACAGGACTATTTGCAGGATTAAGATGCGCCTTTTTAGTCAGCTAGTAAATGTAATCGTATCACTCAGGCAAATATCTTCAGATGACCTGCCTATCATAATCTTGAAAGTACCTGGTTCCGTAACCCGTTTCATAGCGCGGTTCCATATTTGGATATCTTCTTCAGCAATTTTAAATTGTACTGTCTTTTCTTCTCCTGGTAATAATTCAATTTTTTCAAAACCACGAAGTGATTTAACCGGAGTACTTACAGAGTTGACTTTTTCACCTAAATATAACTGAACAACTTCTTTTGCCGTTACTTTTCCCTGGTTACGAATTTTGCAGGAAACAACGACCGAGCCACCCTTACTAAAGCTTGTAGAGGAGACTTTCATAGCTGAATAAGCAAAATCTGTATAACTTAATCCATAGCCAAAAGGAAACAGTGTCGCCGTTGAAGAATAAACATAATCGCGTCCCGGCTTATCCGGTGTACCTGGCTCCCTATTATTACCCTTTGAAGAATTTACATAGTTATAAAAGACAGGGATATGGCCAGACGATTGAGGGATGCTCATATTTAGCCTGCCAGAAGGGCTGACTTTACCAAATAAAATGTCTGCAATAGCGTCTCCTCCTTTTTCACCAGGATACCATCCTTCAAGAATAGCGGGGATATATTCCTTTTCCCAAGCTATGCTCCAGGGTCTGCCCTGTATCAATACCAAAATAACTGGCTTGCCTGTTCTATAGATCGCCTGCAGCAATTCCCTCTGTACACCCTGCGCATCACTATATTAACGATAATTAATAACCACCTATTTTTCATTTCTTTTACGGATTAAAAAGAATATAACTAATAGCATAATTATTAGGTAGATAGTGAGGTTCCACCACTCAAATGTTTCTAATCTCTTTTCAAGTACAAGAAGATAAAATGATGCAAAAGCTATGATCGCAATGCAAATGGTGTATAAATATTTTTTATTCATAATTATTAATAATAACAACCATTACTTATCTAGCCATGGTTATTGTGGTAGTTGTTAGTTTAAGTCGCAGTCAGCTAGTGCCATTGCTGCAAAGATACCGATGGATGCCAAAGCCCCAACCTGGCCTGCAAATAACGCAACAGTTGCTATCCATCCGCAACTGCACAGTTTTTACTTTTTACTACAGCCTCAATTTTCTCTAAATCTAATAAATCGATTTTTTTCATGATTGATTAGTTAAGAGTTAATACAAGACCAGAATTTCTTGTGGTAAGCTGCAAGGGCACCACCACTCAATGCACTTGCAATTACACCAATAACAGTTAATGAAACGAAGAACGAATTGCCGAAAGTAGTAGCTAATTTACCACCTTCAAGGGACATCATTTTTTCAAAATTGATGTGTTTCATAATGTTTAGTTTGTAATTTAAACTTAACTAGTGATACGTTATAATTTAAGCTTAACTAATCATACATTATTTATTACGCAAATGGCATTTTTGCCGTTGTAAATGCGATTATGTTCTATGAGAATGGTTACTTAAACATTTTATTAAGTCGGTTGATCTTAATATGATGGTTATCAAGTGATCCTACTTGACCTCCACCCGAAAAACCAGACTCCTGAAAAGTCGAAAAAAACCGGGTATGGACTATATTGAGTTTAGTAGAGATATATGGATTTCATATTAAATTTTCCATTTAGGACGAATTTAATATGACGAAGTTCAGGAAGATAAAAAGTACTATCCCCAGTTGTACTGAGCTTTACTTCACCACTATTGGCATTTATTATATCATCAATCTCAAACCTCTTTCTGATTGATGGTTATACCAAAGAGATAGAATGACAAATGATATCTTATAAAATTATTATTGAAAGTCTTTTTATAGTACTTTGGTCATAGAGTTTTATAGTGCAATAGACTGGTTTAGTTCTGTATGTGGTAATCTAGCATGCGTTCCTTATTTATCTTGTCCGTGGTAAATTGCGGGCTGCTGTTGTACTTCTCATGAAGAGTATACCGTCAAAATTGTCGAGTACCGGTACCTTAAAGTAGATGCTCCTTTCGTCTTTAAGGTATTCAGCTCCTATAACACGCATGTATTGATGTGCTTTGATTTCTTCTTTTAATTCTTTTTCTTGTCCTAGTTCTGTGAAGTTTAAGATATAATTGTCTTGTATACTGCTGTTTAAGAAATACTCTATTGCATCTTTTTTCTCTGAGGCGCTATAATGAAACGCTTTAAATTGCCGTTTGGAAGCAAAATCCTGAATGCTCACATCCCCTTCATTAAAAGATAAAGCAAGAGCGTAGTAGGCAGTTCCTAAACTATCTTTTAAATAACTGCCGCACCTTTTTAATTTGGATTGAGGTGAAAAGCTAATATGACTGTTATGGGCCCAAAGTACTGTTTTGGTACCATCAATTTTATTGTTGTGTGATAACCAGAGTACATTTTCAGCGAAATATTTATCTCGTAATTCCTGAAATTTTGAGAATGGGATTCCGAAGAGTGATAGAGACTGCTCAAGCAATCTGATATGTCGTTTAGTGATATCGAAGTCTTTGTTAGATTTAAAATTATCAGCAACTGTATTGAGGTTCATTATAAGATTTTTATATAATATCTTATCTTCTTTACTAAATTTATTTGGGGACTTTCCACGAAAACCCTCTTTTAATTTATTTAGTGTGGCTATGGATGGTTGATCGAATGGAAAGTTTTTGCTATCATTTAAAAGTGATATACTTATATAATACGGATCTTGCATGTCTGCTCCGGTTAAGATCACCTTTTGATCGTCAGGTAGTGACTTATTATGATTCCGCAACCATTGCGCAAGATCATATACCTCATATGTTCTGTAAACTCCGTATAAACCATACAAGCCAGTAAATTCAATTTCCTTATGGATACTGTCGGGATATTTGTTGAGTACGAAATTATTGATAGACTCCATACCGCAAAAGTCTGTTTCTAAAGCAACTGTCTTCACATTTTGATGTTCAACTAGATACCGTATCAATTTGTCTTTGGCGGAGAAGAATTCTCCTGTTCCGTGGCTCGATTCTCCAAGTGCAATTATTTTTTTACTGTTCAGCGAAGAATTGAATTGTTGAAATCTAGTGTCAGAATTTAGATCTTCTTGTATAAAAGGGATCCCGTACTCATTTAATTTGTCTACACTTTTTCTACTTATTACCTGAGCAGGCAGTTTAGCAGAAATAAAAATGATAGTGAAGATTAATATTAAATAGCTTTTCATATAAATTCTTTTCAAGAAAAAGCCTAATATAGCTTCCTTTTACCAGTTTAAAGAATAATATTTTTTCATACTTCTGTTTTCTAATTATTAAATTGTGGCATATTTTATAACCTCCTTAAACGGGTTTAAAATTTGGTGATAAATAAGGAATTGCTGTAATACCTGGAACTGGAACGTTAAATATTTTGACAAACCGGTGATCCCATACTGATCAATTCACGCTAGTTTTAAGCCATGGAAAATTCCGTTGATCTTAAATTCCCCATTGGGCCTTTCATAATAAAAGTTGAATACAGTCCTGATCAATTTATCTCGCTTATTGAGGATATTGAAAGTGCGCTTATTTCCTATAAAGCCCTGCTAGGGTTATCAGAGGATGATTTGCTGAAAACGTACCGTCCCGGAAGCTGGAATGTCCGGCAGTTGATTCACCATGTCGCAGATATACAATTACTTCATTTCTTACGAATGAAGAAGGCAATTACTGAGCCTGACTATAATGAGGTAACCCTGGTTAACATGGATGGCTGGGCTAATTCCGCGGATGGAATTATAGCTCCTGTTCAGGATTCTATATTGATGCTTGAAGGTATAACTAACAGATATGTCTATCTGATCAAATCATTATCTCAGGATCAATTACGAATACAGTACTATCACGCGGTGAGAGAATTCTATATTTCCCAGGCTCAGGCTGTTGCGATGTCGGCCTGGCATGTAAAACATCATCTAGCGCATATAAATCTAGCATTGCGGGACTATTAGTTTGCTGGGTCTGGTCTTTTTATTACTGAAAGCGTTAATAGTAGTGGAAACCTACCGTAATGCTGATTCACTCTAAATCGGTTACTCGAATCCACTATTATGTTTATTTCACTTCATGTTTGCCACCCCAAAAAGTGATTTATAAGTTGCATAAAGGCTGTTTTTTCAACAATCGTTCGGCTTATCTGCCACCCCTCTGCCACTTGACAAAGGAGGATTTGTTTCTTACTATTGCATCCTATTAAACGCAGGTTACCCATTTATTGGAAATCAACGAATTATAATTTGATTAAATGCTTAGCTGGATTGTTTGAGCACAGAATGTTGGTTGGAAGCGGATTGCTTTTAGCTTGGTAGTGGTTCTCTTTTCTATTGAAGCACATTTCCGGCGGCGTTGGAGCGTAGTTGGGGCGTGGTTGGACCGTCATATGACGGTCTAACCACGCCCCAACTACGCTCCAAGTGCCTTTTAACACGGCTACACTCAAGTAGGAAAATAGGTGTTGAACCGTATGAATGTAGGTTAACTAGCGATTATTAAACATTTTATTAATTAAAAAAAATTAAAGTTATGGCAAGTTCAAAAAAGGGTGGAGATGGATTCACCGGAAAAACAGGTAGAACAGTAGTGTATCTGCTCAATGGAAAATTAGTTAAAAGGGAGATTGGTTACAGTACCAAGCCACCTACAGAGCTTCAGAAAGCGGGTTTCCAGATCACATCGATTACATCAAAATTTCTTAGCCCGTTTAAGGAAGTGATTGATTTGGGTTATAAACTGGAGGCAAAGAATACGGGCAAGACTCCTTACAACCACGCTACATCTAATATCCGGCTAAATGCGATAACAGGTACTTATCCTGAACAACGCATAGATTATCCGAATGTATTATTAACTAAAGGTAATAAGCCGCTTACGGAAGGCCTCAGTATTAATGCTGTGGAAGATGGGTTGTTGTTTAGCTGGGATCCGGCAGTGAGCGACAGTGGCCGACGGTGGAACGATCAGGCAATAATGGTTGCTTATATCCCATCAATGAGGGAATTATTTTACCTCCTCAATGGCGCCAGGAGAACTGAAGGTTCGGATATTTTAAATATACCAAGGTTTAAAGATACTGTTGTGATTGAAACTTATATATCATTTATAGCAGCAAGCCATAAAAGTGTTTCTAATAGTGTATATACAGGTCAGGTCATATGGGAAGGACTGTAAAATCAATTATCATATAAAACCCGGTAACCATGAAGAAAGATCAATTGTAACCGTTGATCGGGTAGAGGGTAAATAAAAAACGCCGGCTCTTATTAAGGGCCGGCGTTTTAATAATCGCAAAAAGCAATTACAACACAGTTCTCCTGTATTATCGAGGTATAGTCCAGAACAACCCCGGATTATTCGTTTTGTAATAAGTATAAGTAACACCGGTCCGCTGATTAGCCGATTCCGTTTTTTGCGGTGCCTGAACAATACCGTCCAATGGCAGCAGTTCTACATAGCTGATCTGTTTTCCACTTTTAACTGTTTCTGTATCATATTCGCTGGCTACCGGTGTTTGCATGCGGTAAAGGTTCTTCGCCATGTAAGTCTGCAGGTAATATTCTTTTGATTGAAGGGTACTCCGGTTCCAGTTGGCATCTGCATTAAGTACCAGCGGCATGCCTTTAACCAATCTTTCCCTTACTTCCTGTATGCCGAGCAGGGTTCCCTTTTCGTCCATCACATAAGCATCAAAAGTGGGGTCTATCCAGATCCACTTGCGCAGATCTTTGCTGTACACCATATTGATTACGTGGCAATCATCAAAAACTGTTTCTTTGGGCATGCAGGTAATATATCTCGAAGTAATGCCCATAGAAAGGTAACATTCATTTAAAATGGTGGCTAGCATCCGGCAGTTTACCCCCCGGTTCTGTTGCTGGCAAACCTTTATCAGGTCGATCGCATTTTTAAGGGTTGGATTATTACTGTTGCCGTCGTGCCTGATCAGGTTATGCACCCAGTGCAGCAAATTGAAAACCTTTGAAAGTTCGTTTCCGTTTCCTGCAATAGAATCAAGCTTTAAATCTTTTCTAACGCGGACCAGGTTGGGGTTATCCATCGGTTGATAGGTAAACTCCGGAACTGTACGTGTATCAGAAACATTGTATTTACCAGCTTTTTGTAGTGTATCAAGATAGGCGACCGGCTTTCTGTTAGGGGCATTTACATCATACTTTACCTGAGTTCTGGCTGTATCTTTTCCATTCACCAGAATGATAAAATCATAAGTACCTACCTTAGGATCCACGTTAAAGGATATAGATTCCTGATCGGTATAGAAGGTTACTTTTTTAGCAGAGGTTGCATACACATCCAGTTTTTCTTTTGGCATAACAGTCCAGGCATTTTTTCTTACCGGATAGTTATCATCTTTGATATCCACGCTTGTGGAAGTTGCTTTAACAATTCGCTGCCCGTTTTGGGCATGTAACGAGGTTATAGAAACGAGCAGGATAAAAATGGTCAAGAGTTTTGTTTTCATTTTAATTTAGCGGTTAAAGTGGTTGGTTCCAAGTTAGACGCTGAAATTATTATGGATGTTGCATCAAAGTAAAAATATATTTTCGACGCGTAATTAAAGTCTGCTATAGTTTTCCTGATAGTAGATAATGCAATTTTATGATGAGTGCAGGCAGGTTACAGCAAATTAATGCCTCCGCGATTCTTAATTACAAATTGTTGCTTCGAACGTACCATCAATACTGCTGTTTGATTTAACATCTGTCGCCTTGATATTTCCTTTAATCGTTGTTTCTGAAATAGAAGTTACTTCAAAAACATTGCCGTCAGAAAACATTACGTAGTCTTCCGTTCCCGGGTTTGAGAAGATGGCGTAATAATCTGTAGCTTTTCCTGTTTTTCTTGGTACCCTGATGATCACATCAAAATTTTCATCAGCACTGCCACATCCCTGACCTTTTGCAGAAGATAAGAAAATCTCAAAACCTTCTTCCTGATAAGTATTAACTGTCTTGTTAGCCTTACCGGATGCATAAGTGAAATCTTTGCCGTATAATTTTCCGGAAACCACATGAGAAGCTGGAGTTGGTTCAGGATCGTCATGATGTTTTTTGCAAGAGATAAGCAGGAGCAGAGCAGAAAAAAGTACGAGAGTTTTTAAGTGATTCATATCGCTAATGATGAAGACAAAGTTTTGAATAGATTTTGTTTACAGTAAAATTTGAGTGTTTAACAAAATCTGATTGATTGTGTTTGTGGAGATTTCACATCAATACAGAACGGTGGTGTTTTCTAGTGCAATGTTATAGCTTTTATGTAAATGTAAAATTGTAGTACTTCATAATAGCGATACAGGAAGCTGATCTTTATGGCTTGCCTATGAATGGCGTAGCAGGAGGGATAATAAAGGGAGAGTTTGAAGATATTGAAAGTTTGATGGTAAGTATAGTTTTTGACTATATAGTTATCAATAAATACGATGTTCAATTAGTGAATCATGATTGCTGGAGAAATGATTTCTCCGTACCTTTGCACCACAAGATTAAAAATAAAAAAATTATGGCAATAGTTGGTAAAAAATTCCCGAGTGTTAGTATTGATGCAATGTCAGAAATGGGTGATGACATGAAAATCAATGTATTTGAAGAAGCTGTAAATAAAAATAGTAAAGTGTTGTTATTCTGGTATCCAAAAGATTTTACTTTCGTTTGCCCTACAGAATTACACGCGTTTCAAGCTGCTTTACCTGAGTTTGAAGAGAGAAATACAATTGTAATTGGTGCATCTTGCGATACAAACGAAGTTCACTTTGCATGGTTAAATACGCCGAAAGACAATGGTGGTATTGAAGGTGTTACTTACCCGATTTTAGCTGATACGCACAGACAATTATCTTCAATATTAGATATTTTAGAT
>Ga0247816_10000450_pt1 | contig 23240 bp, 18 predicted proteins | sample UWRJL209509C1_FD_179930 | JGI IMG/M metagenome (GOLD analysis project Ga0247816, IMG submission 179930) | Plant litter microbial communities from Arlington Agricultural Research Station in Wisconsin, United States - UWRJ-L209-509C-1 | ecosystem: Environmental > Terrestrial > Plant litter >...
TAAGGACAACAGGTATGGCAAACTTCAACCTCGAATCCGTCAAGATCCTGCGCGAGCGCCTCGGCACCGGCATGGTCGACACCAAGAACGCACTCGTCGAAGCCGATGGCGACATCGAGCGCGCGGTTGAGATCCTGCGTCTCAAGGGTGCAAAGGGCAACGCCAAGCGCGCCGACCGTTCCACCTCTGAGGGCCTCGTGGCCGCCAAGGTGATCGGCAACACCGCTTACCTGCTCGAGCTCGCCTGCGAGACCGACTTCGTCGCCAAGGGCGAGAAGTTCGGCGCTCTCTCCGAGAAGGTTCTGGACGCGGTCTCCGCTGCCGGCGCCACCAACGTCGCCGAGGCGCTTGCCGCTCCGGCAGATGGCCAGACCGTCGGAGATCTCATCAACGGCGAAGCCGCGATCATCGGTGAGAAGTTCGAACTTCGCCGTGTCGCAGCCGTCACCGGTGACAACTTCGAGATCTACCTGCACAAGACCAGCAAGGACCTGCCCCCGCAGGTCGGTGTTGTCCTGGGCTACACCGGTGAGGATGCCGCGACCGCTCGCAGCATCGCTCAGCACATCTCGTTCGCGAACCCGGAGTACCTGGCTCGCGAAGACGTCCCCGCGGAAGCCGTCGAGGCCGAGCGTCGCATCGTCACCGAGATCAGCGAGAACGAAGGCAAGCCGGCCGCCGCGCTGCCGAAGATCGTTGAAGGACGCATCCACGCGTACTTCAAGCAGGTCGCCCTGCTCGAGCAGGACTACGCGAAGGACAACAAGTTGTCCGTCGCGAAGGTTCTCTCCGACGCCGGCCTGACCGTTACCGGCTTCGCCCGGTTCAAGGTCGGCGCGTAGTCAGCACCGCGGTAAGAGAACAGCAGTAACAGACAAGGAGGAGATCGGTTGCCCAGGCAATCCGGTCTCCTTCTTCTCTGCCCGGCAGGTTTCCGCCGGGCCCCGCATTACAGCCCACCGGTGCTCAACCGGTAGTTTTAGATTCATTGGTTCCAACGGAAGGACGCTCACGGGCATGTCAGACACGGGTACGAAGCGCAGGGTCCTCCTCAAACTGTCCGGCGAAGCGTTCGGGGCGGGAAGCCTCGGCGTCAACCCCGACGTCATCAGCAGCCTGGCCCGCGAGATCGCCGAAGCCGCCAAGAGCGTAGAGATCGCCATCGTCGTCGGCGGCGGCAACTTCTTCCGCGGCGCGGAGCTCTCCCAGCGCGGCATGGACCGCGGCCGGGCCGACTACATGGGCATGCTGGGCACCGTGATGAACGCCCTGGCCCTGCAGGACTTCCTGGAGCAGGCCGGCGCCGAAACCCGCGTGCAGTCCGCCATCGCCATGACCCAGGTCGCCGAGCCCTACATTCCGCGCCGCGCCGAACGGCACCTCGAGAAGGGCCGCGTCGTCATCTTCGGCGCCGGCGCCGGCCTGCCCTATTTCTCCACCGACACCGTGGCCGCCCAGCGCGCCCTCGAGATCGGTGCCGAGGTTGTCCTGGTCGCCAAGAACGGCGTCGACGGGGTCTACTCCGACGACCCGCGCACCAACCCCGACGCACACAAGATCCACAGCATCACCTACCAGGACGCGCTCCAGCGCGGCCTCAAGGTCGTCGACTCGACCGCGTTCAGCCTGTGCATGGACAACAGCATGCCCATGCGGGTGTTCGGGATGGCTCCGCACGGCAACGTGACCGCCGCCATCCTCGGCGCTGAACTGGGAACCCTCGTCTCCAACTAGGATTATTGAAGCCACCGAAGAAGGAGTCACCGTGATTACGGATGTCCTGACCGACACCACCCAGCGCATGGATAAGGCCGTCGAGGCCGCGAAGGAAGACTTCGCCACCGTGCGAACGGGCCGTGCGAACCCCCAGATGTTCCAGAAGATCCTGGTCGACTACTACGGCACGCCGACACCGCTCGGCCAGCTCGCCTCGCTGCAGAACCAGGAAGCCCGCACGCTCCTGATCACGCCGTACGACAAGAGCGCCCTGCGCGACATCGAGAACGCCATCCGGGACACCCCGAACCTCGGCGCCAACCTCGGCAACGACGGCATCGTCATCCGGGCCTCGCTGCCCGAGCTCACCAACGATCGCCGCAAGGAATACGTCAAGATCGTCAAGACCAAGGGCGAGGACTCCAAGGTGTCGGTGCGCAACCTGCGCCGCAAGGCCAAGGACGAACTCGACGCGCTGAAGAGCGAGGTCGGAGACGACGACGTGGCCCGCGCCGAGAAGGAACTCGAGCAGATCACCAAGACGCACATCGACGCGATCGACGACGCTCTCAAGCGCAAGGAAGCCGAACTCCTCGCCATCTAGGGGAGGCCAGCGCATGACGGATGATCCAGGGCCCACCCAGCCACCCCACCGGGGTCGCGGCGCCGGCCGAGCCGAGTTCCGAGCGCAGGTGCAGTCCACCAGGGCTGACATCGAGCGTCAGGTGCAGGCCACCAAGGCGCAGCTTGATGCGACGAACGAACGCATCGAGGCCCGCACCGGGCGCAACCTGATCCTGGCGACCCTGATCGGGTTGGTCTTGGGCGGTTCGATGCTCGTGAGCCTGATCTTCATCAAAGAGCTGTTCATGATCGTCGCCTTCGTAATCGTCGGCTTCACAGCCTTCGAACTCGCCGAAGCACTCCGCCGAGGCGGCCGCAAGGTGCCCAGGATCCCGGTGCTGCTGTCGGCGGTGGCCGTGGTGCCCGCGGCGTTCTACTGGGACGCGGGCGGACAGTGGCTCGCCACGCTGGGCGGCATCGTCTTCATCACGTTCTGGCGGGTTGCCATGCTCGCCTTCCCGCGGCACCGGGCCCCGGCCAGGGTCGTCCTCGGCGATATCGGCGGCGGCTTCCTGATCCAGGTGTACGTGGTCTTCCTCTCCAGCTTCGCCGTGCTGCTGGTCACCCAGGACGGCGGCCAGTGGTGGACGCTGGCGTTCCTTCTTCTGGTGATCTCCGCGGACACCGCCGCGTACGCTGCCGGCCTCTCGTTCGGCAAGCACCGGATGGTGCCGTCGATCAGCCCCAAGAAGACCTGGGAAGGTTTCGCCGGCGCCGCCATCGTCTGCATCCTCGTCGGTATCCTGCTCGCCGTTTTCATGCTGGGCGAACCGTGGTGGTTCGGCCCGATCTTCGGCGTCGTGATCCTGATCACGGCGACGTTCGGAGACCTCGCGGAGTCGCTGATCAAGCGTGACCTCGGCATCAAGGACATGAGCTCCTGGTTGCCCGGCCACGGCGGGTTCCTGGACCGCCTCGACTCGATCCTGCCGTCGGCCGCTGCGGCATACGCGCTCTACCTGATCTTTGCCTGACTTGGCCGCTTTCGACACTCGGCGTCCGGTGGGGCAGAATGAGCCTGTGAGCACTACGTTTCCGCGAACCAGCAAGAAGATGCTCGGCTACAACCTCAAGCAGGTCGAGGAGTTCCTCGATTCCACCCGGCAAGCCTATGACGCCGCCGAGGAGACCGACCCGCTCACGGCGGCCGATATCCGGCACACCGCCTTCGCGATGCAGAAGGGCGGCTACTCACCCACCCACGTGGATGCGGCGATGGAGCGTCTCGAGGATGCCTTCGCGGCCAGGGAACGCGAGCGCGCCACCAGCGACGCCGGACCGGAGGCGTGGCTGGACGAGGCACGGCAGACCGCCCAGGTGCTCATCAACCGACTCGGCCGACCTGACGGGCACCGATTCTCTCGCACCAGCTTCCTCAGCACCGGCTACAACAGGTCAGAGGTGGACCGCCTCGCGACCAAGCTGGTGTCCTACTTCCAGGATGGCCGCCAAGTCACTGTCGATGACGTGCGCACAGCGGTTTTCCGGCCGCAACGGGGCGGTTATCGCGAGGCCCAGGTCGACCTGGTTCTCGACAGTGTCGTCGACGTGATGCTCGCCGTTCGGTGACATCTGCGTGTCGTTACCTGGCTGTTACACACGAAGTGGGTTAGGGTCGAAACATCGTGGGTAGACATCTCAACATTTCCGCGCCTGATTCAGGCGTATCGCCGGTGAGCGCACCGGCCAACCGTCCGCTTCGTGCACCCTTCGGCGCAGTCGCCGTGCACGTCGCCGCCAAGCCGACCCAGCGGAGCATGCACCGCCCGCGGTCCCGCAGTCACGTGGCGCTGTCGCTCTTCGCGTTCACCGCCGCGGCCGCTTTCGTGCTCGTCACCGTCGTCGACCCCTACTCGGGTGCGACGGCGTCACCGTACTTCCAGGTGCCCGGCGCCGCCTCAGACCGGTATCAGGGCGAAGCCGCCCAGTCCCTGCTCGTGGCCAGCACCGTGGCCAACACCGTCGTGATCGACGGATTCTCCGTGACCGTACCCGAACCTGAGCCCGCTCCGGTTCCGGTCGAGGTGGCGTCATCCTCGTCGTCCGAATCCGCCAAAGCGGCGCCCGCCGCCGTGCCCGACCCTGGATCGGCGCAGGCCTACGCCTACGGCGCCGTTGCGTCCCGCGGCTGGGGCGAAGACCAGTACAGCTGCCTGGTGTCGCTCTGGAACAAGGAATCCGGCTGGCGCGTCAACGCCGCCAACCCCAGTGGCGCGTACGGTATCCCGCAGGCGCTGCCCGGCTCGAAGATGGCCACCGCCGGCTCCGACTGGGAGACCAACGCCGGCACCCAGATCGAGTGGGGCCTGGGCTACATCAGCGGCCGCTACGGCACCCCGTGCGGCGCCTGGGCCCATTCCGGCGACGTCGGCTGGTACTAGCCACCCCACCCACTGGCCCCGGTAGGCCGGTCGCCCCAGGGTTAGACTTGCACCATGCCGCGCAGCAACCGCCCGAAGGGCCGCAGATCCGGCACCGGAGAAGACGAGTCCGACGACCTGTCTCGGATGCTGGCAGGCTGGCGGCGCACCGAAGTGAAACGCGATGGGCTCTGGCATGTGCAGCCCATCAGCGCCGCCCAGGCGGCCAAGACCTACCTGTGCCCAGGCTGCCGGCTCGAGATCGCTCCCGGCGTCGGTCACATGGTGACCTGGCGCGGTGACGGCGTCACCGGTGATGCTGCCGACCTCGCCGCCCGGCGGCACTGGCATCTGCATTGCTGGAAGATCAAGTAGCCGAACCGTTGGCGCAGGCGCCCACCCCGATGAGGAGCACCACCATGGCCGCACCAGTCCAGATCCGCGGCGGGATCGACCTGCCCGCCACCCGCGAACACATCGAACTGCACACCGACGACGGGCTCACCCTGGTGGGCGAACTGGCCACGCCACTGAACCGGCCCGCCGTGGCGACCCTGGTCACCCTGCATCCGCTGCCCACCCACGGCGGTTTCATGGATTCGCACATTCTGCGGAAGGCGGCCGGCCGCCTGCCTGAGCTGGCCGACCTGGCCGTGCTGCGGTTCAACACCCGCGGCACGACGTCGCCCAGGGGCACCAGCGAGGGCAGCTTCGGGCACGGCGACGCTGAACGGGCCGACGTGGCCGCCGCGATGGCCTTCGTCGCCGAGCGCGGACTGCCCGAGCCCTGGTTGGTCGGCTGGTCGTTCGGCACCGAACTCGCGATCAAGTACGGTCTGGACTACCCCATCCGCGGCGCGATCCTGCTCTCTCCGCCGCTCCACCGGGCCACGGATGCTGAACTGGCGGCGTGGGCGGGCAACGAACGCGAGCTCGTGGTTCTGGTGCCGGAGCACGACGACTACCTGCGTCCAGACGAGGCCCGCACCCGGTTCGCGAGCGTGCCGGAGGCCCGGTTGATCGCGGTGGACGGGGCAAAACACCTGTGGGTGGGGGAGAATCAGACCCGTCGCGTGCTCAACGAGATCGTCGGCGTTGTCAACCCGTCGGCCGGTCCGCTCCCTGAGGAATGGCTGGGCGAGCTCTAGCCTGCCGCTGGGCGCCCGGCCGCACGCCGGCGGTCCCGATAGGCGTGCCGGTCGGGCTGGGCGGCTCCTGACCGCCTAGAGCTCGTTCTGGCGGGGGATCACGACCTGCTTGATGATCATGATGACCGACGCCGCGACCGGGATCGCGATGAGGGCGCCGAGGATACCGAGCAGCGACCCGCCGGCCAGGGCGGCCACGACGACGACCGCACCGGGAACGGCAACGGCGCGGTTCATGATGTTCGGGCTGAGCACGTACGCCTCCACCTGCATGTAGATCAGGTAGTAGATGCCGGCGACGAGCACGGTGAGCCAGGAACTCCCGATGCCGGGAATCGTGCAGGTGGCGACGATGATGACCGACCCCGTGATGGTTCCCACCAGCGGGATCAGCGAGAACAGGAACGCGATCAGCGCCAGCAGGGCCGGGAACGGGGCGCCGATGATCGACAGGAAGATGAAGCTGAGAATGCCGTTGCAGGCGGCGAGGGCGCCCTGGCCCACGATGAAGCGGCCGACGGCCGTGGTGATCTGCTCGCTCAGGTCCGCGAAGCGTTCCCGCTTGGACGCCGGAACCAGCTGGTAGGTGGCCCGCTTCATGGTGTTCAGCGACGCCGTGAAGTACAGGGTGAGGATCAGGATGATCAGTCCGCCGAACAGCCCGGAGACCAGGGCGAATCCGGAGGCGACGATGGTGCCGGTGATCTCGGTGAGGTTGCCGCCGAGATAGTCGGTCACCGACTTCACAATGGCCTGCACGTCCAGGGCGGGGAATTGCTTCTGCACGTCGACGAGGAACGTCGCCGTGTTCACCGACCTCACCAGGGCGGGGATGCGGTCGGACAGGTTGGCGACCTGGTCGGCGACGATGGGCACGATCGCGAACACCACACCGGTGAGCACTCCCAGCACAGTGACGAGCACTGTGAGGATGGCGGCCCAGCGCGGGAACTTCTTCTTCTCCAGCCAGGACACGGCGGGGTCGAGGCCGAGGGCCAGGAAGAGGGCGGCGCCGACGTAGGTGATGATGGTCGACAGCGAGATGACCGAGTTGATGATCAACAGGCCCAGACCCACGCCGAGGGTGCCGACCAGGCCCAGACGGAAGGCGTTTTGAATTTTCACTGGGTCTCCACTTGCTTGTCCGGGCCGCTGAACTGACTACTCCTGGTCGGCGTTCACTTTCTCCGCCTGGGTCAGGACGCTGCGCAGGCTCTCGAAGTAACCGGCGACTGAGTCGCGCTCAATCCTAATCTGCGCCAGTCGGTCTTCGGCGTCGGTGACGAGTTCGCGGGTGCGTGTCTCCGCGTCCGCGACGAGGGCGGCTGCGCGGTCCTCGGCGTCACGGACGATGCGCTCGGCGTCGTCGTCGGCCTTGGCCTTAGCGGCCTTCGCTTCGGCGCGGGCGCCGGCATCCAGCTTCTCGTTCACCGCACGCAGCTCCACGGTGCGGGCATTCGTGTCGGCGAGTTGGGCCGAGGAGTCGTCGAGGTAACGCTGGGTTTGGGCGACGGCGGCCTGATGCCGGGCCAGGTGGTCCTGCTCGGCCTCGTCCCTGCGGGCCTTGAGCTCCACCTCGAGGTCGGCCCGGATCTGGTCGATCTCGCGGCGCAACTTGGCCGCCTCGTGCTCGCCCCGCTTGCGCGTGGCGGTGAGGTGGTTGTCCAGGTCGATTCTGGCCTGCTCGCTGTCCGCGTCGAAGTCAGCCTTGGTCTGCTCGAGCTCCCGTGCGAGGTCGGCCCTGGCCTGCTCGACCTCGGCGGCGAGGTCGGCGTGCGCCTTGTCGAGGTCACGGGTCACAATCGCGCGGTCCCGGTCCAGTTCGCGATCCAGGTCGGTGTGCGCCTGCTCACCCTCGATGGCGAGGTCCGCGCGGCCCTGGTCGATCTCCCGCGCCAGGTCGGTGCGGCCCTGCTCGATCTCCACGGACAGGTCGGAGCGGGCCTGCTCGGTCTCGTGGGCCAGGTCGATGCGGGCCTGCTCGGTTTCGCGAGCGAGGTCGATGCGGTCCTGCTCGGTCTCGCTCGCGAGGTCGATGCGGGCCTGCTCGGTCTCGCGGGCCAGGTCGGCGCGCTGCTGGTCCAGCTCGTGAGCCACCTCGGCGCGCGTCAACTCGGTTTCGCGGGTCAGTCCCGCGGCGATCTCCCGCGCCTCGGTGGCTTCGCGCTGGGCGACGACCCGCACCTCGGCGGCCTCCCGTTCGGCCTCCGAACGGATGGCGGCAACCTCACGCTTGACCGTGGCCCGGAGCTCTGCGGCCTCCGTGGCCACGGCGCCGCGGATGGCGGCGGCCTCGTGCAGGGCATCCTGGGTGAGCTGTTCATGGGTCTGCGCGGCCCGGCCGAGCAGGTCGTCGGCCTCGGTTTGGGCGTCGGTGAGAAGACGGCCGGCCTTGACCGTGGCGTCGGACACCGTGCGCTCCGCGTGTTCGGAGGCCTGGCGTTTGAGCGCGTCGATCTCGGCGGACGCCGAGGCACGCAGCTTCTCGGCGTCGATGTCGGCCTGGGCGATCACCCGGGTGGACTGCTCTTCGGCAACGCGCAACGTGTTTTCGAGCTTGGTGCCCAGCCCCGAGAAGGTGGGGCTGCCGACCTCTTCGATCTCGGCGTTGAGGTCGTCGATCCTGGCGCCGAGACGCTTGACTTCCTTGGCCGATTCAGTGCTCTGCGCGTTCGCCTGGATGAGATCACGGCGGAGGCCCTGGATGGCCTTGTCGACCTCGTCTTTGTCGTAGCCACGGAATACCTGGGTGAAGTCAGCCTCGTCGGTCGCCACGTTGTCTCCTCATAAATGGGGCTTGTCCCCGAGTCTTGGTCGACGGAGCAGCCCGTGCAATTTTAGTGCCCGAACGAGGCGCGCCCCAGCCCGCCTTCAGGGGAGGGCGGGCGGTCAGCGCGCCGATTCCCCCTCCTCGAGGGCTATTAGGCACCTCTCAGGAGCGTCCACTATCGTAGAACGTCCGTGTCTGTTGCTTCCCGGCCCCGACAAGCGGTGGCAGGCGTCTTGATTGCAGCCATCGGCAAGCAACACAGGAGGGTTTTACGTGCGTTTCGTCTTCGCCATTCTGGCATTCGTTCTCGCCGCGATGATGATCGCTTTCGGCATCGCGCAGCGAACGGTTTTTCTTGAGCCTGCTTCCACGAGCCTGAGCGCGACTGTCGAGGATGGAGCGGCGTACGCGGTCATCGACGGCAGTGCCTTGAGCGCTCTTCCCGGCAGCCAGACCATCACGGTCTCCGGCTCCGACAGCGTCTTCGTCGCTTACGGGCGCACCGCCGACATCCAGGCGTGGATCGGGGGCGACGAGTACTCAGCGGTGAGCTTCGACGCCGACAGCCGGGACCTCGCCGTGACCACGGCGGCGGGAACCGACGTTGTTCCGGCGGAGGAAACCGATGCGGCACCGTTGCCCACCGACCCCGCCGGCAGCGACCTGTGGCTCGAGGAGTTCTCGGGCGAAGGATCGGTGACGACAACGATCAGCGCGCCTGAGGGAATCTCCGTGCTGGTGGCCTCAGACGGCACCGCCCCTGCGCCCACCGACATCACCATCGCCTGGCCGACGAACAACGCGACCCCGTGGGCCGGCCCGCTGATCGTCGGCGGAGCGCTCATGGCGCTGATCGGCTTCGTGGTCTACCTGTTGGGCCTGTTGCACTTCCGTCGGTCCCGTCGCCCGCGGCGCAATGTGCCGCGCGGGCCGCGCATGCCCAGGCTCCCGCGGGTGCCGCGGCCCAAGACCATCAAGGCCAGCGAGATCACCGGTCCGCGCCGGACGATCGGCCGGTCCATGATCGCCGTCCCCCTGGTGCTGGTCTCGGGCCTGGTACTCAGCGGATGTTCACCCGAGTTCTGGCCCGCCGCGGCGCCGGAGGTCACGGGCACCGCCACGGTGACACCGTCACCCACTCCCGAAGACACCGAGGCGCCCGTGGCCGACGAAGTGCCGCAGCCCGCGGTCACCGTGCCGCAACTGGAACGCATCGTCGGCGACATCGTCACGCTGACGGCCGATGCCGACGCGAACATGGACGCCGACAGCCTCGCCACCCGGTTCACGGGCCCCGCGCTCGAGCAGCGCCTGGCCAACTACAAGGTGCGCACCGCCGACGCGTCCTTCGCGGCCACCGTGGCGCTGCCGGATTCCCCGCTGACGCTGACGCTCCCGCAACAGACCGATACCTGGCCGCGCGTGGTCATGACCGTGCTGCAATCGGCCGATGAGACGTCGGTGCCCACGATGGCGCTCATACTCAAGCAGGAATCTCCGCGGGAGAACTACCTGGTCGAGTACGCCATGCAGCTCGAGGCATCCGCCAAGGTGCCCAGCGTGGCCCCGGCCACCGTCGGAGCACCCCTGATCGCCCCGGACAACAAATTCATGTCGATGGCGCCCAACGCCGTCGGGCCGGCCTACGCCGACATTCTGCTCAACGGCGAGGCGAGCCCCTCGTTCCCGCTCTTCGAAGCCAAGGGCGACACCGCGCGCACCCAACTGGGTTTGGAGTACAAGGAACGCCAGCTGACGGAGCTTGAGGACACCGGCACGATGGCGTTCACCAACGCCGTCGGAAGTGGCGAGATCGTCGCCCTTGCCACGAACGACTCCGGCAGTATCGTGGCCGTGAGCGTCAACGAGATCACCACGGTGACCCCCGTCGTGTCCGGGGCCAACATCACCCCGAAGGAGGGCCCGAGCAAGGCGCTCTCCGGCATCGCGGAGACCACCAAGGGTATCGAGAGCACCTACGGCGAGCAGCTTCTGTTCCATGTTCCCGCCGCGAATTCAACCGACAAAATCGTTCTCCTTGGCTTTAGCCAGGGACTGATCAAATCCGTGGAGCTTCCATGACCGTTGTCCCCCCAGCCGGCTCCAACCTACGCGGCGCCGTCGACCTGTCGTCGCTGGTGAACCGGCCCCCGGCGGCCGCGCCCGGCGTGAGCACCGGGTCCGCGCCAGGTGGCGCTGTGGCCGGTGTGGTTCCGGTGCCCAATCTGGTGCTGGAAGGTACCGACACCAACTTCGCCGAGTTGCTGGAACTGTCCAAGATCGTGCCTGTCATCGTGGACCTCTGGGCCACCTGGAGCGAACCGGCCACGCAACTCACCCCGGTGATCGAGAACCTGATCCGGGAGTACAACGGCCGCTTCGTGCTCGCCACCGTTGACATCGACACCAACCCGCAGCTCGCCCAGGCCTTCCAGGCCACGTCGGTGCCCACCCTCGCCGCGGTGATCAACGCTCAGCCTGTGCAGCTCTTCGACGGCGTGCTTCCCGTCGTGCAGATCCGAGAGGTGCTCGAGCGGGTTCTGGAACTGGCTGCCCAGCACGGCGTGACCGGGGTGGCCGAGGCCGCCGAGAGCCCGAACGATTCGCCGGCCGAGCCGGTGGAACCCGAACTTCCGCCGCACCACCGCGAAGCCTATGACGCCATCGAACGCGGGGACTATGCCGCCGCCATCGACATCTACAAGCTCGCCCTGGCGCGTGACCCCCGTGACGCCATGGCGGCGGCAGGCCTGGCCCAGGTGAGCCTGCTCGGCCGCCTGCAGGGCAAGACCATCGCCGAGGTGCGTTCGGCGGCCGCCGACGACCCGGCGAACCTCGACGCGCAGCTCCTGGTCGCCGACCTGGACCTGTCCGGAGGACACATCGAGGACGCCTTCGACAGACTGCTCGGCCTGTTCCCCGGCCAGGATGCCGCGGGCAAGAACCTGGTGCGGCAGCGCCTGCTCGAGCTGTTCGAGGTCGTCGGCACCGACGACCCGCGTGTTCCGCCCGCCCGCAAGCGCCTGACGGCACTGCTGTACTGACGGCACTGCTGTACTGACGGCACTGCTGTACCGAGCAGCTCGCAAGCGAAAGCGCCCGTGTGGCTGCCTCAGGCGACTGAGGCGACCACACGGGCGCTTTCGTGTGCAGCTAGCGGCGCAGGCGCAGCCAGAGCGCGCCGAGCGGCGGCAGGGTGAGGGTGGCGGATGCCGGCCGGCCGGCCCACGGTTCGGCGAACGCCGTCACCTCGCCGAGGTTGCCCACCCCGGAGCCGCCGAAGTTCTCGGCATCCGTGTTGAGAATCTCCTCCCAGACGCCCGCCTGGGGCAGCCCCACCCGGTAGCCGGTGTGCGGCCCGCCGGAGAAGTTGAACAGGCAGGCCACCGGCGTGCCGTCGTTGTCCCAGCGCACGAAGGTCACCACGTTCTCCGCCGCGGCGCCGCCGTCGAGCAGCTCGAACCCGCCGGGCTCGTTGTCGCGGGCCCAGAGGCTCGGCGTATCCCGGTACACCCGGTTGAGCTGGCCGACGAGGTTGAACAGTCCGCGGTGTCCGGGCTGGTCGAGCATCCACCAGTCCAGGCCGCGCTCTTCACTCCACTCGGAACGCTGGCCGAACTCGGAGCCCATGAACAGAAGCTGCTTGCCCGGGTGCGCCCACATGAAGGCCAGGTAGACCCGCACGTTGGCCAGCTGCTGCCAGGGGTCGCCCGGCATCTTGCCGATCAGGGAGCCCTTGCCGTGCACGACCTCGTCGTGGCTGATCGGCAACAGGAAGTTCTCGCTGAAGGCGTAGACGAACGAGAAGGTGATCTCGTTGTGGCGGTAGCCGCGGTACATCGGGTCTTCGCTCATGTACTCGAGCGAGTCGTGCATCCAGCCCATGTTCCACTTGAGCCCGAAGCCCAGGCCACCGCCGGAGGTGGCCGCCGTGACGCCGCCCCAGTTCGTGGACTCCTCGGCGATCATGATCGTGCCGGGGTTGCGCTTGTAGGCCGTCGCGGTGATCTCCTGCAGCAGGCTGATCGCCTCGAGGTTCTCCCGGCCGCCGAACTTGTTCGGTTCCCACTCGCCGTCTTTCCGCGAGTAGTCCAGGTACAGCATCGAGGCCACCGCGTCCACGCGCAGGGCGTCGATGTGGAACTCCTCGAGCCAATACAGGGCGTTGGCGACGAGGAAGTTACGCACCTGCATCTGACCGAAGTCGAACACATAGGTGCCCCAGTCCATCTGCTCGCCGCGGCGCGGGTCCGGGTGTTCGTACAGGGCCTGCCCGTCGAAGCGGGCCAACGCGAAGTCGTCCTTGGGGAAGTGCCCTGGCACCCAGTCCATGATCACGCCGATGCCGGCCTGGTGCAGCCGGTCGATCAGGTAGCGCAGGTCGTCGGGGTGACCGAACCGGCTGGTGGGGGCGTAGTAGCCGGTGACCTGGTAGCCCCACGAGCCGCCGAACGGATGCTCGGAGAGCGGCATGAACTCGACGTGCGTGTACGCGAGCTCCTCGAGATAGCCGATCAGCTCGTCGGCCAGCGCCCGGTAGCCCAGGCCGGGCCGCCACGAGCCCACGTGCATCTCGTAGATGCTCATGGCCCGGTTGTGCGGGTCGGTGGCGCTGCGCTCGGCCAGCCAGGCGGAGTCCTGCCAGGTGTAGGCGGTCTCGCCGACGACCGAGGCTGTCAGCGGCGGCACCTCGGTGTAGCGGGCCATCGGGTCGGCCTTCTGCACCCACTCGCCGGCCTGGGTGAGGATTTCGAACTTGTAGTTGGAACCGGCGGCCAGGCCGGGCACGAACAGCTCCCAGACGCCGGTGCTGCCCATGTTGCGCATCGAGTGCAGAATGCCGGACCAGCTGTTGAAGTCGCCGATCACGCGCACGGCCCTGGCGTGCGGCGCCCAGACCGCGAAGGAGGTACCGCTCACGGGCTTGGTCACCCCGGTGAAGGTGCGCACGTGGGCGCCGAGAACGTCCCAGAGCCGTTCGTGCCGGCCCTCGCCGATCAGGTGCAGGTCGAGTTCGCCCAGCGTGGGCAGGTAGCGGTACGGATCGTCGCTGACCCAGGCCGGACCGTTCTCGTAGTGCGCTTCGATCTCGTAGTCGTGCGGGCCGATCGTGCTCACGCCCTGCCAGATGCCGTAGCCCAGGTGGGCGAGTTCGACGCGGGCGCCGGTGGCGAGCACGGCGACAACCTCCACGGCCAGCGGACGCAACGCCCGGATGACGGTGAGCGGGTCTTCGATCTGCGGCAGGTTGAGCAGGTGCTGGCCGAGCACCTCGTGCGGGTTGTAGTACGAACCGACCGAGACCGTCTCCAGGATGTGCGCGGAGAAGGTGGGCAGTTCGTCGGCCGGGCGGCCGGTGGCGTGTTTCATTCGGCCAGTCCGTTCTGGTTTGGTGCCTGCGGGATGCGCACATGCAGGATGTGCACCGGTTCGGTGAACGCGTCCAGGCGCACGAAGTTGTCGGCCGACCAGGTCCACACCGAGCCGGTGACGAGGTCCTCGACCTCGAAGTGCGCGCCGAGGGGGAACCCGAACCTGGTGACATCCAGGTGCACCACGGTCTCGCGCACGGAATGCGGGTCGACGTTGGCCACGATGATCAGGGCGTCGGCGCGGCCGTCGTCGGTGAACTCGCCGGCCAGGTACTTGCTGTAGACGAGGATCGAGTCGTCGTCACTGGAGTGGATGTCGAGGTTGCGCAGCTGGCGGAGGGCCGGGTGCGCCGCCCGGATGCGGCCGAGCAGACCGAGGAACGGTGACAGCGACTTGCCCAGGGCCTCGGCCTTGGCGAAGTCACGGGGCCGCAGCTCGTACTTCTCGTTGTCGATGTTCTCTTCGGCACCGGGGCGGGCGACGCTCTCGTAGAGCTCGAAACCGGCGTAGAGGCCCCAGGTGGGCGCCGCCGTGGCGGCGAGTGCCGCGCGGATCTTGAACGCGGCGGGACCTCCGAACTGCAGGTATTCGGAGAGGATGTCCGGGGTGTTCACGAACAGGTTGGGCCGCAGGAAGTCGGCGGTCTCGTGGGCCAGGCCGTCGAAGAACTCCTCCAGCTCTTCCTTCGTGTTGCGCCAGGTGAAGTAGGTGTACGACTGCTGGAAGCCGACCTTGGCCAGGCCCTGCAGCAGCGCCGGCCTGGTGAACGCCTCGGCCAGGAAGACCACATCGGGGGATTCCTTGTTGATCGTGCCGATCAGCCACTCCCAGAAGTCCAGCGGCTTGGTGTGCGGGTTGTCGACCCTGAAGATGTTCACGCCCACATTGATCCAGTACCGCACCAGGCGCAGCACCTCGGCGCGGATGCCGGCGGGGTCGTTGTCGAAGTTGATCGGGTAGATGTCCTGGTACTTCTTCGGCGGGTTCTCGGCGTACGCGATGGTGCCGTCGGGCAGGGTGGTGAACCACTCGGGGTGTTCGGTGACCCAGGGGTGGTCCGGCGAGGCCTGCAGGGCCAGGTCGATGGCGACCTCGATACCCTCGCTGCGGGCGGCGTCGAGGAAGAAGCTGAAGTCGTCGATGGTGCCGAGCTCCGGGTGGATGGCGTCGTGGCCGCCGTCTGCAGAGCCGATCGCCCACGGTGAGCCCGGGTCGTTCGCACCGGCGTCGAGGGTGTTGTTGGGGCCCTTGCGGAACGACCGGCCGATCGGGTGGATCGGCGGCAGGTAGAGCACGTCGAAGCCCATCGCGGCGACGCCGGGCAGGCGCGCGGCGGCGGTGCGGAAGGTGCCGCTCTGCCAGCTGCCGTCTTCGCGTCGAACGGCACCCTCGGAGCGGGGGAAGAACTCGTACCAGGAGCCGACGCCGGCCCGGGTGCGTTCGACCCGCACCGTGCGCTCGGCGGAGAACGAGTCGAGGCTGGCGAGGGGGCGCACACGTGCGGCAGCGGCCAGGGCCTTGTCGGTGACGACCCGGGTGCGGTCGGCCAGCGGGAGGCGCTTGTTGGCGAGGGTCTTCGCGGCGGCGGCGAACAACCGGCGTTCAACCGTGGGGCGCTTCAGGTCTTTGCCCGCGGAGGCCAGCAGGGTCGCCCCGATCAGGAACATCAGTTCCACGTCGATGCCGGCCGGGATCTTGATGGCGGCGTTGTGCACCCAGGTGGCGTAGTCATCCGCGTAGGCGCGCACCCTGTAGGTGTACGAGCCCTGCAGGTCGAGGCGCACCGCGGTCTCGTACCTGTCGGTGCCGGGGGCGCCGGGGTGCATCGGATGCCGGGTCTCGGTGCCGTCAGGCGCGGTGAGGTGCAGCATCACGCCGATGGCGTCGTGCCCCTCTCTGAACGCCGTGGCCCCGAACGGCACGACCTCGCCGGCGAAAGCCTTGGCCGGCCAGAGATTGTCGTTGAGCTGCGGGGAAAGGTCGAGGACCGGGATTCGACCGACTTTGGTCGGCACATCCGCGGTGCTCGGTGTCGAAGGGGCGGTACCGGTTCGTTTTGCTGTCTTAGCCACACAACGACCGTAGCGCGAACGGGGGCGGAAACGGTGGCCACACGCGCGCACGAGCGTTACCCGATGCACACGTGCCGCCCCTAAAGTGAGGTTCGTGAAGGCCATCCGCAAATTTACAGTCCGTGCAGTCCTGCCCGAGTCGCTCGCCGCTCTCGATGAGTTGGCGGGGAACCTGCGCTGGTCGTGGCACCAGCCCACCAGGCAGCTCTTCGAGCACATCGCGCCCGAGCTCTGGCGGAGCATCGGCGGCGACCCCGTCGCCCTGCTCGGCGCCGTCGACCCGGCCCGGTTGCAGGAACTCGCCCAGGACCACGACTACGTGTCCGGCGTCAATGTGGTGCGTGACGACCTGCGGGCGTACCTGGAGCAGCCGCGCTGGTACCAGGGGCTCGAGGGGGAGAAACCGGCCGCGATCGCGTATTTCTCGCCCGAGTTCGGCATTGCCGCCGCCCTGCCGCAGTACTCCGGCGGCCTGGGGATCCTGGCCGGCGATCATCTCAAGAGTGCCTCGGACCTGGGCGTGCCGCTCGTGGGCGTGGGCCTGTTCTACAAGGCAGGCTACTTCAGCCAGGCGATCTCCACCGACGGCTGGCAGCTGGAGAGCTACCCGCTGCTCGACCCCGACGGGCTGCCGCTGTCGGTACTGCGCCGCGCGGACGGCTCGCCGGTGCAGGTGTCGCTGGCGCTGCCCGACGACCGCACCCTGCACGCCAGGGTCTGGGAGGCCAAGGTGGGGCGCATCCGCCTGCTGATGCTCGACACCGATATCCCGGAGAACACCGACGAGCTGCGTCAGGTGACCGACAGGCTCTACGGCGGCGGCGGCGAACACCGACTGCTGCAGGAACTGCTGCTCGGCATCGGCGGCGCCCGCGCCGTGCGGCTGTGGAGCAACCTCAACGGGCGCGCGGAGCCCGAGGTGTTCCACACCAACGAGGGACACGCCGGATTCCTCGGCCTCGAACGCATCTCCAGCCTGATCGGCGAGGGCCTGAGCTTTGCCGAGGCGCTGCAGGTGGCCCGCGCCGGCACCGTCTTCACCACCCACACGCCCGTCGCCGCCGGCATCGACAGGTTCGAGACCGGCCTGGTGCGCCGCTACTTCGAGACCGACCTGTTGCCGGGCGTGGCCGTCGACGACCTGCTGGGCCTGGGCGCGGAAAGCTACCCGGGTGGGTCGCCTGACGTCTTCAACATGGCCATCATGGGGCTCAGGCTCGGCCAGCACGCCAACGGTGTCTCCAAACTGCACGGCGAGGTGAGCCGGCGTATGTTCAGCGGACTCTGGCCGGGCTTCGATGCCAGCGAGGTGCCGATCACCTCGATCACCAACGGGGTGCACGCGCCCACCTGGACCGACCCGGCCCTGAAGGCCCTCGCCGAGAACCGGCTGGGCACCAGCGACACCTCCACCGCCGACTGGGCCTCACCCGCGGTGAGCGACCAGGACCTCTGGGAGGTGCGCGCCGACATGCGCCGCCAGTTCGTCGAGGACGCCCGCCGCCGGATCGGAGCGGCCTGGCTGGTGCAGAACCCCGGCGGCATCGTTCCGGCCTGGATCAACCAGGTCTTCGACCCCACCGTGCTCACCATCGGCTTCGCCCGGCGGGTGCCCACCTACAAGCGGCTGACCCTGATGCTGCACGACCCCGAGCGGCTCCGCGCCCTGCTGCTGCATCCGGAGCACCCGGTGCAGATCGTGATCGCCGGCAAGTCGCACCCCGCGGACGAGGAGGGCAAGCGGCTGATCCAGAAGATCGTGCAGTTCGCCGCGGATCCCGAGCTGCGCACCAAGATCGCCTTCCTGCCCGACTACAACATCGGCATGGCGCAGCTGATGTACCCGGGCACCGACGTGTGGCTGAACAACCCGCTGCGCCCGCTCGAGGCCTGCGGTACCTCTGGCATGAAGGCCGCGTTGAACGGCGCGCTGAACCTGTCGATCCTGGACGGCTGGTGGCCGGAGTACTTCGACGGCCAGAACGGCTGGGCGATCCCGTCCGCCGACGCCAGCACGAACTCCGCCGAGCGGGACAGGCTCGAGGCCGAGGCGCTGTACGAGCTCATCGAGCACCAGGTGGCGCCGCCGTTCTACGAGCGCAACTCCGACGGCGTACCCGAACGCTGGGTGGCCAACATCCGCCAGACCCTGGCCGCTCTCTCACCCGAGCTGAACGCCGGCCGGATGGTGCGTGAGTACGTGCAGAGGCTGTACCGGCCTGCGGGAGCGTCGGAGGCACGCCTGTCCGCGAACAACTACCGGGCGGCCAGGGAACTCGCCGCCTGGAAGGCCACCATCGTCGGCGCCTGGCCGGGCGTGTCGGTGACGCACGTGGAATCCGGCGGCGTGGCCGCGGTGCCGCAGGTCGGCGACGAGTTGCGCCTGCGGGCGCACGTGCAGTTGAACGGCTTGGCGCCGGAGGACGTGACGGTGCAGGTGGTCTACGGCAAGAGCGCCGGTGGTGACGACCTCACCGACGTGAGCACCCAGGCCCTCGAGCCGATCAACGACCTGAAGAGTCAGGATGCCACGGACATTCCGGTGCCCGGCTCGCCGACGCTGTTCACCGGCACCGTGGAACTGGACCGGGCCGGTGGCTTCGGCTACACGGTGCGCGTCGTGCCCCGGAACGACCTGCTGATCAGCCCGGCCGAGATGGGGCTGGTCGCCGTCGCGAACTGACCGGTCGGGGCGGTCATCGGTCCCTGGCGATCGCTGAGACGGTGCCGCCGGTGGCGCTGAGGAGGTCGGCGGGGGAGAGCTCGAGGTCGAAGCCGCGGCGGCCGCCGGAGACGAAGACGGTGTCGTAGAGCTCGGCGGTCTCGTCGAGCACCGTGCGGTGAGGGGCCTTCTGGCCGATCGGGCTGATCCCACCGAGCACGTAACCGGTCTTGCGTTCGGCGAGCTTGGGGTCGGCCATCACGGCCTTCTTCGCGCCGACCGCCGCGGCGAGGGCCTTGAGGTCGAGCTGGCCCGACACCGGCACGATCGCCACGACGAGAATTCCATCGGCCTCGGCGAGCAGGGTCTTGAACACCCGATCGGGATCGAGCCCGAGCTTCTCGGCCGCTTCCAGCCCGAAGCCGGTCACCGCGGCGTCATGCGGGTAGGAGTGGGCGGTGAAACGGATGCCGGCGCGCTGCAGGGCGAGGGTGGCGGGGGTACCGCCGGCATCCGGTTTGCTCATGCCGGCGCGTCCTCGGCCCGCAGCAGCAGCATCGACGTTCCGCCCATGGTGAGCCGGGCGCCCGGCATGTACGAGCTCTGCACCTCACGGATGTCGTCGTGGCTGGAGTCCCAGAGCACCGTGTAGCCGGACACCCCGGTGTGCAGCGGGAGCGTCACGTCGACGGGGGTCTCCAGGCCGTGCACGATGAGCAGGATGCGGTTGAAGGCCTCGTGCTCGGGAGTGCTCGCGGCGAGGTACTGCAGGGTGCGTTCCTGCGGCGAGTTCCAGTCGGTCTCCGACATCGACTGCCCGGCGGCGTTGTACCAGTCCATCTGGCTGGCGCTCGGGGTGGTGAACCCTGGTCGGCCGAACCGCACCGGCCGCAGGGCGGGGTTCTGGCGGCGCAGGGCGAGCAGCTGCCTGGTGACCCTGTGCAGGTCCTGCTGCCAGTCGTCGAAGTCCCAGTCCAGCCAGGTGAGCTCGCTGTCATGGCAGTAGGCGTTGTTGTTGCCGCGCTGGCTGCGCCCGAACTCATCGCCGGCGGTGAGCATCGGCACCCCGGCGGAGAGCAGCAGGGTGCCCAGCAGGTTGCGCATCGCGCGGCGGCGGGTACGTAGCACCGTCACGTCGCGGGTGGGGCCCTCGACGCCGTGGTTGAACGAGTTGTTGCCGTCGGTGCCGTCCCGGTTCGCCTCGCCGTTGCCGACGTTGTGCTTGACGTTGTACGCGGTGAGGTCGGCCATGGTGAAGCCGTCGTGGGCGGTGATGAAGTTCAGCGACGCGAGCGGACCGCGCTCGAGCGAGAAGGTGTTCGCCGACCCGGCCAGACGGGAGGCGAACCGGCCGATCCCGCTGTCGGAGGTGGAGTTGTTCCGCACAGCGGCAACGTCGGTGAGCCAGAAGGACCGCATCCGGTCGCGGTAGCGGTCGTTCCACTCCGACCAGCCGGTCGGGAAATTCCCGGTCTGCCAGCCGCCCATGCCCACGTCCCAGGGTTCGGCGATCAGCTTCACCCCGGCCAGGGCCGGGTCGTCGCGGATGGCCGTGAGCAGCGGATGCTCCGGGGTGTAGTGCACATTCTCGTCGCGGCCGAGGGTGGCGGCCAGGTCGAACCTGAAACCGTCGATCTGCACCTCCTCCGCCCAGTAACGCAGGGAGTCCAGTACCAGGCGCCGCGGAACCTCGTGGCCGAAGTCGACGGTGTTGCCGCATCCGGTCACGTCGATGTAGTGGCCCTTGGCGTTCTGCCGGTAGTAGGTGGCGTTGTCGATGCCGCGCAGGCTCGTCACCGGGCCGGCCGGGCCCTCCTCGGCGGTGTGGTTGTAGACCACGTCGAGGATGACCTCGAGGCCGGCCTCGTGCAGCAGCTTGACCATGCCCTTGAATTCCCGGAGCACTGCTTCCGGTCCCTCGGACTGGGAGGCCTGGGTGGCGTAGTCGGCGTGCGGGGTGAAGAAGTTGAATGTGTTGTAGCCCCAGTAGTTCGAGAGGCCCTGCTTGATCAGGCGCTGCTCCGAGACGAAGGACTGCACGGGCAGCAGCTCGACAGCCGTCACCCCGAGGTTCTTGAGGTACGCGATGGTGCTCTCGTGGGCCAGCCCGGCGTAGGTGCCGCGGAGTTCCACCGGCATCGAGGGGTTCAGCTTGCTCAGGCCCCGCACGTGCGCCTCGTAGACGACCGTGTGGTCCATCGGGGTGTTCGGCTTGACCGATCCGGCCCAGTCGAAACCGCCGTCGACCATGGTGGACTGCCACTGGTCGGGGCCCACCCGGGCCAGCCCCCGCGCGTACGGGTCGATCAGGGTCTTCTCGGGGTGGAACGAGTGTGTGGGGCCGGCGGGGCCGGACACCCGGATGCCGTACCGGCGCCCGGCGGTGAGGGTGCGGCTGCGGCCGACCCAGACGTTGTGGGCGTCGCGAACCATGGGCACCGTGCGCACGATCCAGTTGGGGTCGGTGTGGTCGAAGATGCACAGCTCGATCGACTCCGCGTGCTCCGACCAGATGCGGAGTTCTCCGCCGTTGCTCGTAGCGCGGACGCCCAGATTGCGGAGGGAGTCAGCTGGAGTCATGAGATCTAGAGTAATCAGTAAGGACGGTGCGGTCTGACCAGCCCGGACGACGGTGAACGTCGGCCACGAAACCACCAGGAGATGAACCATGTCGGTGTATCTCGACCACGCGGCGACAGCGCCCATGCTGCCGGCCGCCATCACGGCGTACGTCGAGGCCATGGCCGTCGTCGGCAACCCGGCGTCCATCCACAGCCAGGGCCAGAACGCCAAGCGGATGCTCGAAGAGGCCCGCGAACAGGTCGCAGCGAGTGTGCACTCCGACCCCATCGAGATCGTCTTCACCGGCGGCGGCACCGAAGCTGTGAACCTCGGGATCAAGGGGCTGTACTGGGCGCGAGCGCCCCGCACCCGCATCCTCGTGCCGGGGGGAGAACACCACGCCACCGTCGACACCGTCGAATGGCTCGCCCAGCAGGAGGGCGCCCGGGTGCAGTGGATCCCGCTGGACGGGCTGGGCCGCATCGACCTCGCCGCCCTCGAGGCCGCGATCCGGCAGGATCCCCTCGACGTGGCCCTGGTCACCCTGCTGGCCGCCAACAACGAAGTGGGCACGCTGCAGCCGATCAAGGAGGTGGCGGCGCTCGCCGCGGCCCACGGCATCCCCGTGCACGTTGACGCCATCTCCGCCTACGGGCATGTGCCGATCGATTTCGCCGCCCTGCACGCTGCGGGAGTGTCGGCGCTGAGCGTCTCGGCGCACAAGATCGGCGGTCCTGTCGGGATCGGCGCCCTGGTGCTCGCCCGCACGGCCACCGTGGTGCCGCTGATCCACGGCGGCGGCCAACAGCGCCAGGTGCGCAGCGGCACCCAGGACGTGGCGGCCGCGGTGTCCTTCGCCGTCGCGGCCCGGGCCATGACGGCCGGGCTCGGCGCCGAGAACGCCCGCCTCCAGGTGCTCCGCGACAGCGTGATCGCCGGCGTGCGCGCCGCGGTGCCCTCCGCCGTGCTCAACGGCGACCCGCACCCCGACGGCCGGCTGCCCGGCAACGCCCACTTCACCTTTCCCGGCTGCGAGGGCGACTCGCTGTTGTTCCTGCTCGACGTCGCCGGGGTGTCGGTGTCCACGGGATCCGCCTGCCAGGCCGGCATCCCCGAGCCCTCGCACGTGCTGCGCGCGATGGGCCGGAGCGCTGCCGAGGCCCGCAGCGCCCTGCGGATCACGCTGGGCCGCACCTCCACCGCGGCCGACGTCGAGGCCCTGCTCACGGCACTACCCGCGGCCTGGTCGCAAGCGATCGGCGCGGGAATGGCCGACTCGGCCCCGCGTGCGTACACTTAACCAGTGAAGATTCTGGCAGCAATGAGCGGTGGGGTGGATTCCGCCGTGGCCGCAGCCCGCGCGGTCGAGGCAGGGCACGAGGTGGTCGGGGTGCACCTGGCCTTGTCGCGCATGCCCGGCACGCTCCGCACCGGCAGCCGCGGCTGCTGCACCGTCGAGGACTCGATGGACGCCCAACGGGCCGCGAACATCATCGGCATCCCCTACTACGTCTGGGATTTCTCCGAGCGGTTCAAGCTCGACGTCGTCGACGATTTCATCGCCGAGTACGCCGCCGGCCGCACCCCCAACCCGTGCATGCGCTGCAACGAGAAGATCAAGTTCGCCGCCCTGCTCGAGAAGGCCCTGGCGCTCGGCTTCGACGCCGTCTGCACCGGCCACTACGCCTCCATCGTGACGGATGCCGACGGCAACCGGGAGCTGCACAGGGCCAGCGCCTGGGCCAAGGACCAGTCCTACGTGCTCGGCGTGCTCACCAAGGAGCAGCTCGCGCACTCGATGTTCCCGCTTGGCGCCACGCCGTCCAAGGCCGAGGTGCGTGCAGAGGCCGCCGAACGCGGCTTCTCGGTGGCGAACAAGCCCGACTCCTACGACATCTGCTTCATCCCCGACGGCGACACCCGCGGATGGCTCGGCGAGCGGGTCGCGCCGGC
>Ga0247816_10000452_pt1 | contig 23194 bp, 20 predicted proteins | sample UWRJL209509C1_FD_179930 | JGI IMG/M metagenome (GOLD analysis project Ga0247816, IMG submission 179930) | Plant litter microbial communities from Arlington Agricultural Research Station in Wisconsin, United States - UWRJ-L209-509C-1 | ecosystem: Environmental > Terrestrial > Plant litter >...
AAAACAACAAAAAAAGTATTCTTATTCGCTTCATAATTTTAACATGCTGCATTACAGCAAGGTAGATTGTTAAATTTATTAAAATTTAATATAATTCGCACAAAAACAGGGGCTTAGATGCAAATATTTGACAAAAGTATATGTTTTTTGCAAAAAAACAAGATTTAAAGCAAAAAACAGCCAAAAAAGCAAAGATTACTTTTTAACGTAAGAATAGACCCAAAAAAAAGCAAAATATCTTTTAATTATTTACGTATTATTTTACAATTTAAAACCTCAATATTAATACATTTCACCACTAAAAAACAGCTAATCAATTAACAGACATGATATTAAAGATTTTTCAGACAAAAAAATCATTAAAAAAAAACTCCAAAAAAAATGCCTTTACATTTCTGTAAAGGCATTTTTATGTGGTCCCACCTGGGCTCGAAGTACTTATGGCAAATGCCTACTTTCCAAGGCTTTATTTCTGCTACCATTTCTTGGGTGTCCTATTTGAATGCCTTCAAACCAAAATTAACATCAAATCTTATTTAAATATATTCATTTGTAAATTAACATATGAATTTCTTCGTTCAGATTTATCTTTACAATTCTTCACAAATTTATGTAATAAACTAACTTGCCTTGTAAATTTAAAATCCATGAGATTTAAACGTTGGTGTAAATGTTCCATCTTTGGTATTATACAAGAATAACGCTTCATAGATTGTATCATGGCATATAAATAGGCTTCCTAAATTAGCATTAGTAAATAAGATTTCATTTGACTGATTCCCTATTATTTTTAAACTCAAATTTGCAATTCCAGTACTACTACCACTTGCAGAATCTGCTGAATTAAAGTTCAAAAGTTTTATATGTACTCCAATTATCTTACCAGACAGATTTTCATTCTTTAGAATTGTCTCCTGAGCACTACCGTTGAAATTTAGGCTACTTTTAATATTGTCATCTGAAAGATATTCCATCTTTACAGAATAAGAATTTGTTGAAGCACCACACGAATTAGTTTTTAATATACCTCCTACCTCAACTTTATAGCTAGTATTTACAATAGTTGTTCCTGACTTCTTCTCGTAAATTGTAAAATTAGAATTATCTCCTTCTTTAAATAATTTAATTTTATCGCCACTCATGAAAGTAATATTATCTTTCATTACAACAGTTACACCTTTAGGAAATGTTCGGGTTAATAAACCATTTACTAAACTCCATGTACCATCTTCTTCATCCATATCTGAACAATCAAAATAATTTTTATAATTGATTGTTTTGTCATCATTAAAGGTGTAGCTATTTTTACAAGCATTATTGTTTAGCTTTATTGTTTCTACACCTGTAGTTAAATTTCTACTTCCCGTACTTGTAACTTCCCACGTCCCAACAAGCTTTTCTTCTTCCTTACTTACACTTGCAGAATTTTCATCACTATTACAACTTGCTATAAGCATATAAAATAGCAGTAAGATTGATAACTGTAGAATTTTTTTCATTTTTATTAATTTAAGGTTTGTATTTAATAATTTTAACTTTCTGGGAATTAGGATATGTAATTATCTCAACTAATCCTCTAAAATCGTCTAATCCTTTTCCAATGTAAAATTGAAATCCTCTAAAACCATAACTTTTAAAAACCTCACTATTGTAATTAGTGGGGTTAACATCTGGTTCCAAAATGATAACCTTTATTTCAGAATCATCTTTAACATCTCTTAGCTTTAATGGATAATTAGATATATTAAATCCATTTGTATGTCTAATAGATTTTGTGTCCCAATCAAAAAATATTGAAGTTGGGGCATTAACAATATTTTCATCTTCAATATGATAACTTGAAGAATATTGATTCTGACCAATTGAGGTAAATGATTTAATCATTAGTAAAAGCACGATAATCTTTTTCATATTAGATTTACTTATAATTTATTTCAGGTTTATAATTCATTAATTTAGAGTACATAGATACGAATTAATTAAATGCGTAACGCATCCGTTCCTCTAAAATTCAGTCCAAAGGTCAAATTTTGACTAATGGATAAAGAGCAGACACTTCAAAAATTTGGCAAGAAGATCAAAGAAATTAGAGAATCCAAAGGATTAACTCAAGCTCAACTTGCACATAATATTGACAAAGACAGAGAATCAATCGCACGATTGGAGAGAGGAGCAATAAATCCTACTTACATTTATTTATTAGAAGTGTGTGAAGGTCTTGAAATTACAATAGAAGAACTAATGAGACTCAGTTCTAGTAGCGAATAAAATTTAGCTATCTATATATGTATTGAATAAAAGTAAAAAGTGCATTTTATATTAAATACAATCAAGTAATAACACGCATACACTTTTACTTTATAGTAAGACCTCAACATTTCCTTATGTCCTAGGAGTTTATAATAGTAGATTATCACTAAAGCTATAATATCCATGTCCTGTGATAATTAAGTGGTCTAGGAGATTTAAATCTAATATTCTACAGGCTTCTTTAAGCTTTTTTGTAATTGATTTATCAGGCTCACTAGGCTCTAGAGTACCACTTGGATGATTATGAGCTATTACAATACTCGATGCATTACATTTTAATGCTATACCAAGAATCATTTTAATATCCACCACAGTTCCTGAAGTTCCTCCTTTGGACATTTCATAAATTCCTAAGACAATATTCGCTCTATTAAGAAGTACAATTTTTACTTCTTCTTGAAATTCTATTAGATCTAAATCCCATTGCTTCAAAACCAGATTATACAAAATTTGGCTATTTGTAACTTTTATCCTTTCAAGGTTTGTATTTGAATAGGAAACTTTTATTTCTGCTACTTCCATAATAAATTAAAAGTGTCAGAACTTGTAAAGACATGCAATACAAGAACTAACACTTTTTGAATTAATTAGATTGACATTTCAGCTAAATGACCATTTCTAGAAAATGTTTCTATTTTAGTAGCAAAGTCACTTTCAAATGACTCTCTTTTGGAATTAGTGGAAATAGAACTATTTAACTCTGGCTGATATGCATATCTATGAGTTAACATTATAATTTCGCCCGTATCTCTAATTGTGTATTCGTAAGGATCAGAATCAATTTTGGTAATATTCCCTGGCATCTCTGTTCCTAATAATGCCTTGCATGTTTCCTCATCAAACGTAGATGAGATATTTGCCTTTTTAGCTGTCGCATAATATTGCCCTGTTTTAGTGCTTAACACCATTTCAATTCCGCTTTGGATTTCTAACACAAAGAATAGTTTCCCTTCCTCTGTATGCCTTTTTTGATAGTTTACAATTTGTACCATGTTTTTGATTTTTTTGAGTTGAAAATACCCTGAGTTAAAATATGACTTAGCCTACAAAAAAATTACAGCGTTCAACTTGAATTTTATGTGAAGGAAAAAATATGATTTAAGATCAGGCGCAAAAAATGTGTTCTTGCTCAGAATAAGTGGGGGTGCTTTCTGAATTGCTTTGGAAGGGGTGAGGTCAATGGGGTCAAATACGTGTATGTAATATTTAGTGTTTATTTTTTTATAAAAATTTATTTATACCCTTCGAAAATATTTATTTACAATTACCAGAACATTTAACTGCCAATAAATTAATTAAGTTTAACAAAAAACGACAAAATGGCATTTTTCATTAAATGGTTAGCTATTTGATAAAATAAATCTTAATAAACTAACCAATAAAAACCAATTTATGAAAAAAATATGCTTTGTAATAATGGGGTTTGGAAAAAAAACCGATCCTACATTAGGAAAAACGTTTGATTTAGACAAAACTTACCACAACATAATTAAGCCAGCGGTTTTAGCTTCGGGATACGAATGTGTCAGAGGAGATGAAGTACAAGAGTCCGGATTGATAGATAGAAGTATGTATGGTCTACTAATTTACTCTGATTTAGTAATAGCTGACATTACAACTTTTAATCCAAATGCCATTTACGAGCTAGGTATTAGACATGCTGCCAAGCCATATTCAACAATAGTTATGAAAGAAAAGGATGGAAATATTCCATTTGACATAAATCATAATAAAACATTTACATATTCGCATATGGGAGAGGATATTTCAGCTACTGAGGCTACTCGTTGTCAAGAAGCTTTAATTAATCTTATTTTAAGTGTAGAAAAATCGCAAGAAGTTGATAGTCCTTTATTTCAGCATATACAATCCGTTAAGCCTTATATACTTCCAGAAGAAGAGTATAGCCACTTAATAAAGGAGCTTGCTGAAAAGGAAAAAATTCTTTTTGCATTAGTGCAACAAGCTAAGCTCGAAATGTCTAAAAATAATTTCGAAGAAGCTATAAAATACTGGAAGAAAGCAAGTGAAAAAATAGAAAATGACTCTTATTTTATTCAGCAGTTGGCTTTATGCACTTATAAAAATAAAAATGTATCGGAAAAAATAGCCCTTACTGATGCTCTTACAATAATCAACACATTAGAACCTGACGGAAGGACTACTAATGATCCAGAAACTTTGGGAATCACGGGAGCCATTTACAAACGACTATGGTTAATAGACCAAAGCGAAATGGAATATTTAGATCGAGCTATAAAATATTACTCCAAAGGTTTCGCAATAAATTCTGACTACTATACTGGAGAGAATTATGCATTATGCTTAGATTTAAAAAGTGCCTACATTCAGGATCCGGATGAAAAAATCTACTGCAAGATTGAAGCAAAAAAAACAAGAGAGAAAATTATAGAAATAATTGATAAATTAAAAGAAGATGAAGATTTTCTGATAAGGAGTGACTTAAATTGGATATATGCCACCCTAGCGAATTGTCATCTTTCTCTAGACAATCAGCTCAAATTTAAAGAATATGAAGATTTATTCTTGCTAAAAACCAACATTGATTGGGAAATAGAAACATATAACAAATCAAAACAACATATTTTAAACCTTAAAAACTAAATGTCTAAAGATTATAAAATTTTCGTCAGCCACTCTTGGGCATACTCTGAAGACTTATTGTCTCTGCAAAAACTTCTTAATTCTAGAGGTTATTTTAATGTGGAATTTACTGAAGCAACGAAAGATGTCCCTATAAATTCCCAGAACGCTGTATACATTAAGTCAAAACTAAAATCAAAAATTTTATCATCTGACGTAGTACTAGCTTTAGCTGGAGTGTATGCTACGCACAGTGAATGGATGACTTGGGAATTGGATACAGCCCTTGGCTTAAACATTCCTATTGTAGGAGTTATTCCATGGGGCCAGGAAAGAATATCATCTGTTGTGTATTCTCGCTCTAAAACAGATGTAAAATGGAATACTGAAAGTATTGTTGAAGCCATTAGAAAATATGCTAAATAATTACAATATGGCTCACAAATGCTTTATTTCATTTAAAACTGAGGACATTGCTTATAAAAAATACATCCACGACAATTTAAAAGTCGATATGATTGACAAGTCCCTGCATGAACCTATCAATTCTGACAATGAAGATTATATAATGAGAAAAATACGAGAAAATTACCTCTCTGATTCTACGGTAACAATTTTTTTGATTGGGGAAAAATCTGCCGAAAATCTTCCTTACGAAAATCAAAATTACCTAAAAAGGGAACTACAATCTTCATTATATGATGGCGAGGAAAATACTAAGAATGGCATATTGGGCGTAGTATTACCTCCTATGTATGAAAGAATTTATTCCGGTAAAGGAATATGTTCTACTTGTGGAAAATCTCACAACTATATAAACATTAATAACAATACAGTTATAAGGGAGTTTTCATACAATTACTATATACCCAACAGTAAATGCTCATGGACCGAAGATGATAGATATTGTGTACTTGTTAAGTGGGAAGATTTTTGTAAAAACCCTAATTATTTTATTGACAAGGCCTTTAACAAAAGAAAAGAAAATATTTCTAACAAAACCAAAGTTCGACCATAATGAAAAATCACGATTATCCAAATTACTTTATAGCAGGAGATACAGTGTCAACCCATGCGCAATCTAAATACATCAATTTTGTAAAATGGGATTTACTGTTGATGGTTTTTTCAGCACTCTTATCTATATACAATTACCATACAGAAGAATCAAAAACGTTTGTATATGCGGTTTCGGGGCTTATGCTACTTTTCGCTATGCTAATCTCTATAACACTCAAAACTAAAAAATACGAAGACACTTGGTACAGAGGAAGAGCACTAGCGGAATCTTGTAAAACATTAACTTGGAGATTTATAATGTGTTCCGAATTTTTTGAGAACAGTATTACCGAAGAAGAATCAGAGAAAAGATTCATCAAAAGAATAAAAGAGATAAATAATGAATTTCCCGATTTGAGCAATGCGATAAGTGCAAAAAAAATAAACGCACCTATCATTACAAATGAGATGAAAAAAATACGTAAACTTTCTTTAATTGACAGGAAAGCATATTATCTAGAAAATCGCATTGAGAATCAAATAGAATGGTACTCCTCAAAAGCGGACAATAACAAGTCAAAATATGAAAACTGGTTTACATCGGTAATTATTTGCCAATTTTTAGCTTTGATAGCTATTGCTTACTTAGTTAAATATCCTATGTCAGACTTTAACTTAGTAGGTTTGTTTTCTACTATTTCAGCAAGCGGATTTAGCTGGCTCCAATTAAAAAAATATCAAGAAAACAAAGAAGCTTATACCACTGCAACCTCTGAATTAAATTCAATTAAAGCTGAAGCAAATAGAAATTTTTCAGATGAAGAATTCTCTAAATACGTTCTTGATTCTGAAAATGCAATGTCCAGAGAACACACTATGTGGCTAGCCCAAAAAAGGATGTAATATTATGGAGAAAGGTTTTAATAAAAGCGACTTAATTGAAAGTATCAGGTGGGAAATAAAATCACTAAATGACAATACGATTAGAGAAAGACCTTGTGTCTTTCTAAGCCATAAAAGAGAAGACAAAGAGGCTTGTAAAAGCATTGCTTCTTACTTCAAAGATGCGGGAATAGATTATTATTTAGATGAAGAAGATAAATCTTTACAATATGCATCATCAATTAATGACCCTATAAAAATTACCGAAAGCATAAAAAAAGGAATCAGAGAAAGCACTCATATGATGGTTGTTGTCTCTGAGAAAACCTATAAATCACTTTGGGTTCCTTTTGAAGTTGGCTATGGTCATGCGTCGATCCTAGATCTTGAGAAAATAACTCTTAATGAGGATCATATTAAATTATCTGTTTTAATTTTAAAAGATCTAGCTGAAAAAACACTTCCAGATTACTTGCAAGTTGGTTACTTAATTAAAGGAACTAAAAGCTTAAACAATTATATTTCAAAAATTTCTAACAAGTCAGAAAATGTGCTTATAAATGAAAAAAGAGTTTTTTCAAATTTTCAAAAAGCTCATCCTCTAGACAATGTTTTAAACTGGACACTTTAAATAATCACTCCGTCTATTCGGAGTGTTTCTATTAAATATATTAAAAAAATCAATAAGAAATGTGAAAAACACGAAGATTTCTATTTTTAGTCATTATATTTACTATGCTGATAGATAGTCTAAGTATTTATTTTCTTTTTTATATCCTTATACACTTCTATCCAAGCATCAGATTTATGTTCCCATTTTTCAATTGGCAATAAACTATTTCCTGGACCTTGGGGCGAAAAATAATAATCTCCCATTTTTATCTCCGTCATATTACCTTCATTACCAGTAACATTTAATTTCAAATCAAATATTGAAGAACTACTTAGAACTACTGGAACTATTTCTCCCCTGCCTGTTAATTTCTTTTGCATTGCCATTTGTAATTCATTATCATAGATAAAATCTGAGGCAATGAAATCTTGGCTTATTAATAAAATTACAATATCAGCTTCTTCAAGGTTTTGTAAAATATCCTCTTTTACTCTTACCCCGCTTTGGAGTTTTAAATCTGTCCAGCTCTCAATTTCCTTATTTCTAACAAATCCAACTAAATATTTTGTTAACTCTTCCATCTCTTTAAAATTAGCATGACTATACGAAACAAAAACTTTCTTCAACTTTTTTAAATTTTTATTTGTAAATATTTTATATGGATATACGGATCTTTCCTTAGGATAATCCAACTGTACTTTGCTGTTAATTAAGTGATATGTCATTATTTTTGTGTCCTTTGATTCATTAAGCATTGTTAAATCACTCGCATTAACAAAAATTGCACCATCTATTGATATAAAAAGATCTGTAGGAACTTCCAAATCAATTATACTATAAAAATCTTCACTTGCAGCATACTTTATTTTTAAATCAGAGTCAAATCCATCTTTTTCATTCAATATAAGTTGCTCTAAATAATCGAGATAATCCTTAAAAGTAACTAGTTTTATATCCCAATAAAAACATAATATACAAGAATAAATATATCTTATAATTTTCTCTTTGATTTCATTATCTGAAATTAAAAAATGGCTGTATACTTTAATTTCTAAATTTTCATTATCTAAAAAAATTAATATTTTACATTTATTTTCAAATGTAAAGACAATCTGATTTCTCCAGAATTTTTTTTTATCAGGGAGACTTCCAAAAAAACATATTAGTTGATTAATTAATCCTAAGGGTATAAAATCGGTAAATTTTAAAGTAAATATGTGTTGTTTATGGATACCAAAAGTAAAAAGATCATATTCGAAATCATTTTTTTTACTTACTAATGGGAGATAATTTGGAATTATATACTCTTGTACAATTTCACCGTTATCGTTTAGCCCATACTCATGTAAAAAAATTACTTTCTGAAATTTCAGTAAGGACAAAATATTAAGATCAATGTTTTTATCTTCAAAATATTTTGCATTTAAAGTTCCTCTCGCTTCCTGTATATCCTTAAAAATTAATACTTTTTCTTTTATATAATTTACGATTTTTAATGGATTTAACCATACAAAATCGGGAATTTCATCTTTATAATAAAGAACCAACCCTTTTCTATGTAATTGATCTAACTCTGTTTTCAGTAATTCAATCTTTAAATCTTCACTAGTATTTAGATCTTCGAAAAAATTAACTAAATCAATTATATCAGTAGCTTGTTCTTTTCTTTGCTTAGAAGTAATGTGTTTTATAAAATTTAAGTACCATATTTTTTGTTGAAAAGGGATTCTTTTTTCTTCGATTAATGCAAGTAAATTAGATTTTAAATGATCTAAGTTCACTATTTGTTGTCTATTTAACGTTGTTGTGCCTTCTTCATGATATCGTAATGAAATATAGAATTGCTGTCTTGGAATTTTCTCGATTTGATTAAAAGTAAAATAAGTCGGTCTTTTAGAAGCCTTTACATCTGAATGGGTTTCTATCAAGAACAAGTCATCATTAAACTCTTCATAATGTTCATTGTATTTTTTTTGACCAATCCAATAGTCTACATTAAAATTTTGTATTGGATTTTTATTTACATCTATTTCATATTTGTTTGAATTTGATTTCTCGTGCCAAAAAAGACAATGTATAGATTGTTTACTAAGGAAAATCCTATATAACCCATGATAAAAGTCTTGACCTCCAAAATCATAAAAAATAGCAGTTGGAAGAATAGAGCTCTTAATATCTCTATATAATTCAATTTGTATAATATCTGTTGTCTTAGATTCCTCTACCAACTTACCAGTTAGAAAATAACTTAGAAACTGCGATTTTCCACTCCTATGATTTCCCAGTAGCAATACTTTTACAGGATAATAACCCTCCGAAATTTCCCCATCACTATTGTATATAAGAAGTCTGTTTTTAAGAATAGCTATATGATTTTCTCTTTTAGGAAGCTCAAGGTTATTTAACTTTTCAAATATAGTATCACTCAAAGATAAATATTGAAGACTATTGTCATTAACAATAGGAATTAATGAGTCAATATTCTCAATAGGATTGTGGGAAATATTTAGCTCTTTTAATGGAAGTTTTCTTAGGGGCGAAATATCATCAATATTATTATAGCTAATATCCAAAATTGATAATTTAGACAATTCAGACAAGAAATTAATTTGCACTAAGCTGTTACCACTAAGAGAAAGACTTTTTAAGTTTTTTAAATTTTCTATTTGGTAGACTGTACTAAATTGCGTATTATTTAAATTTAATATTTGTATTCTTCTATTATATTCAAAATAAAGTTCTCTTAGTGGATTTTCGGACAAATTAAGTCTAGTTAATTTTGACAGGTTTGGTAAGTAAAAATGATCAATTCTGTTTTGTGAAGCATTTAAATATCTTAAATTTAATAGTTCTGCAAGAGGGGAAAGATCTTCAATTTTATTATCTTGTATGAATAAAAATTCCACTGATATTAGACTATTTAAATATTCAATACTATAAATTGAGTTTCTACTAATATTAAGTGTTTTAAGATTGGTATAATTTTCTATACCATAAATATTTTCTAACCCATTTGAATTTAAATTCAGAATTTTAAGATTTGTAAGATTTGGTAGGAAAGGGAATTCAGTAATATTATTTTTAGACAACTTTAACTCACGTAACATTTCTAATTCGTCAAGTACTGAAAGGTTGCTAATTGCATTATCTGACAAATCAAGATGCGTTAGATTTTTTAAATTTATAAGTGGACTTATATCTCTAATTTGATTACTACTCAAGTTAAGTTGCACAATATTATTTAATTCACTAAAAATCTCTAATTCTATAATTTTATTATTAAAAAGATTTAAATGTTTTAAATTCTTTAGTGAAACTAAACTTTCAATATTAAAAATGTGGTTAGATGAAAGATTTAAATATTCTAATTTAGGAAGTAGATTAATAAAATCTATCTCGAATAATTCAGTATTTGATAAGTTTAAATGAGTAATACCATCTAAATCTCTAAAAAAAGGAAATCTTTGAATCGTTATTTTTTGAAGATTTAAACCTATTATTTCATTGACTGAATTTAGCACATAGGAATTTCTTCGCAATATACCCATTGACCGAACAACATTTTGTTCCCGAATTAATTTAATATTTAAAAAATTCTCAATCTCAATTATTATCGAAGGTTTATCAGTCATATAAAAAGTTTAATAAATCAAATATATATTAATTTGCTTACAAAGAAGTAAAAATTTATGTCTGCTTTGAATAGGTATAAAATCAACTCAAACCAATAATGACTATTTCTACCATCTAGTAGCTTTGGAAATACTTTTTGAGAAATCAAAGTAATTCACAGTTCTATCGATAAAAGGGTCTGCCTAACTACTCTTATTGGCTTGCTTGAAAAGGTTATATTATTCCAAAGATTAAAATTTCCATTTGAATTTCTGGGCGTTTTGGAAAGAGGAAGGTTCTAAATACCTCCTACATTAATGTAATATAAAGATGTTAACTTTTTTAACAATAAACATTATCTTTGAGAATTAGAAGCCATTAAAAACAATGTTCTACAACATTAATATTTATTAAAGTTTTAAGTTAATGAAAGATAAGTTTAGTGAATATTATAAATTAAGTGAAACCCAGCTCAAAGAGCATTGGGAAAAAGATATCTTTTGCTTTGATGCCAATGTTTTATTAAACCTCTATAGATATTCACCTAGTACAAGAGAAGCTTTTTTCAGTTTATTAGAAAAAATAGAAGGTCGTATTTGGATTACTTATCAAGCTGCTTTCGAGTACCAAAAAAATAGATTAGTAGTTATAAATGCACAAAAAGAAGCTTATAAAGATATCCGTGAAACTTTAGTAAAAAAGAAAGGTGAGATAGAGGCTAAACTAAACAGTTTCAAAAAGCATCCATACCTACAAACGAGTGAATTAAAAAAGCAAATTGAATCCGCATTTGATTCAATAGGTCGTGATTTAAATAATCTTGAAAAGAAACATCCAGATTATTTAGAGAATGATCCTATTTGGGAAAAGTTGAGTCTTTTTTTAGAGGGAAAAGTTGGAGATGATTTTTCTAAAGATGAACTAGAAAAATTATACCGGGATGGAAAAAAACGTTACGATGAAAAAGTTCCTCCTGGATATATGGATATGAAGGAAAAGCAAAATGAAGGCAACCGCTCATTGTATGGAGATATAATTGTTTGGAAACAAGTCATTGAGAAAGCCAAAAAGGTTGATAATTCAATAATTCTTATTACAGATGATTTAAAAGAAGACTGGTGGTATAAATTTAAAGGCAAAACGATAAGCCCAAGACCTGAGTTAATCAAAGAGTTTAAAGAAGAAACAAACAAAAGAGTTAATATTTACCAAGCTGATAAATTTCTTGAAATGGCTAATAAGAATCTTGCCCAACAAACAGCAAAAGAGGCAATTCAAGAAGTTAGGAATGTTCGTTTAGCTGATGAACAAGATATCGAACAAGAGTTAAGAGAGCTAGAGAACCTTTTTGAAGATAATGGCGATGAGAATTTTAAAGAAAATGCAAAATTAATTATATCGAATAGAGAGACATCTTTTGAGAAGGCTATAAGGATCTCTTCAGAAGAACAAAATAAATAACGTAAGATATGGACCAATTCGAAGGATCAATTGATAATTTACAAAATAAACAACCCGAATGGGATGCCAAATCAATATTTTCTAAACTGATTCAAAAAGATCAGCTTGTAGGAGATTTATATTCTATAAATTATGATGAGGGAAAAGTTTTGGTGCATGATTTTCATAGACAAAAAGTCGGTGGAATTCCTAGTCTCAGTTTTCTCATAGCAACAAGGGTTAATCCAGAGAATGTAATTGATTACAAAGATGAAGATGCATCAATAATTCTGTTAAGAGTTATGGATGCCGCACAAATTCCTCAAGACAAAGAAGCTGAAAATATTAGGATAAATACAAGTCAACGTATTAGTGGCGAAGTTGACAAAAACTGGGATGGAGAAGATTCAATGGATTTGAATACTAGACATGTACTTAGCTTTTCGGGAGTCTCCTGCAGAATTATAGGAACTTTCTTTTTGGAAGAAGATGAGAACAAAAAACACAATGGCCTGAAGTTAAAATTTGGAAGTGATATTTCAAATTACTACTCAAACAAAGGGTTCAAAATTTTTAAGCCAAATGCAGAAGCTCTGGAAGAAATTGTCAATTATTGTGATCCTTTAAATCTTATATCACATGTTGAAAAATATGGAAAAACAGAACGTGTTAAATTGGGCTCGGTAAGATATGCATCTACAAATCGAAAACACCAACAAGTGGATAATGTACCTGTATTTATCTATCCGGCAGATTTATTATCACAGAAATCGGCTTTATTTGGTATGACAAGAACAGGTAAATCAAATACAACAAAAATTATTGCTAAATCCGTATTTGAATTACGAATTCCTGAAAATAAAGAACATAATTCAATTCGAATCGGACAAATTATCTTTGACCCCAACGGAGAGTATGCAAATGAAAATGTTCAGGATAAAGATGGAGGTGGTAATCCCAATGCGCTAAAAAATATTTGGAGACAAGACATTGAACTTAAAAAGAAATCAGATGAATTAAAAGTCAAGTATCAAAATGAAAGTGATTCTAAGAAAAAGAAAGAGATATGGGATGAAATTAAATCAATCGCAGAATCTGAAGTTGTAACTTATGGGATTCTAAAACACCCAAAAGATCCGTTTAGAAGATTAATGAAAATCAATTTTTTTGAAGAAGACAACCTACAAATAGGGAAAGAAATTATTGACTTTAAAATCGCAGATCAATCTGCTCAATATTTCAAAAACTTTAGACAGATTACCTTTATTAAACCTATTGAAAGTGATTATGACAGTCAAAGTGAGTATCAAGGGCAACTAAGAAGATATGAGAGAAGATGTCTTGTCTATAGAGCGCTATTAAATAAAGCTGGTTTTACACCTCCAAAGAGAACTGTAAATATAAGTGGCCGTTTTAGTGAAGATATAAGAACAGCCATGATAAACCACGTTGACACTAGAGCTGTTAAAAAACAAGGTCTGATTAATGCCGCAGGTGCAACATTAGGTTTAAAAGATGTCACGTGGGATAGTTTATTTCCGGCATTCGAAGGGTTATTCCATTTTTTATCAACTGCAACTTTTAACACATTTAATCAGAATTACATAATCAATAGGACAAATACAAATGATGACGATTCTACTGGTGAAGGATGGGCAGAAGCAGAATTGGAAAGCTTGCTTGAAATGTTCAATTATTCCAAAGCCATAAATTTAATAGGAGGTGTCAGTATCCAACACACTATAGACGTAGGAACTGATTATGCCAATGATATTTATCAAGATTTACTTCAAGGTAAACTTGTGATTGTAGACCAATCCAGTGGAGAGCCTGAACTGAATAAATCATCTGCTACTCGAATAATGTGGCATATTTTCAAAGGTAACCAAAGTGCGTTTAGAAATGGGGATGATGATATTAAAGAAATTCTTGTTTATTTAGAAGAAGCTCATAATATTTTACCTGCAGGAAATGATTTAGATCTTTCTGATGTTTGGGTGCGGACTGCTAAAGAAGGCTCAAAATATCGAATAGGTATGGTATATGCTACACAAGAGATCAGTAGTATTCAAAAAAACATATTAAAAAACACAGCTAATTGGTTTATTAGTCATTTAAATAATACGGACGAAACTAAAGAACTTAAGAAATATTATGATTTTGCTGATTTTGAACCTTCAATCAGACGTGCGCAAGATAAAGGATTTTTAAGGGTAAAAACTCTTAGTAATATGTTTGTAATTCCAGTACAGGTAGACAAATTTGAGATAAAAACGAAATAATAATGAGTGATAACAATTTTGTAAATGGCCAGTCATATGAGCCTCTAAGAAGACTACTCTCTGATTCGAAAATCCAAGAATTACAAACGCAAATTAGAGTCAATAATAATATAGAAGAGACAAATTGGGACGAACAAACTATCAAGTTAAAAGATCTAGAACAATCTTCATGGCAACCAAAATTATTAATAGCTATTGATGGCGACTATAGTAAATCTATTATACAGAATGGATATCCTGGTGCTGAAATAGGATACATTACTGTATCAACAGTAGTAATTTTACTTGAGAAAGTAAGAGAACTTGAGAAAGAACAATTTATAGACCCAAAAAAGTTTCGTGAAACTGAACAACCGACTTCAATTGATAGTCTCTTTGTAGGCTGCAATGTTGTTTTACAAGGAGAAGATTCTGCTAAATCTTCTATGAGAAAAATATTATATGATGAGCTCAAAAAAGTTCAAGTTTTTGCAGAAACTGAGACATTATTAGAGACTTATGAATATTTGTTAAAAGAAAGATTGGCAAGCTCAAGGTCATCTAAATGTCCTCATGATAATTGTGATGCTGATTATGAGTTTAATGTTGGAGAATATAAATGTAACACTTGTGATGGAAAATTATATTCAACTGATGCTCTTAGACTTCACGAATTACTCAACTCTTCTGGAACAAGTGGTGAAATGTATGGTCAAATAAAAGAAACGTTCAAAAAATTACAATTAATACATTTATTAAGATCATTTGAACAACAACCAAAATATTTTTCTTTATTAAGAGATATAGCCTTCTTTATTGAAGGAACTTTGGCAGTTTTCAGTACAGCTTCCTGGCTAGCAAAACCAATAAGAACAGAATTAGAAAGATTAAATACAAAAGTTAACGAGGAATTTGGTTCAAACCTTATGGTTCTAGGAATTGAAAGAACCGGAAATTTTGTAAATCATTTTTCACAGATTGACGTTATGCAAAATGGATCTGATAATAACTTCCCCAATCAATCAGCTTTTCTTCTGACTAATAAATATATAAAAGAACATATTGTTTTTAATGAGCACCCTGGATATGTATATTTGGAAGATACTTCTTTTGGTCGGAAAATCTTTTACAAAACCAACGCAGGTCATAGAGTTGTTGCATCAATTGCTACTTATAATAATTATCAATCAAATCTTGAGACAGCTTTTCCTGCTCAATTTCCAAGATTAATAGAAATACTTCAATTGCTAGATAAATTGGTATCTAATCGATACGAAAACTCCGTAACACCATTGGCAACTGCTCATTCAGAAGCAGCTATTCCTTTGAATTTAGGAAAATCAATATTCGACAAAATCGCAAGAGAAATAAGAGCTAATTCCACTATTAAATGATTAATATTGATAAAAATGTAAAAGGACAACAAACTGTTGAGTCTCGTTGGGCAAAGTTTGGTCCTTACTATGCTATGTTTCCAATAGATTTTGCCTTCAATGTTGTAAAAAAGCATAGCAAAAAAGGTGACTACATAATTGATCCATTTGCAGGAAGAGGGTCTAGTATTTTTGCAGGAGGAGTACTTGAACGACATAGTTTAGGAATTGAAATTAATCCTGTCGGATGGCTTTATGGTTCTACAAAACTAAATCCTGCAGATCAACAATTAGTTCTAGATAGATTAGCTTTTGTTTACAAATTAAGAAATCTTTATACAAGGTCTATAGAAAAGCTACCAGAATTTTACAGATTTTGCTACTGTGACGAAGTGCTTAAATTTTTATTGGCTGCCAGAAAAAATTTGAACTGGCAAACTGATAAGGTGGATGCTACCTTAATGTCAATCATTATAGTCTACTTACATGGAAAACTTGGTGAAGGGCTATCTAACCAGATGAGAATGACTAAGTCCATGGGAATGAATTATTCCGTACAATGGTGGAAGGCCAAAGGCTATTTACATCCTCCTGTAATAAATCCTTTAGAATTTATTACAAAAAAAATTAAATGGAGGTATAAAAACGGAACTCCAAAAATTACTGATAGCTCTATACTATTTGGTGACAGTTCAGATGAGTTAGAAAAAATTGCACAAAGAGCAAAAGAAGGTGAAATAAAGTTTTCGCTATTATTCACTTCTCCACCATATTGGTCAATAACAGATTACTATGCAGATCAATGGCTGAGGCTATGGATGTTAGGTGAATCTGCAATTCCTAAATCAAATGCACACAAGCATAAAGGTAGATTTGGTTCTAAGGTGGATTATTATAATCTTTTAGATAATGTTTTTGGATATTGTTCAAAAATTATGGATGAGGAACGTAGTACAATATATGTTAGAACTGATGTAAGAGAATATACATTTAATACCACACTTGAGATATTAAAAAAACATTTTCCATTTCATACTGTAGCCATAAAAAAACAACCCTATAAAAAGAAAACTCAGACAGAAATTCATGGAAATTCATCCAAAGAATCTGGAGAAGTAGATATAATTTTAACACATAAACTTAAATAAAATTTTAAACAAGCATAGTAATTTAAAACATGTTTAAAACCCAACTCCTTATAAGGAGTTGGGTTCTTCTCAACTCAAAAACCAATGGTAATTACTACTACCATTTAGTGCTTTTGAAATGCCATTTGAAAAATCAAAGGCATTTACATTCCTATCTAAGAATGTATCAATATAACTGCTTTTATTAGCTTGTGTGAAAAGATTATACATATTCCAGAGATTTATGTCTCCCTCTGTATTTCTACCAAAGTGTTCATCTTCGTAATAATCCTTAGCAACAACATTAATTTGTCCATCATTAAAATGTAATGCAGGTATATTTACTTTATCCTTCTTTGGTATATGTTGATAAAGCTTGTTTCTACCCAAAAGAGTTGCAAATTGATGCTCTGTAAGAGAATACTCAGAAAGTTTTTTCATTTGTACTAAATGCCTTTCTGCATTATAATTCTGAAGAACCTCCATAATTTTTGACTGTAGTTCCACATAACTTGTAACTCTCATCTCCTCAGCAAAGCCATCTGTACTCACGCAAAGATTACAACAAACTTTTACCTGAAACCCAACAAAGAACTTAAATTTCTCAAAAGATTTCTTGCTGTATAAATTCTCGAGATTATAACTTCGAACTCCACCTATTACAAGAGACATTTCATTACCATTAATTGTCTCTGTGATGCTAGGAATTTTAATAATGAACGCCATTCTTTCAAAATACTGTGTTCTTTCATGATCAAGAAGATCCTTTGCCTGCTTTTGTATAGCCTCTGGAATTCTACCCTTTATCTCGTGACTAACCCTTATTTCGGGTTTATCAAATGCATGATTAGGAAAAACTCTACTTGTACATCCCTGCACAATTTCTATAAATTCCTGATGTGCAATTGTTCTTTCATTGTCTTTTGAGAATACTGGTATGACACACTTGTTTTTTAAGTGACTTAAATTCACCTCCATAGTATTTGCTTCTATAAAGGGTTTAGGAAGATATAAGGAACTAGAAACAATAATATTATCATTTCTTTTTAGAACTGTTTTTTCAGGGATTACAGATTTTATTTGTAATTCTCTTTCTTGGCTAATTTCAAAGATGCTTGTGTCCATTTGAACTAAAATTTTGTTGGTTAGTTAATCCTTCTAAATGTATTTTCTTATCAGTAAATTGAGTTTTTAAAGTTTCTTGATAAGACGGATTTTCATTGTATAGCTTTGTTAAATCAGAAACAGATAATGAACTTTCTATCTTATCCAACATTTCTTTGATTGAAGTTGGTTTTACATTACACCAATCTAAAATTCGCCTACCTGTAGCAGAAGTAATTACAAACTCAGGTTTATTAGCAAATAAAGATGTTCTGTCTTTACTTGCTCTTACTAAATGGTTGTCATTAATTAATTCAAAATTGACTGTTAACTCATACTCAAATCCTTCACGAGTAATTTCTTTTGTCCCGTGTTTTACAACTCTTGATTTACCATTTTCTGATTCCATACTGTAATCAATTTTTCGTCTTACTGTTGTAATTATGTGGCAACTAGAATTTAATATCTTATCAATAAATGCTTGATGCCTTGGTGTAATAATTGCCCAATCTTGAAATCTACCTCCAAGTTTTTCATGTATTTCTAAACAGCCCCCAGCACCATTCCACTCATGGGAGATGCTATCTACAACCACAACTGAAATATTTGCTTTTTCACATAGCTCAATGGCTTCTATGTATCTCTCTGGCGAATATGGTGCTGACAAATCAATTACATTGAAGTTGCCCAAATCTGAGTATAATGAAGCAGATGAATTCTCTGTATCAATAACCGCTATTTTGCTCCAATCATTAGTCATACCATAAGCTAATAAAAGTGCTGATTTGGTTTTACCAAACCCCGAAGCCCCACTGATTCCTAAACGTAGCTTTACTTGTTTTCTTTCGGATTGTTTTAATTGCATAATTTTTAATCTTTAAATTGGTTAATATTAAAATGAATATTTGATGTATAAAAAAAGCAGATACCTAATGATATCTGCTTGAATTGATTTACTGCAAACATTGCAGACTTTGCAAAGTTTGCAATTATTATAATTTTACTTCCTTATTGTTTTTTGGTACTGTCCATGTCCCATTTTGATAAGTATTTTTTGTCTTTCCCACTTCTTTAACATCTCATCAAATGTTCTTTCGGGAATAGAGCATTTTTTGGCTATTTCTAAGCCATTGCCTCTTTTAAATTCCTTTGGCAATTGATTTAATAGATTTCTCTCTGTCATTGTCAATGAGACAACATTTTTTTCGTATTTATCAAAAATTAAGAGCGAGTGGTCAATCAAATTCTTAACCATCAACAAACTAATTTTCATATCCTCATCAATAGTTTCTAGGTCCATTTTTTCAGGAACAGTAATTCTTTCTTTGTTTCTTAATATCGTTAAGATCATGCATATCCTAAAACAGATTAATCCAAATCTTTTAATTACTGATAAAAAATCTATTTTGTTATTTCCTACAATGATATTTAAAGCTATCTCCATTTTCTCTTGGAATCTATCCCATTGATCTTCTGTTAAAGTTATTTCTACACCTTTACTTTGCTTTAACTTTTCATAAATCTCAAGTATTAACTTTGATTGCTCCTCAAAAAAACCATCATAATTCACCCTATGTGCTTTAGGCGACACATCCTTCCAACCACTTACCTCATCAAAGTCATAAAAAATAAATCTGCTTAATAAACCATTCTCTTTAGATTCGATTAATGGCTTTACTTGGTTTGGTGTCCCAGATATAACAATAGACAATTTTGGTTTTTTAATTTCTATAAATCTGTCATCGCTTTGCCTACTAAGTGATAAAGTTTCATGTTGAAAAGATTTTCTAAGTAAATCTGAAAAATTACCCCAATCTTGTTTTAACATATTTGAAAGAGAGTCTGCCTCCGTTTCAAAAATCAACAAACTATCGTTTGCTTCTTCCAAATGGCTATACAACTTTGATGAACTAGTATTTGCAGGAACTATTTTTAATTGTGCTTTTGGTTTTTCTCCTCTAGTTCTTTCTTCTGATTGTTTCCATCTAATCTTATTTGCATTACTTTCTTTAAGCAGTTTTTCATGTATCGGCTCAACTAATTTTTTTGACCAATTCATTGTTCCTTTTCCAGAAGCGGCAGGAGCTACAATAAAGACATAAAGATTACTATTAAAAGTCCTTCCGTCATAAACCCCATAGACATTTGGAAGAACAGAGCTTATTACTCCTATTGATGATAGGAGCAAAACATCTCTTTCTCTACCCTCAAATTTTTCAGTAATTGTTTTTAATGGTTCTGGCAAGTTTTCAAATACTTCCTGTGGCATTTGTTTATTTAAACTTACCAATTGCGCAGAAGATGATGAACCCTCAGAATCTGCTTGTTTTGAATCTAAATTCATATTTTATTTTGTTTTTAATTACAATGAAATTATCCCATTGTTTCGGCAACAAAATTACATCGAATGTAAAGGGCAATTTGAAACAGAAAAAATCAAAAACAAGGGCTTTTTTGTTTCAAAAATTAAATATGAAGGAAGCTTGGTCTACCAACAATGTAATGTCTTAAGTTTTTAATGTCAATAGATCCTAAAGTACTTGAAATATCATCAAACAATATTTCGCGAGTTTGAGCATTGTTGTTAGTAGGTACTTGGAAAACATGAAAAAACACTCCTATAAACCTTAGTATATCAGCATCTTTAGAAAACTTTGACTCTAACACACAATATAATGCCTTTGCATAATCTGTTTTTATTTTTTCTGCTAGCTTAGGTAATTTTACCTGATTAGCCATTGAAAGTATTTCTACTTTTCTTTCTTGAAAATTATCTTTATTTATATCATATCCTAAACAAATAGATTCATATAGATCTCTTAAAACAAAAAAATTATTCACTTTTATAGTTCCTGTCGAGTTAAATTTGAATGAAACAGAATGAAGATCTTTATGATTTTCAGCAAAAAGAAATTTCTCTAAAATATCCAAAAAGGATTTATAATTCTCTTTTTCTAAATCAAAGTCATTTAACAAATCATCATCTTCATACATTCGTAAACCATCGTTCCACTGGGACTGTAGAGCACATCCAATTGTAATAAATTCATCTAATGATATATCTAAACTATTTAAGGCTAATAAATCTATAAGCAACCTCTTATTAAATGGAGGGATTTGTGCTGTTTTATAATGAGCAAAAAATGGTTTAACTATTGATTTAATCTCATTCGGTAAGTGTAGAAAGCTTAATTCACATATTACTAATGCTCTAGGACCATGTTCCGCTAATTCACTACTATTATCACTCCCGTAATTTTTCCACGTATATAAAGCCATACCTAAATTATATTTCTTTGTATTATCTGCAAGGTCTGCAAAATCTGCAAACCTTGCAAATTGACTAACTCAATCCATCAAGCTTTCTGGATAAAAGTCCCATATGTTCACTTACTTTTTTCTGAACTATTTTACCATAATGTTCCTGCGTAATACTCATTTTTGAATGTCCTAAAAGCTCACTAACTATTTCCATAGGTACATCATTGTACAAAAGTACTGTAGTCGCAAAAGTCTTTCTCGCGGTATGATGTGTTAGATTCTTCTCAATACCTAGTACCTCAGCAATTTCTTTGAGGTAGGAGTTAAATTTTTGATTACTAATTCTAGGTAATATAAATGGTGCGTTTTCAGAACAATACCTCTCTAATGCGCTAGTGGCCTTGGATAATATTGGGACAGAAACTAGTTTTTTTGTTTTCTCACGGTTTATTTTAATCCACTTATGACCATCAAAACCTATTACAATGTGTTTATGTTCAAGTTTTGACATTTCATTAAAAGCTAAGCCCGTATAACAGCAAAAAACAAACATATCCTTAACTTGTTGAAGTCTTTGCTGAGCAAATTCATGTTTTTCAAGATTCTCTAATTCTTCAGGAGTTAAGAAAACAACTTCTTTCTTTGACCTTTTAACTTTATACATCAAAAATGGTTCTTTATCCAAATGATCTTCTGAAATAGCAATTCGCACTATTCTTCTAAATCTTTGAATTGTTTTGTTTATAGTAACCTGACTCAGATTTTTTTCTGTTTTAAGAAAGAACTCGTAATCAACAAGAAATTTCAAATTTAGGTCTGCAAATTCATAATCAGCCTTTTTAAACTTATACTTCAAAAAGGATTTCAAAAGCTCTCTTGCTTGCCTAAACTTCCATAAAGTACCAATCACATAATCTTTGCCTACTAGTTTCTCCATCTTATCATTATGCTCTTGAAACAGTACTAAAATAGTCTTGTTTGATTTTACATTTTCTCCCTTATACTGCAAATAAATATCTTCAACATCAAAAACATCTTGTTGAACTTGTAGAAATAAAAAAGCCTGATTAATTTTATTCTTAATCAGGCTCATTTGGGTATTTATGTAATTATTGTCTTCATTGAGTGGCTTGGCTAATTGCTCATCATTAAACCAATATTCAGGTTTTATAAATAATCCTGTTGAAAATGGCTTTCTTTTTCCGCTAAATGTAATTCTGCATTTTATAGGACATTTGCCCTGTTTGTTTGTTTTTACCTTATCCAACAAAAACAAAACTGATATTTTATTGATTTTCATTATAGTAAAAATTTAAAGTGGGGTACCTATTTTAATTTTTGGGGTACCTAAAAGGATGCCTTTTTTAGGCTTTTTCTTATAGAGGTTATTTTTAGAAAATGGAATGAAGTTCCGAAACCCTTGAGTTTACTGCAAAAAAAAAGTCCAGACAATCATTTTGAAAGTCTGGACGAGTAAGCTGGTGGTCCCACCTGGGCTCGAACCAGGGACCACCTGATTATGAGTCAGGTGCTCTAACCAGCTGAGCTATAGGACCGGTTTGAGGATGCAATATTACTACTATTTTTAATTCACTCCAAATATTTTGG
>Ga0247816_10000453_pt1 | contig 23189 bp, 18 predicted proteins | sample UWRJL209509C1_FD_179930 | JGI IMG/M metagenome (GOLD analysis project Ga0247816, IMG submission 179930) | Plant litter microbial communities from Arlington Agricultural Research Station in Wisconsin, United States - UWRJ-L209-509C-1 | ecosystem: Environmental > Terrestrial > Plant litter >...
CACCCTCATCGAGCTCTCCGAGTTCGTCAAGGCATTCGAGGAGACCTTCGAGGTCACCGCGGCTGCACCCGTCGCCGTCGCCGGAGCCGCTGGCCCCGCCGCCGCTGCCGAAGAGGTCGAAGAGCAGTCCGCATTCGACGTCATCCTTGACGCCGTTGGCGACAAGAAGATCCAGGTCATCAAGGTTGTGCGCGAGCTCACCAGCCTGGGCCTCGGCGAGGCCAAGGCCGTTGTCGATGGCGCGCCGAAGGCCGTCCTCGAAGGCGTTGCGAAGGAAGCTGCCGAGAAGGCAAAGGCTTCCCTCGAGGCCGCTGGCGCCACCGTCACCCTCAAGTAGTCGGTCCCCGCAAGGGGAACCCCTACTGCAGGTGTAACGCGCAGCAAGTTTCACCAGCGACGGGCGTCGCATCCATTCACGGATGCGGCGCCCGTCGCTATTTCATCCCGCGAACCGCCCCGCCCCGCCCCGCCATGACTGGCCCACTTTCGCTAGTGATAGGCCAGTCCGCACTAGCAATTCCGGGCCACTCCACCCTCCCTCTTTCTGGACTGGCCCATTTTGGCTAGTTGGTGCGGCCCGTGCACTAGCGAAACTGGGCGAGTCTGGGGCAGCTCACGTCGACAGGCCGTCGGGCAGCGCCTGGAGGCGCGGCAGCTGCGCCAGTGCACGAATGCGGTCGACGAGCTCCGTCGGATTCTTGAGGTCGTCCGCGTTCAGTTCCATCACGCGCCAACCGTTCGCTTCGAGCTTCGCCCGGCGGGACATGTCTGCCCGCCACTGGCCTTTCGTGGTGCGGTGATAGTCGCCCTGGTACTCAAGGACGATCCGGTAGCGCTCAATGACCAGGTCGGTGCGCGCCACGAACTCGCCGAAACGATCTGAGATCACATGGTTGACGCCCGACACCGTCAAACCCGCCAGTTCGAGCAGGGCTCGCAGAATGGATTCGGGCGGCGATTCCGAGCGATCGTTCAGGAGTTGGCCGGCCCGGCGCAGTTTGCGTCGAATGCGTCGGTTGAACGGCTGGCTGAGCGCCTCTGCCAGGTCTTCCGGTGCCACCAGCGGATGCCGCCAATGAATGAGCGCATCGCCTGCGGCAACGAGGTCGAGTAGGCCGAGCGGATGCGCCAGGTCAAACCAGGTGCGCAGGGGCGTCGTCACCCGCAGGCCATTGGGGAGAGTCATCAGCTCGTGGGTGTCGACCTGTAGGGAGTGACCGGCTATACCGCGAGCGTGGGGAGCCCGATGCGGCGCCGGGAGAGAGGCGTGCACCAGCGGGCTCTGCGAGACGTCGAACGGTAGGGGGATCGCGTGCAGGAGCGCTGCGGTGCTGTGACTGAAGAAGGCCGCCGGCGCTAATCGCAGCTGATAGAGCGCGCAGCGGTCGGCGAGCGATAGGACCTGCTGCCGGGACCGGATTCCGGTCACCTCCCGATTGAGGTCCGCGGCGCGGAGTCGATGGCCCGGAACGCCTGCCCGGGTCGCCTGGTCGACGCTGAAGGCCGGCATCGGCAGGTTGGGTGGCAAGGGACGTCGTGCGGTCATGAAGCGACTGTGCAGCATCCGGGTAGATGTCACCGAAGTTCTCCACAGTCACCCCACCCGTGCAACCAGGCCGGCCCGCTTTTGCTAGTGCGGAGGCCGCATCCACTAGCGAAAGTGGGCGAGTCTCGAACGCGGGCGGCCGGGCTTAGTGTGGGTGGCCCAGTTTTGCTAGTTCGAACTCCTTCCTCACTAGCGAAAGTGGGCGAGTCTTGGTTTGGCGGTGGATATATAGCTTGGCTATGTATATGGTGGAGGGATGCCCGCAGAACTTAACGTCATCCTCGGGGACCTGGTCTCCGTCAACCACCGCCTCACCCGGGTGGCCGCTCGTGCCGCCCGCGGCACCGAGTCGCCCGCGGTCTGGCGCACCCTCAGCGTGCTGCGCTCCACCGGCGCGATCCGCCTGGGGGAGCTCGCCGACCTGAGCCGGGTCTCCCAGCCCACCATGACCAAGCTGGTCGCCAACCTGGCCACCCGCGGCTGGGTCGATCGACAGAGCGACCCAGCGGATGCCCGGGTCAGCCGCACCGTGATCACCCCGGCCGGCGAGGCCGCTCTGGGCGCCTGGCGCACCGAACTGGCCGACGCCCTGATGCCCTATTTCGCCGACCTGCCCGCCGCCGACGTCGAGACGTTGGAACGCGCCGTCGGCATCCTGCGCGACCGGGTGCAGGCCACCGAGCAGGCGGCAACGCCGCCAGCACTGGCCGTGGTCGGCGTCCCCGACGACACCGGGGAGGTGTCGCTGTGAGCCGAACCGCACCCGCTCCCGTCCAGGCCGCCGCCGGTCACGGCTCGGCCAGCATCCTGCACCAGCCCAAGGCCGTCTGGGCCGTGGCCTTCGCCTGCGTGATCGCGTTCATGGGCATCGGCCTGGTCGACCCGATCCTGCCGGCCATCGCCGCCGATCTGGCCGCTACCCCCACCGAGACCGAGATGCTGTTCACCAGCTACCTATTGGTCACCGGCATCGCCATGTTCTTCACCAGCTGGTTGTCCAGCCGGATCGGCGCCAAGCGCACCTTGCTGATCGGCCTCGGCCTGATCGTGGTCTTCGCCCTTGCCGCCGGGCTCTCCCAGGATGTCGAGTCGATCATCGGCTTCCGCGCCGGCTGGGGCCTGGGCAACGCCCTGTTCATCTCCACCGCGCTGGCCACCATCGTGGGCGCCGCGGCCGGCGGCACCTCGTCGGCGATCATCCTCTACGAGGCGGCTCTCGGCCTCGGTATCGCGATCGGGCCGTTGCTCGGCGGGCTGCTGGGCAGCATCAGCTGGCGCGGACCGTTCTTCGGTAGCGCCACCCTCATGGCCGTGGGCTTCATCGCCATCGTCGTGCTGCTCAAGACCGACGGCCCCACGCCCACCCCCACGCCGCTGTCCGCACCGTTCCGGGCCCTCGCCCGGCCGGGCCTGGGCATTCTGGCCGCCGCCGCCCTGTTCTACAACATCGGCTTCTTCGTGCTGCTCGCCTACACCCCGTTCGCGCTGGTGCCGCTCGGCCTGGGCAGCGCGGTCAGCCTCGGCCTGGTCTTCTTCGGCTGGGGCATCTCCCTGGCGGTCACCTCGGTCTGGGTCGCCCCGCTGCTCACCAAGCGGATGCGCCGCAGCCGGGTGCTCTGGCTGGTGCTGCCCCTGCTCGCCCTCGACCTGGCGGTGGCCGGTCTCCTGGTGACCGGGGCCGTCGGCCTGGTGGTCTGCGTGATCGTCGGCGGGCTGCTGCTCGGGGTGCTCAACACCGTGCTCACCGAGAGCGTGATGGAGGCCACCGACCTGCCCCGCACCGTCGCGTCGTCGGCCTACTCCGGGGTGCGGTTCCTCGGCGGGGCGATCGCCCCGCCCGCTGCCACCCTGCTCGCCGCCCAGTTCAGCTCGGCGACGCCGTTCTACGCCGCCGCGGCATCCGTTCTGGTCGCCCTGCTGCTCATCGTGCTCGGCCGGCGTCACCTGGCCCGGGCCGACGGCGCGGTCGAGAACCCGCTCGACGAGGCGCAGGCGATCGCCACCGGCGACGCCTGAGCCCGGTACCGCGCCCGACTAGTGGAAGCGGTGGTCCTGGATGGTCATCTTCGGGCCGTGCCTGGGGGCGCGCGCACCGCTGCCGAGAATGAGCCGCACCACCCGGTGCCGGTGGCCGAGGAACGGCTCGAGCAGCTCGAGCATGCCGTCGTCGTCCACCGGCGCCCCGGTCAGCGCCCAGCCCACCTGGGCGGCGAGGTGGTAGTCGCCCACACTGACCGAATCCGGGTCGCCGTGTGAGCGTTGGGTCACCTCGGCCGCGGTCCAGCGGCCCACGCCGGGCAGCGACTGCAGCCGCCGGGCAATGGTGACGGCATCCACCGGTCGGTCCAACGACCCGGCGACGGCCGCAGCGGTCACCGCGGTACGGGAGCGTCGGGGGTCGACGCCGGCCCGGTGCCACTCCCACGACGGAATAAGCCGCCACCGGTCCGGCCCCGGCGAGACCATCATGCCCGCCGGGGCCGGCCCCGGCGCCGGGTCGCCGTGCAACCGGATCAATCGGTACCAGGCCCGGTGCGCCTCCGCCACGGTGACCTTCTGCTCCAGGATGGCCGGCAGCAACGCCTCGAAGACCAGACCGGAGCTGCCCAGCCAGACCCCCGGCGCCCGCCGGCGCACCTCGGCCAGCCGGGGGTGACCGCTCAGGTCGAGCCCGGACCAGTCGTCGTCGGCGCCCAGGAGCGCGGGCACCCGGTCGATCGACCACTCCGCGCCCGCACCCCAGGCCTCGGCCTCGACCACACCGTCCATCGCCTGGCGCAGCCGCAGGGTGGCCGGGCCCAGGGGAGTGCGCTGGGTGCGCCACACCCCCGACGCGTCGCTGCGGCAGGTCAGGTCGCCGAGGCCGCGCCGGTGCGGCGCCATGGTCGCGGCCAGGTCGAACGGGCGGCGCGGCCGGTACCGGGTGGATGCCGACGGCTGGCCCGATCGGGGCGGGGCGGCAGCGTGGTGCGAACTCATCCCGTCGAGGTTAACCCGAGCGACCGACGAAGACCACACCGGGTGTGGCTACCGGGGTGCGCTCGTGCTGGACCGCATCACCAGATTGGTCGGCGCCCGGGTGAGGGTCGCACCGTCGTCGGCGGTCGCCTCCGGATGTTCCAGGCTGGCCAGCAGCACCTCCACCGCCTGCCTGGCCTGGTTGCGCGGGTGCTGCTCGATGGTGGTCAGCCGGAACATCTCGGCGTATGGATGCCCGTCGACGCCGATCACGGACAGCTCGGACGGCACCTGGATGCCCAGCTCCCGCGCGGCGATGATCAGCCCGATGGCGATCTCGTCGCTGGCGGCGAAGACCGCGGTGGGCCGCCGGCGTGGATCACCGAACAGGGCCAGGCCGGCCTCGTACCCGCCAGGGACCGTGAAGGCGCAGGCCGCGAAGCCGTCGGCGGCCGACAGCCCGGCGGCCGTCATGGCCTCGGTGAATCCGGTCAACCGCTGGGTGTGCACAGCGAAGTCCATCTGGTGTTCCTGGTCGCCGCCGACGTGTCGGATGTCGGTGTGGCCCAGGCTGAGCAGGTGCTCGGTCGCCAGACGGGCGGTGGCGACGTCGTCGATGGCGATGGTGGGCACGCCGGGGATCTCGCCGCCGATGCCCACCAGCGGGCGGCCCTGCCGGTGCAGCAGTTCGATCTCGGCGTCACTCAGTTCGACGCCCACCGAGATGACGCCGTCGAACCGCTTGCGGGCCAGGAAGAAGTCGAACACCCGCTCCCGCTCAGTGGATGGCGCGGGCAGGTTGTACAGCGTCATGTCGTAGCCGCGGGCGAGCAGGGCCTGCTCCAGGCTCTCCAACACCTCGGAGAAATACCACCGGCTGATGAACGGAATGATCACCCCCACACTCTGGGTGCGACCGGTGACCAGGCTGGCGGCGTTGGGGGAGGCGACGTAGCCGATCTCGGCCGCGGCGTTGATCACCCGGGTGCGGGTTTCCTCTGACACATAGCCTCGGCCACTCAACGCCCGGGAGGCGGTGGCCTTGGCGACGCCGGCCAGGCGCGCCACGTCGGCGATCGCACTCATGCCAGCCTCCCGTCTTTGGAACCGCTGAGCACACCCTAGCCGCTTCGGCCCGTGGGTGGAATCGGTTCCAGAAGTTCGTCACCGAAGCGATACCGTCCCGCAGGTCGATAGTCGTGAGAGCGCGATCTTTGCCAATCTGTGATCTTTTCGCTCTTGTGGCGCGGCAATCAGTGCCGTACTTTGTGGTGTGGAACCGGTTCCTTATGCAAACGGTTCCAGCATCAGCTTGACTGCACCACACATTCGGTTCAGCCGGTACGTCGGCGACCAGTAGCAACACTCAACGAGGAGGAATTGCATGAGCGTGAAACAGCATCGCCGGCTCTTTGTCCCGCTCGCTGCCGCGGCAGTGATGGGACTCGCCCTGACCGGCTGCACCGGCGACATCGCCGCACAGACCGCGGAAGACACCGACTGCGCGGACTACGAGACCTACGGCACCTTCGAGGGCAACCCCGAGGTGAGCATCGGCGGAACCATCCAGGACGACGAGGCCGACCGGCTCGTCCAGTCCTGGGCCGACTTCCAGGCCTGCACGGGCATCACCGTGAACTACCAGGGCACCAAGGAATTCGAGGCGCAGATCGCCGTGCTCGCCGAGGGTGGCAACGCCCCCGACATCGGCATCATCCCGCAGCCGGGCCTGTTCAACAAGCTCGCCGACGGCGGCTTCCTCGAGCCGGCTCCGGAATCCGTGGAAGCCAACACCGACGAATGGTGGTCGGATGCCTGGAAGGGTTACGGCACCGGTTCGGACGGAACCTTCTACTCCGCTCCGCTGATGGCCAGCGTCAAGGGCTACGTCTGGTACTCCCCGACCCTGTTCGAGGAGAAGGGCTACGAGATCCCCACGTCCCTCGAGGAACTCAACACCCTGACCGCCGACATCGCGGCCGACGGCACCAAGCCGTGGTGTGTCGGTCTCGGCTCCGGCGACGCCACCGGCTGGCCGGGCACGGACTGGATCGAGGACTACGTCCTCCGCCAGGCCGGTGCGGAGACCTACGACAAGTGGGTGTCGCACGAGATCCCGTTCAACGACCCGGCGATCGTCGACGCGTTCGACTCGGTCGGCGACATCATCCTCAACCCGGACTACGTGAACGCCGGACTGGGTGACGTGTCGTCGCTCATCTCCACCGAGTTCGCCGACGCCGGTCTGGGAGTGCTCGACGAGTCCTGCACCCTGCACCACCAGGCCTCGTTCTACGAGGGCTTCTGGAAGAACGCTGACGGCTCCGAGGTCACCGTTGCTCCCGACGGCGATGTCTACGCCTTCCTCCTGCCGCCCGCTGAGTCCGGCGGAGAGCAGGCCGTCACCGGTGGTGGCGAGTTCGTGGGCGCGTTCAAGGCCAGCGACGAGATCACCGCGGTTCTGACCTACCTCTCCAGCGACACCTGGGCCAACAACCGGGTCGAGCTCGGCGGCGTGATCAGCGCGAACAGTGGTCTGGATGCCTCGCTGGCGTCCAGCGACCTGCTCAAGCAGTCGATCGAGATCCTGCAGGACCCGGAGTCGGTGTTCCGCTTCGACGGGTCCGACCTGATGCCCGGTGCCGTCGGCACCGATTCCTTCTGGAAGGGCATTGTGGCCTGGGTGAGCGGCGACGACACCCAGAAGGTCGTCGACACCATCGAGTCCAGCTGGCCGAAGAGCTAGTAGCTCTCAATCGGGTGGGTCCGCCGTAAGGCGGACCCACCCGCTTCACCTGTCAACACATAGAAGGGTCCGGCCAATGACGACCGCAGATCTGCTCGGCAAGATAATTCAGGTGGTGGCGGCGCTGGCCGCGTTCTCGCTCGTCATCGGGCTAGTGCTCTTCCTGATCGACAAAGCGCCCAAACGTGGGCGCGACTATTGGCAACTCGCCTTCTTCCTGCTTCCCGCCGTGATCCTGCTGCTGGTCGGCCTGATCTACCCGGCGTTCCGCACCACCCTGCTGGCGTTCAGCAACAGCTCGGGCGACTGGGTCGGCGCCGAGAACTTCATCTGGATGTTCACCCAGCCGGCCGCCCTCGTCACCCTGGGCAACACGGTGATCTGGGTGATCTGCGTGCCGATCATCTCGACCGCGATCGGCCTGGCCTATGCCATGTTCATCGACAAGTCGCGCGGTGAGAAGTACTTCAAGGCCCTGGTCTTCATGCCGATGGCCATCTCCTTCGTGGGCGCCGGCATCATCTGGCGCTTCGTCTACGACTACAAGTCCGGTGGCAACGAACAGATCGGTCTGCTCAACCAGATCATGGTCTGGGTCGGCCTGGAGCCGGTGCAGTGGCTGCAGAGCTCGCCGATCAACACCTTCCTGCTGATCGTGGTGATGATCTGGATCCAGACCGGTTTCGCCATGGTGATCTGCTCCGCCGCGATCAAGGGTGTGCCCGCCGAACAGATCGAGGCCGCCCAGCTCGACGGAACCAACCCGTGGCAGCGCTTCACCAACGTGACCCTGCCGGGCATCCGTGGGTCGCTCGTGGTGGTGATCACCACGATCTCGATCGCCACCCTCAAGGTGTTCGACATCGTGCGCACCATGACCGCCGGTAACTTCAACACCAGCGTCATCGCCAACGAGATGTACACCCAGGCCTTCCGGGCCGGCGAGCAGGGCCGCGGTGCCGCGCTCGCGATCGTGTTGTTCCTCCTCGTTCTGCCGATCGTCATCTACAACGTACGTATTCTGCGCCAGCAAAGGGAGATCCGATGAGCGACAATGTTGTCGACCTGCCCATCCCCGGTACCGCTCCGGCGGTGGACACCCGCGCCGAAGTGGCGACCAAGTCCACCCGGGTCAAGCGCCGGCTCACCTCCCGTCGGGCGACCGTCGTCGCGTTGGCGATCGCCGTGCTCTGGACCCTGCCGACCTTCGGCCTGTTCATCTCGTCGTTCCGTCCGGCCGGACTGATCAGCACCACCGGTTGGTGGACGATCTTCCAGAACCCGGGCTTCACCCTGGACAACTACAACGAGGTCCTGTTCAGCACCTCGCAGTCGTCACCGCAGCTGGGTGCGTACTTCGTGAACTCGCTGGCGATCGCCATCCCGGCCACGATCTTTCCGCTGGTGCTCGCCGCGATGGCCGCGTACGCCTTCGCCTGGATCAAGTTCAAGTGGAGCGGCGGCCTGTTCGTGCTGATCTTCGCCCTGCAGATCGTTCCGCTGCAGCTGGCCCTGATCCCGCTGCTGCAGATGTTCACCCAGTTCCTCCGCCCCGGCCAGGCCTGGGTGCACGACCTCATCCCGATGATCCCCGAGCAGGGCTACCTGCCGGTCTGGATCGCGCACACGATCTTCGCCCTGCCCCTGGCGATCTTCCTGCTGCACAACTTCATCTCCGAGATTCCGGGTGAGGTCATCGAGGCGGCCAGAGTGGATGGCGCCAGCCACGGTCAGGTCTTCTTCCGGATCGTGCTGCCGCTGGCGGTGCCGGCGCTGGCGTCGTTCGCGATCTTCCAGTTCCTCTGGGTGTGGAACGACCTGCTGGTGGCGCTGATCTTCTCCGGGGGCACCCCGGATGTCGCCCCGCTGACCCAACGGTTGGCCGAGCTCACTGGTACCCGCGGTCAGGACTGGCAGCGGCTGACCGCGGCGGCGTTCGTGTCGCTGGTTGTGCCGCTGATCGTGTTCTTCAGCCTGCAGCGTTACTTCGTGCGCGGCCTGCTGGCCGGATCCACGAAGGGCTGATTCCGCGCCGAACGGCTCGATGGCAGCACCCACGGACCGACCCCGATCATCGGGGTCGGTCCGCGGTCTTAGAGTGAGGTCATGAGCGGACACGGCAGCGGCGGACCCCGGGCGGCAGCGCAGGCCGAGGTGTTCCGTGGCCGCCGGAACCGGGTGAGCAACGACGACGCGGTGGCGCAGCGGGCCGAGAACGCCGAGGCGCCCCGCATCCCGCACCTGCTGCGCCGGATCGGCGCCCTGTTCGGCTCCCACCGGCCGGCGCTGGTTCTCACCGTGGTGCTGGTGCTCATCTCCGCCGGGTTGAGCGTGCTGCCGCCGCTGCTCATCCAGCGGGCATTCGATGAGGGCTTGTTCCCGCCGAGCGGTGGCCCCAACCTGCCGCGGTTGGCGGTGCTGGTGGGCCTGATGATCGCGGCCTACCTGGCCACAGCGTTGCTGGGCGTGTGGCAGACCTGGCTGACGGCCACGGTGGGCAACTCGGTGATGGGGCAGCTGCGGGTGCGCCTCTTCACCCACCTGCAGGCCATGGACCTGAGCTTCTTCACCCGCACCAAGACCGGCGTGATCCAGTCCCGGTTGCAGAACGACGTCGGCGGTGTCGCCGGGGTGCTCACCAACACCGTGTCCAGCGTGCTCGGCAACGCCGTGACCGTGATCGCCGCCTTCGTGGCCATGCTGCTGCTGAACTGGCAGCTGACCATCGTGGCCCTGGTGCTGATGCCGATCCTGGTGTTCGCCCAGCGCCGGGTCGGCCAGGTTCGCGCCCGGATCGCCGCGAAAACCCAGGAGTCGCTCTCCGATATGACGGCGATCACCCAGGAGACCCTGAGCGTGTCCGGGATTCTGCTGTCGAAGAGTTTCACCCGGCAGCGCACCGAGATCCATCGGTACTCCGACGAGAACGACAACCAGGTGCACCTGCAGGTCAGCCAGCAGATGAGCGGGCAATGGTTCTTCGCCATGGTCAGCATCTTCCTGTCCAGCATCCCCGCCATCGTCTACCTGGTCGCCGGTCTGCTGGTCAGCAACGGCGCCACCGACGTCACCGCGGGCACCATTGTCGCGTTCACCACGGTGCAGGCCCGGCTGCTGTTCCCGCTGCTCGGGCTGATGCGGGTGGCGCTGGACCTGCAGACCTCCAGCGCCCTGTTCGCCCGGATCTTCCAGTACCTCGACCTCGTGCCGGCGATCCAGGACGCACCGGATGCCCGTCCAGCGCCCGACGTGACCGGCCGGGTGCAGTTCGACGACGTCACCTTCGCCTACCCGGATGCGCCGGCCGACGCCCGGCCGACGCTGGACCGGGTGTCCTTCGCGATCGAACCCGGCCAGTTCGCCGCCTTCGTCGGACCGTCCGGCGCCGGCAAGACCACCGTGTCGTACCTGATTCCCCGCTTCTACGAGGCCACCGACGGCCGGGTGTTGTTCTCCGGCGTGGACGTGCGCGACCTGGTGCAGGAGTCGCTGGTGTCGCATATCGGTATCGTCAGCCAGGAGACCTACCTCTTCCACGCCACCATCGCGGAGAACCTGCGGTACGCGAAACCGGATGCGACGGCCGCCGAACTGGAGGCGGCCGCGCGGGCCGCCAACATCCACACCACCATCGCCTCCTTCCCCGACGGCTACGACACCGTGGTCGGCGAGCGGGGGTACCGGTTGTCCGGCGGGGAGAAGCAACGGGTGGCGATCGCCCGGGTGCTGCTGAAGGACCCCGAGGTCCTGATCCTGGACGAGGCCACCAGTGCGTTGGACGCCATCTCGGAGCGGGTGGTGCAGGCGGCGCTGGACACCGCGTCCCGCGGCCGCACCACCATCGCCATCGCGCACCGGCTGTCGACGATCGTCTCGGCCGACGTGATCTTCGTCGTCGACGGCGGCCGGGTGGTGGAGAGCGGCAGCCACCTCGACCTGTTGGCCGCCGGCGGGGTCTACGCCGAGCTGTACCGGGAGCAGGCTCCCGACCGCTAGCTAGAGGTTGGTCACGGTCCGAAAAGAATGATCGCGACGATCAACGGACCGATGAGCACGGCCATGGCCACGACAAACAGAAGCAGCGGTCCCCACCGGAAGCGCCGGCTGGACAGCCGCTTCCCGGACGGGGCACCTGCCGGGCGGGCGTGGGTGCGAGCCGGGGTCGGGGTCGACCGTAGCGGATGCGAAGGGGTCGGCAGCGATGCCACGGGTCGTGTGCGCAGGTCCGTCGGCGCGGTGGCGGGTTGCTCTGCCCGCCATCGCCCCCACTGCCCGAGCTTGTCCTCGATGGCGCCGATGAGGTCGAGCAATTGTCTCCACGCGCTGGGGTCGAGCGTGCAGACCTGGTCGCGGGTGCTGAGGATCAACCAGTCGCCCGTGATCTCCACGTCGAAATCGGCCGCGTGGTCGATGAAACGCGCCATGATGTCGGGCGAGAAAAGGTACAGAGCGTCTCGTTCAGAACCCTCCGGGCAATACAGGGTGAAGTGGCGGTCGAAGTCACCCTCCAGGCTCAGTCTCTGGGCGGGATCGATCCGGAACCGTAAACTCGAGCCCTCGCCGGCCTGGTTGTTCTTCACGGCATCCAGCACGATATGCGGCAGGGCCGTGTCGAGCCGGATCCCCACATAACCGCGGCGCACCGTTCCCTGAGCGACGGGGCTCGGACTGTACACGTGGTCACCGATCTCCACCGCCCGCGGGTTCTCCCAGCGGATCACGTCGTAGGTGGCGCGGGTGGTGCCGATCTCGAACATCTGCCCGGGGCGATTCAGGTTGTGCACCACCGGCGTGTAGCCCCAGCCGTTGGCCCGGGCGAACTGGTCGAGCCGGTACCGCCGAGTGGTGGGGTCGTTCCGCCGCCAGCCGTTGACCGTCAGCGCCGTGACCAGCACCACGAGGAGCAGCCCGACGGGCAGGTAGAAGGCGAAGACCGGCCCCACCGAAAGTGGCTCCACAGCTCTGTTGACGAAGCTGAGAAACACCGTGGTCGCCAACACCACCAGACCCAGCCCGACGCCGGCGAGGATGACGCCGACAAAGAACCCACGGACCAGCATGCCGGGAAGCTCCCGGCGCGCCGATTCCAGCTTCCACCGCTCGCTGAGCGCCGTCTCGAAGTCGATCGCCGACTGCCGGTCCACCGCACCGGTGAGAGCGCTGTCGTCGACCGGTCTGTTCGGACTGTTCATGCTCTCACCCTGGCATGCGCCAGCGCTGGATCGCTCAGGGCTGGCGGTCGGCCAGCATGGATTCCATCAGATCGATCTCGGACTTTTGCGACACGATGACCGCCTGGGCGAAGGAGAGGATCGACGTGTTGCTCGCCCGGTCCTCGACCGCCACGGCCATGTCCACGGCACCCTGGTGGTGCGCGATCATCAGGGTGAGGAAGATGCGCTCGGCCTCGACCCCGTCGGCGGCGGAGAGCTCGGCGATCTGCTCGTCGGTGGCCAGTCCGGGCATCCGCTCACCCGGGGTGTGCGCTCCATCGGTGTGACCGTGAGCTTCGTCGGACCGGCCGGGCCGGGTCATCCAGGTCATCTCCGGCTCCGGGCCGGCCTGACGCAGGTCCCACTCGACGAGCCAGCCGTACAGCTGTCCGGCCTGCTGGGCCTGGGTGGTGGCGATGTCGTAGCCGAGCAGGCGGGTGGGGGCGTCGTCGGTGCGGTCACGGATGATCATGGCCAGCTCGACACCCTGCAGGTGGTGCACCTGCATGTCCCGGGCGAAGCCGGCCTCTGCGCTGGTGTTCGACGGCGTGGGGTTGTTGATGGTGCTCAGCCGGCCGACCGAGAACCCCACCAGACCGATGCTGACCGCCGCGACCGCGGCGACGACCATCAGGACAACGCGGCGGGCGCCGAAACTACGCCTTTCCGGGGGCATCGAGGGCTCCGGTGCAGGAGGCGCCGGGCTCCGGAACGTCGTTGCTCTTCCAGTATTCCTCGAGGTACTCCACGACCCGCGGGTCGTCGGCCGCGTCGACCTGCAGCTGGGTGTTCCAGCCGCTCAGCACGATGGGGGAGGGCAGGTCTTCGAACGGCGACAGGATCACGTAGCTGGACGGCAGTGCGGCCTTCAGCGTGCTGAGTTCGGCGTCGCTGATGCTGGGGTCGTAGGTCACCCAGATCGCCCCGTGCTCGAGCGAGTGCACCGCGTTCTCGTTCGGCACCGGTTCGGTGTAGACGCCGCAGTTGAGCCACATCGGATTGTGCTCGCCGCCGGCGGGCGGGGTCTGCGGGTAGTTCACCGCGGTCTCCACGTGGTTGGAGGTGTTCTCGAACGTCTCCACGCCCTCGATCTCGGCGCCGTCACCGCCGGCGGAGTAGCTGGCGGTCTTGGGTGTCAGCACGATCGAGGTGACCAAGAGGCCGATCACCGCAACAGCGGCCGTGATGCCCACGATCAGGCCGATGCGCCGGTTGCGGGAGCTGCGCTTCTGCTGACGGTGGTACTCCTCCAGCTTTACAGCGCGCTGCGCGGCGCGCTGCTGCTTCACGGTGAGGTTGCCGGAGGAACCGGAGGGAGATGCGGGCGGGGTAGGGGTCACGAGGGCCTCTTTCAATTGCTGTCCTCTTATTCGAACGCATCCATCACGGTCCCCTCCTGCCCGGAGGCCGATCTCACAGCGGAATCACAGGCTGGCTGGTGGTGTCGGCGGCGGACTAGAGTGAAGACGTGATCACCCTGACGTCGTGTCCGTGTTGCTGCTACCGCTAGCCGACTCGTACACCCCACCGCATCCGGTTCCAGGACCACTGACGCACGCAGGAACTGCCCGCCTTCCTGTGGACCGCGACTTACGACGTAAGGATCCATCATGAAAATCGCCGACACCATCATCGACCTCATCGGCAACACGCCCCTGGTCAAGCTGCACAAGGTCACCGAGGGCCTGTCCGCCACGGTGCTCGTCAAGCTCGAATACCTGAACCCGGGCGGCTCGGCCAAGGACCGCATCGCGGTCAACATCATCGACGCCGCCGAACGTGACGGCCTGCTGCTGCCCGGCGGCACCATCGTCGAACCCACGTCTGGCAACACCGGGGTCGGCCTGGCCCTGGTCGCCCAGCAGCGTGGCTACCGCTGCGTCTTCGTGCTGCCGGACAAGGTGGGCGAGGACAAGCGCAATGTGCTCACCGCGTACGGTGCCGAGATCGTCGTCACCCCGACCTCCGTCGCCCCCGACGACCCGGAGTCCTACTACAGCGTCTCCGACCGTCTCGCCCGGGAGATCCCGGGAGCGTTCAAACCCAACCAGTACGCCAACCAGAACGGCCCGCTCAGCCACTACCAGACCACCGGGCCGGAGATCTGGCGGGACACCGACGGCACCGTGACCCACTTCGTAGCCGGTGTCGGCACCGGAGGCACCATCACGGGCACCGGCCGGTACCTGCGCGAGATCTCGAACGACGCGGTGCGCATCATCGGCGCCGACCCCGAAGGATCGGTCTACTCCGGCGGCAGCGGCCGTCCCTACCTGGTCGAGGGTGTCGGCGAGGACTTCTGGCCGACCGCGTACGACCCGGCCGTGCCGCACGAGATCATCGCCGTCGACGACGCCGAATCGTTCGCCATGACCCGCCGGCTCGCACTGGAAGAGGGCATCCTGGTTGGCGGTTCCAGCGGCATGGCCGTTGTCGCCGCCCTGCGCGCCGCCGAGACGCTCGGCGCCGACGATGTCGTCGTCGTGCTGCTGCCCGACGGCGGCCGCGGCTACCTCGGCAAGATCTTCAACGATGGCTGGATGCGCAGCTACGGCTTCTCGAACGCGCCCGCCGGCCACACCGTCGCCGACCTGCTGCAGAACAAGACCGGCAGCCTGCCGGCCTTCGTCTACGTGCACCCGAACGACACCGTGCGCGACGCCATCGAGACCATGACCTCCTCGAGCGTGTCGCAGCTGCTCGTGCTCGCGGCCAAACCGCCGGTCGTGATGGGGGAGGTCGTCGGTGCGCTCGACGAGCGCAGCCTGATGGGCCGGGTCTTCTCCGGCGAGGCCAATCTGACCGACAAGGTCGGTTCGATCGTGGGCGACGCCCTGCCGCTGATCGGCGTGAACGAACCGGTCGCATCGGCCCGTGCCGCCTTCGCCGAGCACGACGCCCTGCTCGTGACCGACGGCGGCAAGCCGCTCGGCGTGATCACCCGCCACGACCTCCTCAGCTACCTCAGCGCCTGACCGGCCGCGCGGCCCACGCCGCCCGCCGCCACCATCAACTTTTCCGAAAAGAGACCCACCATGAGCGACCAGACCCCGCAGAAGCAGAACTTCGACACCATCGCCATCCACGCCGGCCAGGAATTCGACCCGAGCACCGGCGCCGTCATCCCGCCGATCTACCAGACCTCCACCTATGTGCAGGACGGCATCGGCAACCTGCGCGGCGGCTACGAGTACAGCCGCGGCGGCAACCCCACCCGCACCTCGCTGGAGACCATGCTGGCCGCACTCGAGGGCGGTAAGCACGGTCTGTCCTTCGCCAGCGGCCTGGCCGCCGAGGACAGCCTGCTGCGCGCCGTGCTGAAGCCCGGCGACCACGTCGTGCTCGGCAACGACGTCTACGGCGGCACCCACCGGCTGATCAACCGGGTGCACGGCGCCTGGGGGGTTCGCAACAGCACCGTGGAGATGAGCGACCTGGCCGCGGTCGAGGCCGCCATCATCCCCGGTGAGACCAAGATCCTCTGGGTGGAGACGCCCAGCAACCCGCTGATGAAGATCAGCGACATCGCCGCCCTGGCCGCGATCGGCCACAAGCACGGCGCCCTCGTGGTGGTGGACAACACCTTCGCCTCGCCCGCCCTGCAGCAGCCGCTGGCTCTCGGCGCCGACGTGGTGGTGCACTCCACCACCAAGTACCTCGGCGGACACTCCGACGTCATCGGCGGTGGGCTCATCATCAACGACGACGAGCTGGCCGAGAAGACCACCTTCATCCAGTTCGCCGCCGGCCCGGTCTCCGCCCCGCTCGACGCCTGGCTCACCGTCCGCGGCATCAAGACCCTCGCCGTGCGGATGGAACGGCACAGCAGCAACGCGCTCGCCATCGCCCGGTACCTCGAAACCCACCCGGCGATCGAGAAGGTCTACTACCCGGGCCTGGAGAGCCACCCGGGCCACGAGCTGGCCAAGTCGCAGATGAGCGCCTTCGGCGGCATGCTGTCGATCGCGTTCACCGCCGGCGAGGCCGCCGCCCGGCTGTTCGCCGAGTCGATGCACCTCTTCCAGCTGGCCGAGTCGCTCGGCGGGGTGGAATCGCTGGTCAACTACCCGTCCGAGATGACCCACGCATCCGTTCGCGGCACCGAGCTCGAGGTCGCCACCAACATCGTGCGGCTGTCGGTCGGTATCGAAGACCTCGATGACCTGCTCGCCGACCTCGCCCAGGCGCTGCCCGCCGCCTGACCCACCGAGCGTGCCGGGGCGCGGGTTTCTGACCGCGCCCCGGTGTTCGGTCAGCGGATGCTGCGCACCACCCGGACGGTGCCGGCCGGCACCACGATGGAACCGTCGACCTCGTCGCCGGTGAGCAACTCGGTGCCGGTGACCGGCCGGGTCTGGTCGGCAGCCGTGTGGTTGAGCAGGAACGTGAAGTCGTCGGTTCCGTTGGAGCGGACGACGGTCTCGACGCCGTCGATGCTGCGCGCCGCCTCGATGCCGGCCGCGTCGAGCACGTCGACGAGGAGCGAGTCCAGGTCGTCGGCGGCGAGTTTGGTGGAGATGTACCAGGCCGAGCCGGCGCCGAAGCCGTTGCGGGTGATCGCCGGGCCGCCGGCGGCGGGACCGTCGACGTAGCGGGACAGGACCTCGGCGGTGGAGACCTCGATGTCGTCGGTCCAGGCGGTTCCGGTGCGGGAGTCGCTCAGGGTGACCGTCTCGCTCTCGTGCAACGGCAGGAACTCGGGAATGCTCAGGCCGAGCACCTCACGCAGCGCACCGGGGGAGGCGCCGGGGTAGACGGTGTCGTTGTCGTCGACGATGCCGGAGAAGTACGACACCACCAGGTGGCCGCCGGCCTCGACGAAACCGGTGACGTTGGCGGATGCGGCCGGGCTCATCAGATACAGGCTGGGCGCGATGACCAGGTCGTACCCGCTGAGGTCGGCGGTGGGGTGGGCGAAGTCCACCGTCACGTTGCGGTTGAACAACACGGTGTAGAACGCCTCGAGGCGCTCCCGGTGGCCGAGCTCCACGCTCGGGCGCCACTCGAAGTCCTGCGCCCAGAATGATTCGGTGTCCCAGAGCAGGGCGACGCGGGCGGTCACCCTGGAGGTGCGCACCGGTTCGAGCTCACCCAGGGCCTGGCCGAGTGCGACCACCTCACGCCAGATGCGGGAGTCGGCGCCGGCGTGCGGCAGCATCGCCGAGTGGAACTTCTCCACCCCGAACCGGGATGCGCGGAACTGGAAGAACAGGATGCCGTCGGCGCCGCGGGCGAGGTGGGACAGCGAGTTGCGGGCGAGTTCGCCGGCCCGCTTGGCGATGTTGCGCGGCTGCCAGTTGACGGCCCCGGTGGAGTGCTCCATCAGGATCCACGGTGCCCCGCCGGCGAGCGACCGGGTGAGGTCGGCATCCAGTGCCAGCAGCACGTGGTTGTCGGCGCGTTCGGCGACCAGGTAGTGGTCGTTCGAGACGATGTCGACCTCGCGGGCCCACTTCCAGTAGTCGGCGGAGAGGCAGTTGGTGGCCATGAAGTTGGTGGTCACCGGGATGTCCGGGGTGAAGCGGCGGATGACGTCGCGTTCGTTGATGTAGCACTCGAGCAGGGCGTCGGAGGTGAAGCGGTGGAAGTCCAGCCGCTGGGCCTGGTTGGTGACCGACGCGGACTGGCGCGGGGCGTCGATCTCGTCCCACTCGCCGTACACCTGGCCCCAGAAGGTGGTGCCCCACTTGGTGTTGAGGTTCTCGAGGGTGCCGTAGCGCTTCTGCAGCCAGACCCGGAACGCGGCGACCGAGTGGTCGTCGTAGGAGTCGCTGATCGGGGCGCCGTACTCGTTGTGCACGTGCCAGAGCACCAGGGCCGGGTGGTTGCCGTACCGGCGGGCGAGCTGCTCGGTGATGTTGGCGGCGGCACGACGGTAGTCGGGGCTGGACGGGCTGACCATGCCGCGGCTGCCGTTGCCCAGGGTGATTCCGTCGCGGGTGACCGGGCGGGAGTCTGGGTACTTCTTCCAGAACCAGGCCGGCGGTGCGGCCGTGGGGGTGGCCAGGTCGACATCGATGCCGGCCTCGTGCAGCAGGTTGATGATGTCGTCGAGCTGGCTGAAGTTGTACTCGCCCTCGCGCGGTTCCAGGATGCCCCAGGCGAAGATGGCGAGACTGACCAGGTTGATCCCGGCCTGCTTCATCAGCTCGATGTCTTCCAGCCAGGTCTCGCGCGGCCACTGTTCGGGGTTGTAGTCGCCGCCGTAGCGGAGCCCGGTCGTGCCCTTCATCCACCGGTCGGTCGTGGGCAGGCTGGCGGGGGATGGGGTCTGGATCGACATTGGTCTAACACTCCTTCTACTGTGTGCGCTCCCAGTTCTAGCACAGCGTATGGCGAGAAACCAGATGAACAGCCCGCGTTGACAATGAAACAATTGTGTGAATTACTAGTACCGCTCCCAGCCATCGTGGTGAAAACCCGATATCCGCACCGGGGCGCCCATCACAGCACCAGCTTTCATCAAGGAGGACGAATGCGCACGTCAATTCGGGTCGGGGCCCTGGCCATGGCCACTGCCGCAACTTTGCTCATGTCAGGTTGCTCGGCGAACACGGGTGGCGGTGACGACGGGCCGGTTGAGCTGAACTACTGGGCCTGGGCGCCGAACCTCGAGCAGGTCGTCGACATCTGGAACGACGAGAACCCCGACATCCAGGTGACCGTGCAGAAGCAGGATGGTGGCGACCCCGCCATCACCAAGCTGCTCACCGCCATCAAGGCCGGCAGCGGTGCACCCGACCTGATTCAGGCCGAGTACCAAAAGATCCCCACCCTGGTCTCCTCCGACGCCCTCGCCGACCTGTCCGAATTCGGCGCCGGTGACATCGAAGACTCCTTCTCGTCCGGCGTCTGGGATTCCGTCACGCTCGGCTCCGACGCGATCTACGCCATCCCCCAGGACAGCGGCCCGATGATGTTCTTCTACCGCGCCGACATCCTCGCCGAGCTCGGCCTGAGCGTTCCCACCACCTGGGACGAATACGCCGAGGTCGCCCGGGCCGTGCACGCCGCAGACCCGTCCAAGTACCTCGGCACCTTCTCCTCCAACGACGCCGGCTGGTTCACCGGCATGGCCCAGCAGGCCGGAGCCTCCTGGTGGGGCATTGACGGCGACGCCTGGAGCGTCGACATCGCCGAGACGCCCACGGAAACCGTCGCCGGTTACTGGGGTGGCCTGGTTGAAGAGGGCGTCATCGACAACAAGCCGATGTACACCCCCGAGTGGAACGCCGGTCTGAACAACGGCGAGCAGGTCGGTTGGCTCAGCGCCGTCTGGGCCCCTGGAGTGCTCGGCGGCAACGCCGCGGACACCGCCGGCCTGTGGGAAGCCGCTCCCATGCCGCAGTGGGACGTCGACGCTCCCGCCACCGGCAACTGGGGTGGCTCGTCCACCGCGGTGACCACGCAGTCCGAGCACCAGGAAGCGGCCACCAAGTTCGCCACCTGGCTGAACACCGACGAAGACGCCGTGGCCGCCCTCGTCACCACCAGCGGTATCTACCCCGCCGACGCCGCCCAGGCCAAGGCCGCGCTGACCGCGCCGCCGGAGTTCTTCAGCAACCAGCCCGACTTCTACGACGTCGCCGCCGAAGTAGCCGACACTGCCAGCCCGTTCACCTACGGACCGAACGTGAACGTCGCCTACAGCGCCTACAACGACGAGTTCGCCAAGGCCGCCGACGCCAAGACGCAGAGCGCCTTCCTGGCCGCCGTCGACGCGATGCAGAAGATCACCACCGACGACATGAAGAAGAGCGGCTTCACCGTCAAGTAGTCCGGCGCAGCTTCCGCTGCACCCCAGACGGGCCCGCCGGCAACCGGCCGGTGGGCCCGTCGCATCCGCTTCGATACTCAGACCGCGCCGATTGAGGACAACTCGTGACAGTGACAGAGGCCCCCGTGGCCACCAGGAGTGCCAAACCGCCGGTCAGCCGGGGCCGCGGCAACTTCCGATCCAGGGTGCTTGTGCCCTACGCGATGCTGGCCCCCGGCATCCTGCTCTTCGTGGCCTTCATGGCCGCTCCCATCTTCTACACGCTCTACCTGAGCTTTCAGAAGACCAAGGTGTCCGGCCTCGGCCTGGGCTCCGGTGCCCGCAGCACCGTCTTCGCCGGGATCGACAACTACGTCGCCACCCTGACCAACTCCGAGTTCGGCGCCAGCGTCGGCCGGGTACTGATGTACGGCTTCATCCTGATCCCGCTCATGCTCGGGCTCGCGTTGCTCTTCGCCCTGCTGCTGGACTCCAAGCGCACCCGCGGCTCGAGCTTCTCCCGCACCGCGATCTTCCTGCCATACGCCGTGCCCGCGGTGATCAGCTCGCTGCTCTGGGGCTTCCTCTACCTGCCGGCCGTCAGCCCGTTCTACTTCGTCTTCGACAAGCTCGGCTGGGATGTGCCGTCGCTGCTCTCCTCCGGCGGCGTGACCTTCGCCATCGCCAACATCGCCCTCTGGGGCGGGGTCGGCTTCAACATGATCGTGATGTACACCTCGCTCAAGTCGGTTCCATCCGACATCTACGAGGCCGCCAAGCTCGACGGGGCCAGCGAGGTGCAGATCGCCCTGCGCATCAAGGTGCCGATCATCGCCCCGGCCATCGTGATGACCGCGCTGTTCTCCATGGTCGCCACCCTGCAGGTGTTCGCCGAACCGACCACGCTGCGCCCGCTCACCAACTCGCTGTCGACCAGCTGGTCGCCGCTGATGCTGGTCTACCGGGATGCCTTCACCCGCGACGACATCTACTCGGCCGCCGCCACCTCGATCGTCATCGCCCTGGTGACCTTCGCCTTCTCATTCCTGTTCCTGCGCGTTGTGCAGAAACGCGCCTTCGGCCAGGAGGACTAAGCCATGACCCTCACACTTCCGCGACTCAAGCCCGACCGCGAGCGACGCAAAGCCGAGCGTGCCACGGCCCGCGCCTTCCGCGTGAAGGCCAGCCCGGTCTCCACCGGCATCCTCATCATCGGCGCCATCTACTGCCTGTTCCCGGTGTTCTGGGTGCTGATGGCGGCTAGCAAGGACAGCTCTGAGCTGTTCTCCACCTTCACCCTGATGCCCAGCACCCACCTGTGGGACAACATCGTGGAACTCAGCCAGTACCGCAACGGCCTGTTCTGGCGCTGGGTGCTGAACACGGCCATCTACGCCGGCGCCGGCGCCCTGGCATCCACCTGGATCTCGGCGATCTCCGGTTACGTGCTGGCCAAGTTCGAGTTCCCCGGCAAGAAGGTCGTGTTCTCGATCCTGCTGATGGGCGTGCTCGTTCCCGGCGTCATCCTGGCCATCCCGCAGTACTTCCTGCTGGCCGAGGTGGGCCTGACCAACACGATGTGGTCGGTGCTGCTGCCGCAGATCATCAGCCCGTACGGCATCTACCTGGCCCGCATCTACGCGGCCGCCTCCGTGCCCACCGAGGTCATCGAGGCCTCCCGCACCGAGGGTGCCGGCGAGCTGTACATCTTCAACCGCATCGCGCTGCCGATGATGGGCCCCGGCCTGGTGACGATCTTCCTGTTCCAGTTCGTGGCGGTCTGGAACAACTTCATGCTGCCGTACATCATGCTCGGCGACGACAAGCTGTTCCCGGTCACCGTGGGGCTCAGTGGCCTGCTCAACCAGGGGGCATCCGCCCCGTCGATGTATACGCTGGTGATCACGGGCGCGCTCCTGTCGATCATCCCGCTGATCATTCTGTTCCTGGTTCTGCAGCGCTACTGGAAGGTCGACCTCGCCGCCGGTGCGGTCAAGGCCTAGCGGTCGCTAGGATTCAGTCGTGACCCCGCCTCCCGTCAAGCGCCGGCCCACCATCGACGATGTGGCTGCCGCCGCCGGCGTGTCGCGGGGCACGGTCTCCCGGGTGCTCAACGGTGGACACTGGGTGAGCCCGGATGCCCTCACCGCGGTGAACGCGGCCATCAAGAAGACCGGCTACCGGGTCAACCCGCACGCCAGGAGCCTGGCGACCAGCCGGGCGAACTCGGTGGCCTTCCTGCTCACCGAGTCACACGACCGCCTGTTCGAAGACCCGAACTTCGCGGTGCTGATGCGTGGCGCCTCCAAGGCCCTCTCCGCACACGACATCTCGCTGGTGCTGATCATGGCCGGCAACGAGGACGAACAGCGCCGCGCCACCGAGTTCATCACCGCCGGGCACGTCGACGGTGTGCTGTTGGTCTCGTCGCACAGTGGCCGGCGCGGGCTGATGAGCGAGATCATCGCCGCCAATGTGCCGGCGATCGCCTGTGGTGTGCCGCTCGGTTTCGAACGCAAGCTGGGGTACGTCGCCGCCGACGACTACGACGGCGCCCGGGTGATGGTGCGGCACCTGGTCGATCTCGGCCGCAGTCGGGTCGCCACCATCACCGGGCCGGAAGATACCTCCGGCGGCATGCGTCGCTACGAGGCGTATGTCGACGAGCGGGCGGACGCGTTCGATGAGAGCTACGTGGCTCGCGGCGACTACAGCCGGGCCAGCGGAGCGGCCGGGATGACCGAGTTGCTTTCCCGACACCCCGACCTCGATGCGGTCTTCGCGGCCAACGATGTCATGGCCGCCGGGGCCATCGACGTGCTGCTGGCCTCCGGCCGCCGGGTACCGGAAGACGTGGCGGTCGGCGGGTTCGACGACGCACCGGTGGCGACCACGACCGCGCCGGCGCTGACCACCATGCGCCAGCCGTTCGACCGCATCAGCGAGGAAATGGTGCGGCTGTTGCTGCGG
>Ga0247816_10000455_pt1 | contig 23153 bp, 24 predicted proteins | sample UWRJL209509C1_FD_179930 | JGI IMG/M metagenome (GOLD analysis project Ga0247816, IMG submission 179930) | Plant litter microbial communities from Arlington Agricultural Research Station in Wisconsin, United States - UWRJ-L209-509C-1 | ecosystem: Environmental > Terrestrial > Plant litter >...
CGCACTTTAATGGGAGGAGAGTTACGTGTCAACAGTGGATCTGAAAAAATTTCTGCTGTACTTACAGATACTTGCGGAACAAGCACGACATACCACGGCTCTTCGGGGTCTACAGGGGTGAGTTTCTCCCCCACACCCTCTGCAAAAGCGGCGTGCCCGCGCACGAAAACCGGGACGTCGGCGCCCAGCGTCAGGCCCAGCGCCGCCAGGCGATCGTGGTCCCAACCCAGTTGCCACAAGTGATTCAGGCCGAGCAAAGTCGTTGCGGCATTCGAGCTGCCGCCACCGATGCCGCCACCCATGGGCAGGATTTTTTCGATCCAAATGTCGATGCCCAGCGGGCAACCGGATTGTTCCTGAAGTTTTTTCGCGGCCTTCACAATCAGATTGCTGTCGTGAGGCACGCCTTCGAATTCGGTGTGCAGTTGAATCACGCCGTCATCGCGAACGGCAAAGGTCAACTCATCGCCGTAGTCGAGAAACTGAAAAATCGTCTGCAACTCGTGATAGCCGTCTTCACGGCGACCGAGAATGTGCAGCATCAAATTGAGTTTGGCCGGAGCCGGCAGGGTCAGGCGTTGCAAAGACATGTCATTGCCCCAGCTTGCGAGGTTGCCAGTCCTTGATCACCAGCGTGACGTCAAGGTCGGTGCCGTGCAGCTTGATGCGCTCGGGCAGCCAGTAACCATTCTGTTCGACGTAGCTGAGGTACTCCACCTGCCAGCCATCCTGTTCCAGTGAGGCCAGGCGGCTGTCGCCGTTGAGGCTCAGGCGGCTCTTGCTGTCTGGCGCGGGCAGGCCGCGCACCCACCACACCAGATGCGAGACGGGCAGCTTCCAGCCCATCTGTTCTTCCAGCAGGGCTTCGGGCGTCGGTGCCTCAAAGCGGCCCTGGTTGGCCACTTCCAGGCTGACTTGCCCCGGCCGGCCGGTCAGGCGTGCCGCACCGCGGCCCAGCGGGCCAGACAGGCGAATGTCGTAATAGTCCTGGCGTTGCAGCCAGAACAAGGTGCCGCTGCCCGAATCCTTCGGCGCACGAATGCCGACCTTGCCTTCAATCTGCCAGCCATCGAGGCTGCTCAGTTGGGTCTTGTGCTGCTGCCATTGCGCCGGGTTGCCCGGGCCTTCGACAGATTCACGGGTGCCAAGGCCCGAACAGCCGGCGAGCAGGGCGATAAAGCTGAAAACGATGACGTGGCGCAAAAACATAAGTTTAAAGAGTCTCGGATCCGGTCAGGCGCTTGATGGTGCTGCGCAGGATAGGGCTTTCGGGTTGTTCCTTGAGGAACCTCTCCCAGATTTGTCGTGCCTCGCGTTGCTTGCCATTGGCCCAGAGTACTTCGCCAAGGTGCGCGGCGACTTCCTGGTCGGGGAATCGCTCCAGCGCCTGGCGCAGCAGGCGTTCTGCTTCATCCAGGTTGCCCAGGCGGTAATTCACCCAGCCGAGGCTGTCGAGTACGGCCGGGTCTTCCGGGTTGAGCTGGTGAGCCTTTTCAATCAGCTCCTTGGCTTCGGCATAACGTGTTGTACGGTCGGACAAGGTGTAGCCCAGGGCGTTCAGTGCCATGGCGTTGTCCGGGTCGCGCTTGATGATCAGGCGCAAGTCTTTTTCCATCTGCGCCAGGTCATTGCGTTTTTCCGCCAGCATGGCGCGGGTGTAAAGCAGGTTCAGATCGTCGGGGTATTGCAGCAGTGCTTGCTGCAAGACTTTCCAGGCGCGATCGCCCTGATTATTGGCCGACAGTGTCTCAGCCTGGATCAGGTACAGCTGGATCGCGTAATCCGGCTCGGCGTCGCGGGCTGCAGCCAGACGCTTTTCAGCCTCATCGGTGCGGCCGTTGTTCATCAGGATATCGGCCTGGCGCAGTTGCGCCGGCAAGTAGTCATTGCCGGGGCCGACCTGGCCGTATTCGAGCAGCGCCGCTTGTGGGTCGTTGCGCTCCTCGGCGATGCGGCCCAGGTTCAGGTGCGCGGAGTCGACATGGCTTTCCCGCGCAATCAGGTCTTCCAGATAACCCTTGGCCTCGTCCCAGGCCTTGGCTTCCAGGCACACCAGTGCCAGGGAGTAGCGCAATTCGTCATCGTCCGGGTATTGCTGGACCAGGCTGGCGAATTGCACCTTGGCGTCTTCCATGCGGTCTTGTTCGACCAGCATGCGGGCGTAGGTCAGGCGCAGGCGCTTGTCATCCGGATACTTCTTGATGCTTTTTTCCAGCAGAGGAATAGCTTCCTTGCCGCGATTCAGATTTTGCAGCAGGCGCGCCCGCAGCAGCAGCGGGGCGACTTCGCCGTCATCCGGCGGGTTCTGCTCCAGCAGCTTCAGGGCCGCCTCGGGTTCGTCATCCTGTTGCAGCAATAGGGCTTTGCCGAAAATCAGCTGGCCGTTCTTTGGGTGTTTTTGCAACAGGCGGTCAAAACTCTTCATCAGGCCGTTGCGGGTGTCCTGATCGGTGTCGGCCGCCGACAGCGCGAGGAAGTCGAAATGCGTGTCGCCCTTGCCCTGCAGGACTTTCTCCATATACACCATGGAGTCGTCATAACGCCCGGCGCGAGCCAATTGAATGGCGGCTGCGCGTTGCGCTTCAAGATCCTCCGGTGCGTTTTTCGCCCAGATCAGCGAAGTGTCCAGGGCGGCCTGATCGGCGCCCAGGTACTCGGCGATGCGAAACGCCCGCTCGGAAATCCCCGGGTCCTGCGTATTGATGGCCTGGGTCACGTAGTTATCCAGGGCAATGTCGAAACGATTGCGCTGGCCAGCCAGCTCCGCGCTCAGCAGGCTGAACACCGTTTCTTCACTGAACGAAGAATAAACCTTGGGCTTTTCAGGGACGGGGGTGCTGTCTTCTACCGGCGGTGTACCGTCCGGCGACACGGGGGCCATGGACTGGCAGCCGCTGAGGAAGACAAAAGCAAGGAGCAACGCGGAGGATCTATTCATATAGGAAGAGGACGACTAACCTGCGGTCGGATCATCATGACACAAGCCTTCGGCCAAACATAACCGGGGCACCCGTAATACGCTTAATGCTTTCCCTGTAAGAGCCAGCTTGCTCCGGGCGGCGTTCCGATGAAGATCGTCAACGATAACGCGCTTACCCTGAAAGTACGTGGCGCTCTCAGGTTTTTCGCGAGCAAGCTCGCTCCTACAAGATGCCTTTATAGACACAAGGCATTAGGACAATAGACGACGGTGGTTGTTCTGAATCTTTCGAAGTAGGACAATTGTCGGCTTCCCGACATCATCAGCGATATTGAATGGCCTTCCTCGCACTCGGTATTAACCACAAGACTGCTTCAGTAGACGTCCGCGAGCGCGTGGCCTTTACGCCGGAGCAGTTGGTTGAGGCCTTGCAGCAGCTCTGCCGGATCACCGACAGCCGCGAAGCTGCGATCCTTTCGACCTGCAATCGCAGTGAGCTCTATATAGAGCAGGAACATCTTTCGGCGGATGTGGTGCTGCGCTGGTTGGCCGAATATCATCATTTGAGCCTCGACGAGCTGCGCGAAAGCGCCTATGTGCACGAAGAGGATGCGGCAGTTCGTCACATGATGCGCGTCGCCTCAGGGCTTGATTCGCTGGTGCTGGGCGAACCGCAGATTCTCGGCCAGATGAAGTCCGCCTACGCCGTGGCACGCGAGGCTGGCACCATCGGCCCGCTGCTGGGGCGTTTGTTCCAGGCCACGTTCAACTCGGCCAAGCAAGTACGCACCGACACCGCGATTGGCGAAAACCCCGTATCCGTGGCGTTTGCCGCGGTCAGCCTCGCCAAACAAATCTTCAGCGACCTGCAAACCAGCCAGGCCCTGCTGATCGGTGCTGGCGAAACCATCACCCTGGTCGCCCGGCACCTGCATGATCTGGGCGTCAAGCGCATCGTGGTCGCTAACCGCACCCTGGAGCGCGCAAGCATCCTTGCCGAGCAGTTCGGCGCCCATGCGGTGCTGCTTTCGGAAATCCCGGCTGAACTGGTGCGCAGCGATATCGTTATCAGTTCCACCGCCAGCCAGTTGCCGATTCTCGGTAAAGGTGCGGTCGAAAGCGCCCTGAAACTGCGCAAACACAAGCCGATTTTCATGGTAGATATCGCCGTTCCCCGGGATATCGAACCCGAAGTCGGCGAGTTGGACGACGTTTACCTCTATAGCGTCGACGATCTGCACGAAGTGGTCGCCGAAAACCTCAAGAGCCGTCAGGGCGCCGCCCAGGCCGCCGAGGAAATGGTCAGCACCGGCGCCGATGATTTCATGGTGCGCCTGCGTGAACTGGCGGCGGTGGATGTGCTCAAGGCCTACCGTCAGCAAGGCGAGCGCCTGCGGGACGAGGAGTTGATCAAGGCCCAGCGTATGTTGGCCAACGGCAGCAGCGCCGAAGACGTGCTGATGCAACTGGCCCGTGGCCTGACCAACAAATTGCTTCACGCACCCAGCGTCCAGCTTAAAAAATTGACTGCCGAAGGCCGCCTCGATGCGCTGGCCATGGCCCAAGAACTCTTTGCCCTCGGTGAGGGCGCGACAGAAAGCACTCCGGATAAAAAACCGCAATGAAAGCGTCACTGCTGAATAAACTGGACATCCTCCAGGATCGCTTTGAGGAATTGACCGCCTTGCTCGGCGATGGCGAAGTCATCTCGGATCAGGCCAAGTTCCGCACCTATTCCAAGGAATACGCGGAAGTTGAACCCATTGTGGCTACCTATACCCATCTGCTGAAGGTTCAAGCTGACCTCGAAGGCGCCCAGGCGCTGCTCAAGGACAGCGATCCGGACATGCGCGAAATGGCCGTTGAAGAAGTCCGTGAAGCCAAGGAAAAGCTGATCGAACTGGAAGGCGACCTGCAGCGCATGCTGCTGCCCAAGGACCCCAATGACGGCCGCAACGTGTTCCTCGAAATCCGCGCCGGCACGGGCGGTGATGAGGCGGCGATTTTTTCCGGCGACCTGTTTCGCATGTATTCGCGGTATGCCGAGCGTCGCGGCTGGCGGGTCGAGATTCTGTCCGAGAACATCGGTGAGCATGGCGGCTATAAAGAAGTCATCGCCCGGGTAGAAGGCGAGAATGTCTACGGCAAGCTGAAGTTCGAATCCGGCGTGCACCGCGTGCAGCGGGTTCCCGCCACTGAGTCCCAGGGCCGTATCCACACCTCGGCCTGCACCGTGGCCGTATTGCCCGAGCCGGACGAGCAGGAAGCCATCGAGATCAACCCGGCGGACTTGCGCGTCGACACCTATCGTTCATCGGGTGCCGGCGGCCAGCACGTCAACAAAACCGACTCGGCGATCCGCATCACGCACTTGCCGTCGGGCATTGTCGTGGAATGCCAGGAAGAGCGTTCCCAGCACAAGAACCGTGCGCGGGCCATGTCCTGGTTGTCGGCCAAACTCAACGACCAGCAGACCAGCGCCGCCGCCAACGCGATTGCCAGCGAGCGCAAGTTGCTGGTGGGCTCGGGCGACCGTTCCGAGCGAATTCGTACTTACAATTTCGCCCAGGGCCGGGTGACCGACCACCGGGTCAACCTCACCCTGTACTCCCTGGACGAGATCCTCGCCGGTGGCGTGGATGCGGTGATTGAGCCACTGTTGGCCGAATACCAGGCCGACCAACTCGCGGCGATAGGTGAATAAATGACCATTATTGCCAGCTTGCTACGCGCCGCCGACCTGCCTGACTCGCCCACGGCGCGCCTGGATGTGGAACTGTTGCTGGCGGCTGCCTTGGGCAAGCCCCGCAGCTACCTGCACACCTGGCCGGAAAAAATCGTCAGCAGTGAAGCGGCGTTGACCTTTGCCGACTACTTGCAACGCCGCCGCAGCGGCGAGCCGGTGGCCTATATCCTCGGCCAGCAGGGTTTCTGGAAGCTCGACCTGGAAGTGGCACCGCACACGCTGATCCCGCGTCCGGAAACCGAGATGCTGGTAGAGGCGGCGTTGGAATTGCTGCCTGCCGCGCCTGCCAATGTCCTTGACCTGGGCACCGGCAGCGGCGCGATTGCCCTGGCGCTGGCCAGCGAGCGCCCGGCCTGGAAGGTCACGGCGGTCGACCGCGTGCTGGAAGCCGTGGCCCTGGCCGAACGCAACCGCCAGCGCCTGCACCTGAACAACACCACAGTATTGAGCAGCCATTGGTTCGATGCCCTGCAAGGTCGCACCTATAACCTGATCATCAGCAACCCTCCTTATATAGCGGACAGCGATCCGCATCTGGTGGCCGGTGATGTGCGTTTTGAACCGGCCAGCGCGTTGGTGGCGGGCCATGACGGTCTGGACGACCTGCGCCTGATCATCGCCCAGGCGCCAGCGCATCTGACGCCGGGTGGCTGGTTGCTGCTGGAGCATGGCTACGATCAGGCTCCCGCCGTGCGCGATTTGCTGCTGGGCGAAGGCTTCGAAGAAGTCCACAGTCGCATCGACCTGGGCGGCCACGAACGCATCAGCCTGGGGCGTCGGCCGTGCTGAATGATCAGGAGCTGTTGCGCTATAGCCGACAGATTCTGTTGCAGCATGTCGACATCGAAGGTCAATTGCGCCTGAAAAGCAGCCGCGCGTTGATTGTGGGGCTTGGTGGCCTCGGCGCCCCGGTTGCGTTGTATCTGGCGGCGGCTGGCGTCGGTGAGCTGCACCTGGCGGATTTCGACACCGTCGACCTGACCAACCTGCAACGCCAGATCATCCATGACACTGACAGCGTGGGCCTGAGCAAGGTTGATTCAGCCATCCGCCGCCTGAGCGCGATCAATCCTGAAGTCCTGCTGACCGCCCACCGCAGCACGCTGGATGCTGATTCCCTGGCAGCCGCCGTGGCGGCGGTCGATGTGGTGCTGGATTGCAGTGACAATTTCTCGACCCGCGAGGCGGTCAATGCCGCCTGCGTGGCGGGCGCAAAGCCTCTGGTCAGCGGCGCGGCGATTCGCCTGGAAGGCCAACTGTCGGTGTTCGACCCGCGTCGCGCCGAAAGCCCGTGTTACCACTGTTTATATGGGCACGGCAGCGAAACCGAACTCACCTGCAGCGAAGCAGGTGTGATCGGCCCGCTGGTAGGTTTGGTGGGCAGCCTGCAAGCGCTGGAAGCCTTGAAGCTGCTGGCCGGCTTCGGCGAGCCGCTGGTGGGTCGCTTATTGTTGATTGATGCCCTGACCACGCGCTTTCGCGAGCTGCGGGTCAAACGCGACCCTGGTTGCAGCGTCTGCGGTACTCAACATGGTTAAGGACGCGCCCATTGGTGTGTTCGACTCCGGCGTCGGCGGCCTGTCGGTGCTGGGTGAAATCCAGCGACTGCTGCCCAATGAATCGCTGCTGTATGTGGCCGATTGCGGGCACATTCCCTACGGCGAGAAAACCCCGGAATACATTCGCGAACGCTCTCGACGGATTGCCGAGTTTTTTCACGAGCAGGGCGCCAAGGCATTGGTGATTGCCTGCAATACGGCCACCGTTGCGGCGGTCGCGGACCTGCGCCGGGATTATCCACAATGGCCATTGGTGGGCATGGAACCAGCGGTCAAGCCGGCCGCCGCAGCGACCCGTAGCGGTATAGTCGGCGTGCTGGCGACCACCGGTACTCTGCAAAGCGCCAAGTTCGCCGCGTTGCTCGACCGTTTTGCCGCTGATGTGCGGGTCATCACCCAGCCATGCCCAGGCCTGGTGGAGCTGATCGAAACGGGCGATCTGGGCAGCCCGGCCCTGCGTCTGTTGTTGCAGGGTTACGTAGAGCCACTCGTTAGCGCCGGTTGCGACACCATCATCCTGGGCTGCACCCACTATCCCTTCCTCAAGCCATTGCTGGCGCAGATGCTGCCAGCGTCGATCATCTTGATCGACACCGGCGCTGCGGTAGCGCGTCAGTTGCAGCGCCTGCTAAGTGAGCGTGAGCTACTGGCGCAGGGCAATGCACAGCCTGCGCAATTCTGGACCAGCGGCGATCCAGAGCACCTAAGAAATATCCTACCGACACTATGGACATCGTCCGACTTTGTGCGAAGCTTCGGCGTGTGAAAAAAACGTGAAATAACGCGTTTAGCTGCTGAACTTCTGGCTATACGCCAGCTTCTATAGCAAGTTAGCCTGTACAAAATCATACAACTTCGTTCGGAAGGGATGTTTCTTATGAAGCGCTTGTTCTGTTTGGCTGCGATTGCGGCCGCTATGTTGGGGCACTCTTATTCAGCACAGGCCGCGGGCCTGGAATTTGGAGTGGGGGGGACCAGCGATTCGACACTTACCTATCGCCTGGGTTTGACATCGGATTGGGACAAAAGCTGGTGGCAGAGCAGCACCGGTCGCCTCACCGGCTACTGGAGCGGTGCCTACACCTATTGGGACGGTGACAAGCGCGCGAGCGTGAGCAGCCTGTCGTTCTCGCCGGTGTTTGTGTATGAGTTTGCCGGGGAGTCGGTAAAGCCTTACATCGAAGCGGGGATCGGTGTGGCAGTGTTCTCGCGCACACGGGTCGAAGACAACAACATCGGCCAGGCCTTCCAGTTTGAAGATCGACTGGGCTTTGGTTTGCGCTTTGCCGGCGGGCATGAAGTGGGTATTCGTGCCACTCACTATTCCAACGCCGGTATCAGCAGTAATAACGATGGGGTAGAGAGCTATTCGCTGCACTACTCGATGCCACTTTAGTTATTTGTAACACCGCCAAACCAATGTAGGAGCTGGCTTGCCTGCGATAGCATCGCCTCGGTGTAACTGGTAAACCGAGGTGCCTGTATCGCAGGCAAGCCAGCTCCTACACTTGATCTTTATTGATTTCAATATCAGCGATACACCGTCGCCAACCCCTGACGCTCATCAATGCATTCCGGCGCGCCCATCTCGAACTCGCGGCAGATCAGCGGGCGTTTCTCGTAAATGCTGCACATCATGGTGTTGCGGTCGAGCGCTGCGCACCAGCCGTCATCCAGGCGCAGCATCACTTCGCCGCCCCAGTCGTCGGTATCGATAAAACGTTCAGGCACGCCAGTGTCAGTGATCAGCATGACTTCCAGTTGGCAGCAGCAGGCGGCGCAATTGGAGCAGCTGACGGCAGGTTCGGCGAGTTGCGTGTGGGGGATGTTGGTCATAGGCGCGCAGTGTAAGGCAAGCGGCTTGCGCGCGTGTGAAAGCTCTGACGGACGTCAGTGTGCCAACTGCCTGGCAATCCAGTGCAGCACGACAAATATCACGGCCCAGAGAACGCCAGGCCGACCATCGTCGGCAGGGTTCCATAGCCAAAGCTGACGCCGGCCAACTGGCTGCCGGCATAGTAAGACAGCGGGCCGCCAATCGCGCCCAGCAGGCTGGCGCGCCACCAGGGCTGCGCGCTCCAGGCCAGGCAATGACGCAATGTGGTAGCGAGCAAGGCCCACAGCAGGATCAACCAGAACGGAATCAGCGGCCCGGGCATGCTGAAATGAAACACCCCGAAGGTACGTAACGTGGTGTCGATCACCGTACCCAGTAGCGTCACGGCAAGAATGACTTGCCCTTCCTCCGACCATGAAGTTATCCACAGCAGGTTTATCGCCAGCACCACCAGCCCCACTAACAGCCACAGGCTGTCGCCGCCCAACACGCAAGCAAACCAACCGCACTGAAACAGCAAGGCATTCGCCAGCGTCTTAAGCATCAAAGCGTCCGAGCAATGGAGGATTCACCGCCGCCGGTTTGGCCAGCAACAACTGCGCGGTACCGATAGTGCGTTCCATAAAGCCGCCTTCGCAGTAGCACAGGTAAAACTCCCACAACCGCAGGAAGTATTCGTCATACCCCATCTCCGTCAAACGGCCATGGGCGCGGCGAAAGTTCTCATGCCACAGGTGCAGCGTTCGTGCGTAGTGCAGGCCGAAATCTTCCATGTGCAGCAGGTTCATGTCGGTGTCGCGGCTGACGATCTCCAACATTTTTTGTACACAGGGCAGGGCGCCGCCAGGGAAAATATAGCGCTGGATAAAATCGACGCTGCTCTTGGCCTGCTCGTAACGCTGGTCTCGGATGGTGATGGCTTGCAGCAACATCAGCCCATTGCTCTTTAGCAAGTGCGCGCACTGTTTGAAATAGGTCGGCAGGAAACGATGACCCACCGCCTCAATCATCTCGATGGACACCAGCTTGTCGTATTGGCCGGTCAGGTCGCGGTAGTCCTGCAGCAGCAGCGTCACCTGATTCTGCAACCCCAGTGCCTCAATGCGTTTTTCGGTGTAGGCAAATTGCTCTTTGGACAGCGTGGTGGTGGTGACCTTACAGCCATAATGCTGCGCCGCATAAATCGCCATGCTGCCCCAGCCGGTGCCGATTTCCAGCAGGTGATCGGACGGTTTCAGCGACAGCTTCTGGCAGATCCGCTCCAGCTTATTCAACTGCGCCTGTTCCAGGGTGTCGTCAGCGGTGAGGAACTGCGCCGCCGAATACATCATGGTCGGGTCGAGAAACTCTTCGAACAGGTCATTGCCCAGGTCGTAATGGGCCGCGATGTTTTTCTGCGAGCCCTTGCGGGTATTGCGGTTGAGCCAATGCAGGCCCTGGGTGAAGGGCCGTGCGAGTTTCGCCAGGCCACCTTCCAGTGCGTCGAGCACGTCCAGGTTGCTGACCATCACCCGTACCACGGCCGTCAGGTCCGGGCTGCTCCAGTACCCATGAATAAACGCCTCGCCGGCGCCGATCGAACCGTTGGCCGCCACCAGGCCCCAGACCGCCGAATCGATGATCTGGATTTCCCCCAGCAGGTGCGCTTCCCGTGCGCCGAAGACTTGCCGCTCGCCGTCCTCTATCACCACCAACTGGCCGTGGCGCAGTTGGCCGAGCTGGCGCAGCACGGCCTTGCGCAGCAGCGCGGCGGTCATGCCGTTGACGTTCAAGCGGTTGGATTTGACCGATAAGCTAGGGGATTTCATGGCGGCGATCCTTGGTATACCCGACTGCGGTGCGAGAGGCGCCATCGGCGGCTTGATGGGAAAAAATCGGCGTGCGTTTCAACAACAGGCGCAAGGCTTGCCAATAAATGGCCAGGCAGGTCTTGCCGGTCATCCACGGGAAGCGCCACAGGTAGCGATGCACACTGGCGCGGTTCAAGGTTTCACGTTGCAGGCTCAAGGTGGCGTCGAAGACCTTCAGCTCACCCTGCCAATCGGCCATGTGCACGCCGAGCTTTGCGGCGGGCGGGCTGAAGCTCATGCGGTATTCCAGGTCTCGCGGCAAAAACGGCGAGACATGAAAGGCCTTGGCCACCGCGAAGTGCTGGTGCTCATCAGGCGCCAATGCCTGGGCCGGCAGCACGTAGTGGTAGCGCTCGCGCCACGGGGTGTTGGTCACTTCACAGAGGATCGCGGCCAGTGTTCCGTCGGCCTCGAAGCAATAGAAGAAACTCACCGGGTTAAAAGCCAGGCCCCAACTGCGGGCCTGGGTTAGCAGGCAGATAACGCCCTGGGGTGTATGCCCCAGTGCCTTGCCGACTTCTTGGCGCACGGCATCGGTCAAGCTCATGCCGTGGCGGGTAAATTCACGCAGGTAGTCCTGCTGGCGAAAGGCAAACGGCGCAAAGCGGCCCGCGCCCGCCAAAGGCGAGAGCGCCAGCACGGCGTCCTGTTCGCTGAGGTCCAGGTACAGCAGGCCGATCCGGTAGCGAAAGGCGTGGGCCTTTGGCGTAAACCGGCGGTGGGCAATCCAGCCGCTGTACAGGGCGCTGTTCACAGGATTTCCCCAAAGGCCTGGGCCACCCGTAGGGCACTGACCACACCGTCTTCGTGAAACCCATTGGCCCAATAGGCGCCGCAATAATAGGTGTGTTGCGTACCGTTCAACTCTTCCCAGCGGCCTTGGGCAGCCACGGCGGCCAGGCTGTATTGCGGGTGAGCGTAGGTGTAGCGGGCAAGCACTTTCAACGGGTTGATCATCGCCGTCTGGTTGAGGCTGACGCAGAAGGTGGTGTCGCTTTGGATGCCCTGCAGGATGTTCATGTCGTAAGTGACGGCGGCCTGTTTATTCGCCGTGCCGTCCAGGCGGTAATTCCAACTGGCCCAGGCGAGTTTGCGATCCGGCAACAGGCGGGTGTCGGTGTGCAGTACCACGTCATTGTCGGCGTAGGGCAAGGCCCCGAGAATTTGCTGTTCGGCCAGGCTTGGGTCGCCGAGCAATGCCAGGGCCTGGTCGCTGTGACAGGCGAATACCACCTTGTCGAACGCTTCGGTGCCATGGGCGCTGTGGATAACCACGCCTTCAGCCGTACGTTCCACCAGGTGCACCGGGCAGTCGAGACGAATGTGCTCACGAAAATTGGCGGTCAGCGGTTCGATGTAACGGCTCGAACCACCTTCGATCACGCACCATTGCGGCCGATTATTCACCGACAACAACCCGTGGTTCTTGAAGAAGCGTACGAAGAACTGCAGCGGAAACCCCAGCATGTCCGCCAGGGACATCGACCAGATCGCCGCGCCCATCGGCACGATGTAATGCTGCACGAAGCGCGGGCCGTAGCCACCTGCTTCCAGGTAGTCGCCCAGGGTCATGTCGGCACTGATGCGCTGCTCTTGCAGGTCCAGTGGGGCCTGGCGGTTGAAGCGCAGAATGTCGCGCAACATGCCCCAGAAGCCCGGCGAAAAAATGTTGCTGCGCTGGGCGAACAGGCTGTTGAGGTTATTGCCGTTGTACTCGAACCCGGCGTTCTGGTCGCACACCGAAAAACTCATCTCGGTCGGCTTGAACGGCACACCGATCTGCCCCAGCAGCCGAATGAAGTTGGGGTAGGTCCAGTTGTTGAACACAATAAAACCGGTGTCCACGGCGTAGCTTTTGCCATCGACCGTGACGTTCACCGTGTGGGTGTGCCCGCCGATGCGGTCGCCGGATTCGAACAGGGTGATGTCGTGGCGGCGGCTGAGCAGATAGGCACTGGTCAGGCCGGCAATGCCGCTGCCGATAATGGCGATCTTCACAGGTCGTCCTTCTTCGGTGGCGGGCTGCGCAGCATGCGTTTGCCGATGATCAGTTGTACGCGGTTCGGCAGTTTCGACAGCGGCCATAGCGAGGCGATAAACAGCGCGGGAAAGGCGATCTCCAGCGGGCGATTATTCAGCTTGGCGAAAATATGCCGGGCCGCTTTGTCCGCAGGCCAGGCCAGTGGCATCGGGAAGTCGTTGCGCTCGGTCAACGGCGTTTCGACGAAGCCTGGGCTGACCACGGTGACATCGATGCCTTCGGGTGACAGGTCAATGCGCAGCGATTCGAACAGGTAACGCAGGCCGGCCTTGGACGCGCCATAGGCTTCGGCCCTCGGCATCGGCAGGTAGGTGACGGCACTGGCGACGCCCACCAGGTGCGGTGTATGGCCTGCGCGCAACAACGGCAGCGCGGCTTCGATGCAATAACTGCTGGCCAGCAGATTGGTGCGCACCACGTGCTCGATAATCGAGGAATCGAACTGTTTGACGTCGACGTATTCGCAGGTGCCGGCATTGAGGATCACCGTGTCCAGCGAGCCCCAGACCACGCTGATGTGCTCGCCGATTTCGCGCACGGTCTGGCTGTTGGTCAGGTCACCTGCCACCACCAGCACTTGCCCGGGATATTGCTGCGCGAGCTGTTCCAGCGGCGCCTTGGAGCGAGAGCTGACCGCCACATGGGCGCCGCTGTTAAGCAGCTCTTTGGCCAGCGCGGCGCCAATGCCACTGCTGGCACCGGTCAGCCAATAACGACGGGGTGGCGTAAGGTTCATGCCATTCTCCTTTTCAACCAACCGACCACGCTGCCGAGGACCGGCAAGTGTTCATACAGCATCGCGCCCGCGTCGAAATAATCGCGGTGGCGGTAAACCTTGTCGCGCCACATCAGGTGCGAACAACCCTCGACCCTGATCACTTTTCCATTGGCCAGGCGCGGGTGGCAGAAGCTCATTTTCCAGCGCAGATAGCCTTCGCCTTCAGCCACCTGGTCGAAGCCGTGGAAGTCAAAGCGCAGTTGGCTGACATTGCTGTACAGCTCGGCAAAATAGGCGTGCAGTGCGGTCAGCCCCTTCACCTCGTGCAGCGGGTCGGAAAACGCAATGTCTTTGCTGTACAGGCTGTCGAGCAGGTGCAGATTGTGTTTGTCCAGGCTCGCAAAGGAGTGGGCGAACCGGCGCAGGAAGTCACTCATAACGACCTCCCGCCGCTTCGCGCGAAGGCAGGCTGCGGAAAGCCGCCAGGGCGCGGTCACGGGATTTTTTCAAATCAACGATGGGCCGTGGGTAATCGGCCACGCCAAACAGCCCGCCGACCGCGTCGGGGTTGTGCACTTCTTTCTTGTTCAACGCCGACAATTGCGGCAGCCAGTGCTTGATGAAAACGCCTTCGCCGTCGAACTTTTCCGATTGGCTCAACGGGCTGAAAATCCGGAAATATGGCGCCGAGTCGGTGCCGGTGGACGAACTCCACTGCCAGCCGCCGTTATTGGCCGCCAGGTCGCCGTCGATCAGGTGACGCATGAAGAAGCGCTCTCCTTCGCGCCAGTCGATCAGCAGGTTCTTGGTGAGGAACATCGCCACCACCATGCGCAGGCGGTTGTGCATCCAGCCGGTCTCCAGCAACTGGCGCATGGCTGCGTCGATGATCGGCAGGCCGGTGCGTGCTTCCTGCCAGGCGGCGAGGTCTTCGGGGGCGTTGCGCCAGGCCACGGCTTCGGTTTCCGGGCGGAACGCGCGGTGGCGTGATACCCGTGGGTAGCCCACCAGAATGTGTTTGTAGAACTCGCGCCACAGCAGTTCGTTGATCCAGGTAATGGCGCCGATGTCGCCGCTTTCGAATTCGCCCTGGTTGCTTTGCAGCGCCGCATGCAGGCACTGGCGCGGCGAAACCACACCCGCTGCAAGGTAGGCCGACAGCTGGCTGGTGCCGGGTTTGGCGGGGAAGTCGCGCTCATCCTTGTAGTAGCTGATCTGCCCGTCGGCAAACTGCTCAAGGCGGCGCCGGGCTTCGGCTTCACCGGCCGGCCAGAGCGCACGCAAGCTGTCGCTTGGTGTGGCGAAACCATTGACTTGCCCAGGGATCGGGTCGCTTTTGAGCTTCAGTGATGCCTGGGCTTTGGGCGTGGCTACCAGGCGGGGCAGGGCGCTGTGCAGGCGGCTGTAGCAGACTTTGCGGAACTGGCTGAACACCTGGAAATAGGTGCCGGTCTTGGTCAGTACGCTGCCGGGTTCGAACAGCAATTGGTCCAGGTAATGATGGAAGGTCACGCCCTGGTCTTCCAGGGCCTTGGCGACTGCTGCGTCGCGGCGGCTTTCATGAATGCCGTATTCATCGTTGACGTGCACCGACTCGATCGACAGTTCGTTGCACAGTGTTGCCAGGACTTTCGGCGCATGATCCCAGGTCTCGGCATGACGAATCAGCAGCGGGATATTCAATTCGCCGAGGCTTTGGCTCAAGGTCTCAAGGTTGCGCAGCCAGAAGTCCACCTTGCACGGCGCATCATCATGCGCCAGCCACTGCTCGGGGCTGATCAGGTAGACCGCCACCGTCGGGCCGCGCTGGGTGGCGGCGGCAAGGGCGGTGTTGTCATGCAGGCGCAGGTCGGTGCGCAGCCAGATCAAGTTCATTACAGAAGTCCACGCTGGATCAATGCCTGATGGGCCGACAATGGGTCTTCGGCCAGGAACAATTCAGGGATGTCATGGGTTAATACGGATAACTCGGGCTGATGGATGCATACCGTTGGTCCGGCAATCAGTTTCGGGCAGTCGAAACCGCTGAGGAGTTTGCCCAGCGCATGCAGGTGCAGGGCCTTGCTCGAATAGAGCAGCACGGCGCGTGGCTGCAAATGCTCCACCGCCAATGCCAACTCGCCGGCCGGCAAAGGCCAGTCAAAGACTTCCACCGGGCAGTCGGCACTGCTGGCAAGCCAGGCGGTCAGCCACAGGTGTGGCTCAAGCGGCAGGTCGGAATGGTTGATCAGCAACAACGGCGGGCCATTGAGCTGGCGGTTGTTGTGATACATCCGCGCACCAAATTTGCTGCGCAGCCAGGAATAGAAAAACACCCGCTCCATCTGCGCGCCGAACTGGCCCTGCCAGCGCAGTTCAAGCTCTTTGAGCAGCGGCAATAACAGCTGTTCGCACAGGGTGCGCGGCGGGTACAAAGCCATGGCCTGGTTGAAGGCGTCGTCGACCCGGCGTTCGGCCAATTCGCTGATGGCCTGCAGCAGGTTCTGTCGGCGGCTGTGCCATTCATTCTCGACTGGCGGCTCATCGGTGTGTGCGCTGTCGATCAGGTTTTTCACCTGGCTGACGGGCACGCCACGGTTGAGCCAGGTGAGGATGGTGTGGATACGTTGCACGTGTTCGGCGCTGAATAACCGATGCCCTTTGGGTGTGCGCTGGGGCACGATCAGGCCGTAACGCCGTTCCCAGGCGCGCAGGGTCACCGCGTTCACGCCGGTCTGGCGCGCCACTTCGCGGATCGGCAGCCAGCCCTGTTCCAGGGCGAGGGCTATATCTTCGCCGGGTTCATTGTCGTCTTGCAGGGAAAGGGTCATGGGTTAAATCGCATTACGCAGGCTGAGGTTTTCCGGGTGCGGTTGCAGGTAGGCCTGCTGCGCGATGTAGCGGTCCGGGTGCTGGCGGAAGTGGTGTTTGAGCAAGGTCAGTGGCACTACCAGCGGCACGATGCCCTGGCGGTACTGGCCGATAAGCGTCTGCACTTCCTGTTTGTCTTCGGGGCTGATGGCCTGTTTGAGGTAGCCGCTGATGTGTTGCAGCACGTTGGTGTGGGTGCCACGGGTGGCGCACTTGGTCAGCGCGGTCATCAGTTCGCTGAAGTAGCCGCTCGCCAGTGCATCGAGGTCGACACCTTTGGCCATGCTGCCCAGCAGGTTGCCCAGGCTTTTGTAGTGGGCCGGGCTGTGGGCCATCAGCAGGTATTTGTAGCGCGAGTGAAAGGCCAGCAGGCGGTGGCGGGTGAGGCCCTCGGCCAATAGCTGTTGCCAGGTGGCGTAGACGAATACGCGGGTCAGGAAGTTTTCTCGCAGCACCGGGTCATTCAGCCTGCCGTCTTCTTCCACCGGCAGGTTGGGATGGCGTGCGCAGAAGGCCTGGGCGTAGATACCGCGACCGCCGCCGTCGATGGGCATGCCGTTGTCTTGATAGACCTTGACCCGTTCCAGGCCGCACGACGGTGACTTCTGCATAAAGATGTAGCCGCAAAGGTCGGTGTGTTCGGCGGCCATTTTCTGGCCGTACTCATCGAGCGGGCGGGTCACGTTGAGTTCGCGGTGCACGGTGCCGACAGCCTGGGGGTGCAGCGGGTCGCCTACCAGGCGGATCGGTTCGCGGGGGATGCCCAGGCCAATCGCGACTTCCGGGCACAGCGGCACAAAGTCGAAATAATCGGCCAGGGTCTGGCTGCACAGTTGGGACTGTTTATGCCCGCCGTTGAAGCGCACGTTTTCGCCCAACAGGCAGGCGCTGATGGCGATCTTGGGTTTGCCGGTGGCGGACGGGGTGCTGGACATGGCCAAACCTCTGCGATAATCCTGTACAGAGTTAATTTTCTGTACAACTAATCTCATAATAGGTTTGAAGCTGTACAAGTCAAATAATTTGTACAGCTTTTTGCATGAGGGCTATTTCCAGCCGATTTTCCAGTCGTCGGCGTTTTGCAGGGTTTGCCAGGCCAGGCGCTGCACGCGATGACTCATGACGGCTTCCAGATCTATTTCCTGCACGTCGCCTTCTTCGTCGCGAAGCAGCTTGGTGACCAGGAAATGTTTTTCCTTGTTCTGTGGGCGGGCTGCTGTCCACTTCGACAGCAGCAACTTGGCGGGATTGATGCGGTTCACTGCAGGTGCTCCATCAGCCGGCGCGCGGCTTCCTGGCCGCTGAGCCAGGCGCCTTCGACTCGCCCCGACAGGCACCAGTCGCCACATACATATAGCCCCAGGTCCGCGTCGGCCAGTACGCCAAATTCATGGCTGTTGGAGGGGCGTGCATAGAGCCAGCGGTGGGCGAGGGTGAACGAGGGTGCGGGCATGGCGCTGTGCAGCAATTCGGCGAAAGCGCCGTGCAGGTGCTCGATCACGGCCTCCTTGGACAGGTCCAGATGCTGCTTGCTCCAGGTGCTGGTGGCGTGCAGTACCCAGGTGTCGAAGGCCGTATCGCGCCCCGGTTTGCTGCGGTTGCGGGCCAGCCAATCGAGCGGGCTGTCTTGCACGAAGCAGCCTTCCATGGGCGTATCCAGTGGGGTGTCAAAGGCCAGGGCGATGGCCCAGGTCGGGTCCATTTTGACGCCGGCAGCGACACTCGCAAGCTTCGGCGCGGCTGCCAGCAGTGCGGTGGCCTGGGGCGCCGGGGTGGCGATGATCACATGGCTGAACGGGCCGTGATGTTCACCGTCTGCGTCCAGCAGGTTCCAGTGTTGTTTGCCCTGGAAGACTTCAGTGATGCGGCAACCGAACTGCACCGGCAAGTCATCGAGCAAAGCGCGGGTGATGGCGCTCATGCGTGGCGTGCCTACCCAGCGGATCTGCTCATCGGGGGACGGGGTCAGTTGCCCGGACTTGAAGTTGTACAGCTGCGGCTTCCACTGCTCGGCCCAACCGTTGGCCTGCCAGCGCTGCACTTCATTGACGAAGCGCCGGTCGCGGGCGGTGAAGTACTGGGCGCCCATGTCCAATGCGCCCGCATCGCTGCGCTTGCTGGACATACGGCCGCCGCTGCCGCGGCTTTTATCGAAGAGTTGTACAGCGTGCCCGGCGTTTTTTAACGCTCGTGCGGCGCAGAGACCGGCGATGCCGGTGCCGATGATCGCGATGGGAACAGTCATGGGAGGCCTCGTTTTACCGTTGGGTACAGACTACGCCGACACCAATAGCTGTACAATATTGTTTTTTGGTATAAGTTTTGGCGTACCTGATCGATTGGCGTGTCCTATGGTTAACCCTGAGGGTTTAACCAACGTTGCGCCCGATTGTAAAAGATCCCTGTTTATAAAATAGACCAGTGATCGGCGGCGAACGTCACGCGAGGAAAATTGCGATGCATATTTTGCTGACCGGCGGTACTGGCCTGATCGGCCGCAGGCTTTGCCAACATTGGCTTGCCCAGGGCCATCGTCTGACCGTCTGGAGCCGAAGCCCCGAGAAAGTGGCCAAATTGTGTGGTGCTCAGGTACGCGGTGTTGCTCGTTTGCTAGACGTGGACCAGCCCGTGGACGCTGTGATCAACCTCGCGGGTGCACCGATTGCCGACCGACCCTGGACCCACAAGCGCAAGGCGCTGCTATGGAGTAGCCGCATCAGCCTGACCGAGAGCTTGCTGGTTTGGCTGGAAGGGCTTGAGCAAAAGCCTGCGGTGTTGGTTTCCGGTTCTGCGGTGGGCTGGTACGGCGACGGCGGTGAGCGCGAACTGACCGAAGCCAGCGGCCCGGTACAGGACGATTTTCCCAGCCAACTGTGCATCGCCTGGGAAGAAACGGCCCAGCGTGCCGAAGCATTTGGCATCCGTGTGGTGCTGGTGCGCACCGGGTTGGTGCTGGCAGCTGAGGGCGGCTTTTTGTCGAGGCTGTTACTGCCCTTCAAATTGGCGCTGGGCGGGCCTATCGGCAATGGTCGGCAGTGGATGCCGTGGGTGCATATCAAGGATCAAATCGCCCTGATTGATTTTCTTCTGCACAAGGAAGGCGCCAGCGGTCCTTATAATGCCTGCGCGCCACATCCGGTTCGCAATCTGGAGTTCGCCAAAACCCTGGGCAAGGTGCTGCACCGCCCGGCGTTCATGCCCATGCCGGCCTTTGCCTTGCGCCTCGGCCTGGGCGAGTTGTCCGGTTTGTTGCTGGGTGGCCAGCGGGCACTGCCCGAACGGCTGCAGGCCGCCGGTTTCACTTTTCAGTTCACTGAGTTGCACGCGGCCCTGGACGACTTGTCCAGCCGCCTCTGAAGATAGGATGTTGCATGACGGATCACGCGTTGTTACTGGTCAACCTGGGTTCACCGGCGTCCACGTCGGTGGCCGATGTGCGCAGCTACCTTAATCAATTCCTGATGGACCCTTATGTGATCGACCTGCCGTGGCCGGTGCGGCGGTTGCTGGTGTCGCTGATTTTGATCAAGCGCCCCGAACAGTCGGCCCACGCCTATGCCTCGATCTGGTGGGATGAGGGCTCGCCGCTGGTGGTCCTCAGTCGCCGTCTGCAACAGCAAATGACCCAACAGTGGACGCAGGGGCCGGTGGAATTGGCGATGCGCTACGGCGAACCGTCGCTCGAAACCGTGCTCACTCGCCTGGCTGCCCAGGGCATTCAGAAAGTCACGCTGGCGCCGCTGTACCCGCAGTTCGCGGACAGCACCGTGACCACTGTGATTGAAGAAGCCCGGCGCGTGGTGCGGGACAAGAAGCTGGCGATCCAGTTTTCCATATTGCAGCCGTTCTACGATCAGCCGGAATACCTGGATGCCCTGGTTAACAGTGCCAGGGCCTATGTGGAACAGGATTTCGATCATCTGTTGCTGAGTTTCCACGGCTTGCCTGAGCGTCACCTGAAAAAGCTCGACCCGACCGGGCAACACTGTTTCAAGGACGCCGACTGTTGCCAGAACGCATCTCCCGAGGTGCTTGCTACCTGCTATCGAGCCCAATGCTTCAGCGTGGCGCGGGACTTTGCCGAGCGCTTGGGCTTGCCGGATGGCAAGTGGTCGGTGGCGTTCCAGTCGCGACTGGGCCGGGCGAAGTGGATCGAACCGTACACCGAGGCACGCCTGGAAGCGCTGGCCCAGCAAGGGGTTAAGAAGTTGCTGGTGATGTGCCCGGCGTTTGTCGCGGACTGTATTGAAACGCTTGAGGAAATTGGTGATCGCGGGCTGGAGCAGTTCCGTGAAGCGGGGGGCGAGGAGTTGGTGTTGGTGCCGTGTTTGAATGACAGTGAGCAGTGGGCGGTGGCGCTCAACACGTTGTGTGAAAGAGCGCCGGTAACCCTGTAATCAATCTTCAAACTGATGAATATCAACTGTGGGAGCCGGGCTCCCACATTTACTGTGCCCACTTAGGATGTGGAAGGGGCGTTACTCTTCTTCTTTCACCGGCGCAGGCGGTGGCCGCAGGCCGATCTCCGCCGACAGCTTGATCTCCTTGCCATTGCGCATCACCTGGATCACCACCTTGTCGGTGGGTTTGATCCGCGCCACCTGGTTCATCGACTTGCGACCATCGCCCGCCGGTTCGCCGTCGATGTTGAGGATCACATCGCCCAATTGCAGGCCGGCTTTTTGCGCCGGGCCGTCGCGGAAGATCCCGGCGACGACGATGCCTGGGCGCCCGGTCAGTCCGAAGGATTCCGCCAGTTCCTTGGTCAACGGCTGCACTTCAATCCCCAGCCAGCCACGAATCACCTGGCCGTGCTCGATGATCGACTTCATCACTTCGGTGGCCAGCTTCACCGGAATCGCAAAGCCAATGCCTTGGGAGCCGCCGGACTTGGAGAAAATCGCGGTGTTGATCCCGGTCAGGTTGCCGTTGGCGTCCACCAGTGCGCCGCCGGAGTTGCCGGGGTTGATCGCTGCGTCGGTCTGGATGAAGTCTTCGTAGCTGTTAAGGCCCAACTGGTTACGCCCGGTGGCGCTGATGATGCCCATGGTCACCGTCTGGCCAACGCCGAACGGGTTGCCGATGGCCAGCGCTACGTCACCCACCCGCAGCCCTTCGGAGCGGCCGATGGTGATGGAGGGCAAGCCTTTCAAATCGATTTTCAGTACCGCAAGGTCGGTTTCCGGGTCGCTGCCCACCACCCGCGCCAGGGTTTCCCGGCCATCACGCAACGCCACCACAATCTGATCGGCGCCGGTGGTCACATGGTTGTTGGTCAGGATGTAGCCTTCGGGGCTCATGATCACCCCGGAGCCGAGGCTCGACTCCATGCGCCGTTGCTTGGGCGAGTTGTCGCCGAAATAGCGACGAAATTGTGGGTCTTCAAACAGGGGATGCGCCGGTTTGTTGATGACCTTGGTGGTGTATAGATTGACCACGGCGGGTGCGGCGATCACCACAGCATCGGCGTAAGTCACTGGGCCCTGTACCACCGCGCTGGTTTGCGGTGCCTGTTGCATATTGACATCAAGGCTCGGCAAGCCGACCCATTGCGGATAACGCTGAATAATCAGCATCGCGATCAGCACGCCAGCCAACAATGGCCATCCAAAAAAACGCAGTGCCTTGAGCATTAAGAAAAATCCTGACGGGTTGCAGGGGGCGGGAGAGCGCCCATAATGTCGCGCATTATACGAGGCCGCGAGCGCCTCTGAACGGGATATTTAGGAGTCTTTTATGGCCGTAGCCCTGAGCACCTTAGTCGAGGAAGCGGACCGCTACCTTAATAGTGCAAAAATCGCCGATTACTGCCCCAACGGCCTGCAAGTCGAGGGTCGTCCGCAAGTGTTGCGCATTGTCAGCGGCGTGACTGCCAGCCAGGCATTGCTGGACGCAGCCGTCGAAGCCCAGGCTGATCTGGTGCTGGTGCACCACGGTTATTTCTGGAAAGGCGAAAGCCCGTGCATTACCGGCATGAAGCAGCGCCGCCTGAAAACCCTGCTCAAGCACGACATCAGCCTGCTGGCCTACCACTTGCCCCTGGACCTGCACCCGGAAGTCGGCAACAACGTGCAGTTGGCCCGGCAGTTGGACATCACCGTTGAAGGCCCGCTGGACCCGGATAACCTTAAGGTCGTGGGCCTGGTGGGATCCCTGGCTGAACCCGTATCGCCGCGTGATTTTGCCCGCCGCGTACAGGAAGCCATGGGCCGCGAGCCGCTGCTGATCGAAGGCAGCGAGATGATCCGCCGCGTCGGTTGGTGTACCGGTGGCGGCCAGGGTTACATCGACCAGGCGGTGCTGGCGGGAGTCGATCTGTACCTGAGTGGCGAGGCGTCGGAGCAGACCTTTCACAGTGCCCGGGAAAACGACATCAGCTTTATTGCAGCCGGGCATCACGCCACCGAGCGGTACGGTGTGCAGGCCTTGGGCGATTACCTCGCACGGCGCTTCGCCCTCGAACACCTCTTCATCGATTGCCCAAACCCGATCTAAAGAACACCACCAAACCAATGTGGGAGCAGGCAAGCCAGCTCCCCCATTTGACCGTGTTTTGCCTTGGTAGCCCTCATTCTTCCGCCCGATCCAGCCAAACCCAGCGGCATATTCATATATCGTTTCGATCTAGCCAG